>Ga0310345_10001603_pt1 | contig 24776 bp, 26 predicted proteins | sample HC15DNA20500_MG_FD_204667 | JGI IMG/M metagenome (GOLD analysis project Ga0310345, IMG submission 204667) | Marine microbial communities from station ALOHA, North Pacific Subtropical Gyre - HC15-DNA-20-500_MG | ecosystem: Environmental > Aquatic > Marine > Oceanic | place: Pacific Ocean: North... | reverse complement strand
GATTTCCAATGGGGCCCAGTCGGATTTCGCCATCGTTGTCTGCAATCTGGACGACGGTATTTCCATGGTCATCGTCGACCGCGATACCGGCAACTACGAGAGCCGCGAATTGCGCAAGCTGGGGCTTGTCGGTGCATCGACCTGCGAATTGTTTTTCGACCGTGCCGAAACCAGCGCTGACCATGTTCTGGGTAATGCAGGCGGCGGCCTGTTCCAGACATTGAAACTGTTTGAGAGCGCTCGCGTGTTTGTCGGCCTGACGAGCATTGGCATAGCGCAGGCGGCGTTGGAATGTGCCGTCAAATATGCGCAGGATCGCCAACAACATGGTAAGCCGATCGGCGGGCACCAGTTGATTCAAGGCTACTTGGCCGACATGGCCACGCACCTGGATGCCGCGCGCCTGTTGTGCCAGCGCGGGCTGCAACTTCTGGACCTGGGCGTGCGCTGTGACACCCAGACCTCGATGGCGAAATGGTATGCAACCGAAATGGCCGTCGAAATCGCCGGCAAAGCGGTGCAGATCCACGGCGGCAACGGCATCACCAAAGAGTTCCCCGTTGAACGGCACTTCCGCAATGCAAAGGTCATGCCGATTCCCGATGGCACCACCGAAATCCAAAAACTGGTCATCGGGCGCAACCTGACCGGGCTTAACGCGTTCTGAAAAGGGCCTTGGCCGCCCCACCGTCGGCGCTCGTCAGCGTCGAGGGTGGGCACGACCCGGAGTGATCGCGATACGGGCGAAGAGTCAGTAGGACTTGGGCATCCCCAATGCCTTCTCGGCCACGTAGGAGAGGATCAACTCCTCGCTGACCGGCGCGATGAAGTTCAGTACGCTTTCGCGAAAGTAACGCTCGACGTGGTATTCCTGCGCGAAGCCAAAGCCGCCGTGGGTGCGCACCGCGCGGAATGCCGCTTCGTAGGCCGCCGAGCCGGCGAGGTTGCGCGCGGTATTGGCCTCCAGCCCGCAGGGCTTGCCCTGATCGTAAAGCGTGGCGGCTTTGTAGGTCATCAGTTCCGCCGCCTGAAGGCGCATCCACACCGAGGCCAGCGGATGCTGGATCGCCTGGTTCTGGCCGATTGGACGGTCGAAGACGACGCGTTCGCGCGCATAGGCGGCCGCCTTTTCCAGTACGTACATCCCAAACCCGACCGCAGCCGCGGCGACAATGATCCGCTCGGCATTCAGCCCGTGGAGCAGGACCTTGAAACCCTCACCTTCCGCGCCGATGCGGTCCTCTTCGGGCACCTCCAGCCCATCAATGAAGATAGCGTTGGAGTCGACCGCCTTGCGGCCCATCTTGGCAATTTCATGCACGTCGATCTTGCTGCGGTCGAAATCGGTGTAGAACACTGACATGCCGTCGGTCGGTCGCTCGCAGTCCTCGATGGGCGTGGTCCGGGTCACCAGCAGGATGTGATCTGCGCGCTGTGCGGTCGAGGTCCAGACCTTGCGCCCGTTGACCACATACCCACCGTCTTCGCGTCGGCGCGCAAAGGTCGAGATATGCGTGGTATCAAGGCCGGCGTCCGGTTCGGTTACGCCGAAGCAGGAGCGGTGCTCTCCGCGGATCAGAGGCGGCAGCATTCGAGCCTTCTGTTCGTCGGTGCCGAAGCCGACCACCGGTTGCAGCCCAAAGATATTGATATGCACCGCGGAACTGGCCGCCGCGCCGTAACGCCCGATCTCCTGCATGACCAGCGATGCCTCTGTGATACCCAGGCCCGATCCGCCATACTGCTCTTCCATCGTGACGCCATAGAAACCGCCCTTTGCGATCTCGGCCGCAAAATCTTCGGGGAAGGTCCCGGTTCGTTCGCGTTCCAGCCAGTAGGCATCGTCGAAACGCGAGCAGATCCTGGCCACCGCGTCGCGGATGGCCCGTTGCTCTTCGGTGAGATCGAAATCCATGCGATCACTCCTTCTTCTGACGTGGGTGTGGTTCGCCCGAATGCTCGGGCGGGGCGGGTTCCGCCATATGCGGGCGCCAGGAGCCGGGATCTCCTGTGGCGAGATTGCCGAACTGGCGCTCGGCGGAAAAGACGTCGCTGCGGATCTGCACGAGGTGAGCCATGACCGGGCGGCCTTCGGGATCGAACAAGCGCGAGACCACATGGGCCACCGGCTCGCTGAGGGTGATGCCCAACAGGTGCGCGGTGGCGATGTCGGCCCGAACGATGGTGATGATCTGGTCGCCCGACAGATCCGTCATGCCGGTGTGGTCGCGCAGCAGTTGCGAATATAGCTGCGTTTCGTCAGCGCCCTCGGGCAGCATCTCGAAATAGCGTTGCGGCAGCCACAGATCGACCAGCGAATACGGCTGCTGCCCGGCGTGATGGCGCTTGCGCACATGAACCAGCGGCGTTTCCATCCCCGTCAGGTCGCGGCCAAGATCGGGAAGCTCCTTACAGGGCGCACGCGACAATATATCTATACGCACCTGTGCCCCGAGCGTCAGCGGATCGTAGGCGGGCGCACGTGGCTCGCTCTCCTCGGCCGCCGCAGTCACGAAGGTGCCCAGTCCGCGCGTGCTGTCGATCATGCCCTCATTGCGCAGAACCCCAAGAGCCTGGCGGACGGTTTCGCGCGCCAGGCCGTATTCGTCGCGCAGGGCCGGAAGGGTTGGCAACTGGCTGTGTATGGGCCAATCGCCGCAGCGAATCTTTTCGCGAAATAGGCTTGCGAGCTTGAGATACAAGGGGATGCCGTCACGCTGCCGAAGCAGTTCCCTGGCCGAGCCTTCCTCCGGGCGGGGACAGTGGCCGACGCCGGTGGTCCGGGTGCCGCTCAAGGCTGGTCGCCGGACCGAGGCACCGCTCCTGTCAGACCGTCGTTTACCGACGAGTCCTGCTCGGGTTGCACAACGACACCGGCCTTTATCAGTTGAGCAACCCTTTCCGGTGAGAAGCCGAACTCTTCCAGGATCGCCGTGCCCTGTGCGCCAAGGGCAGGTGCCGGAAGATCGGGGCCCATCTCGACGCCGCGCATCGTATAAGGGCTTCGGACCCGGCGCATCGGCCCCTGCTGGGGATGGTCATAATCTTCTATCAGGCCAACGGCGCGGACATGCGGATCGTCGGGCAGGTCCTCCATCGCCATCACTGGGGCATTGGGAATATCGAGGGCATCGAACAGCGCCTGCCACTCTGCGGTGGTCCGCTGCGGCAGGATATGCGTTACAACAAGTTCATAGAGTTCGGGAAAATGCCGCTGTGCGGTCGCCGCGTCGGTCATCATGGGGCCGTCGGCCACGTCGTCGCGACCCACAGCACGCAGAAACCGCTGCCATTGATCGAATTTGTAGATCCCGTGCGCGATGAAACCGTCGCTGGTTTGCGCTGGTTTGCGGAATGGACTCATGACCCGCGCATAGCCGAACCCGCCTTCCGGAGGCCGGAAGGCCGCCCCGTTGAAATGCTGGCTCAACATCACCGATATCATCGTTTCGAACATCGGCGTTTCGATGTAGCACCCTTCGCCGGTGGTGCGCTGCCGGAACAGGCCGGCCAGCATCGCCTGACCCAGCGCCAGCCCGGTGATCTTGTCGGCGGCCACCATCGGCACAAAGGCGGGGGCACCTGCGTTGCGCCCGTTGGCCTCGGCCAGACCCGACCGGGCCTGAATCAGGTCATCGAAGGCGGGCAAGTCGGCATAGGGCCCGTCCTGCCCGAACCCGATCGCGGCGCAGTAGACGATGCGCGGATTGACCTCCCGCACGGCGTCATATCCAAGACCCAGCCGCTCGATCGCAGGCACTCGCATATTGTGAACCACGATGTCCGCCTGACTCAGCATCTCCAGCAGCGCCGCACGCCCTTCGGGGGATTTGAGATCAAGCGCAATGCTGCGTTTGTTCCGGTTCACCGCCATCCACTGAGCGGTCATACCCGGCACGCGCGAGGCGCCGAGGCGCCGATAATAGTCGCCTTCCGGCGCTTCGACCTTGATCACATCAGCGCCGAAATCGCCCAGGAACTGGGTGGCGTAGGGGGCCAGGAGAATATGGCCCAGCTCTACCACGCGCACCCCGTCGAGCATTTGAAACATGATTCCCCCCCCGGCACCGGATCGGCTGCACCGACCGCACGCTACAAAAGACTAAAAGACTGTATTGCTAGTTTTTTTGCACGGGGAGCGTTGACATGCAAGGGGGCCTTGCTAAGTTTGGCGCCACAATGAGGCTAAGGCGGCTCGTTTCCGGCGTGGAAATCGCCGATGGAAATGGCCCGAAATAGCGCCAAAAAAAAGGGGGGGGGTGGCCGCAATGGAACCGCCGAAGAAAAGGGGGGGCGCGCGCGGCCTGTTGGCCGTTTCGCGGGGGCTGGCCGTGCTAGAGACCGGGTTTGCGGCGCTGGCCTGTGTCGCACTGGCGGTGATCATGCTGATCGTGGTCGTGGATGTTGCGATGCGCTACGCGCTTTCGATGCCACTGGGCTGGTCCTACGACCTGATCGGTCTCTACCTTGTGGTCACGGTATTCTTCCTGATGCTGCCCGACACACTCCATCATCACGGGCACGTGGCAATCGATCTGTTCCAAAACATACTTCCGCGACGGGTTCGCCATCTGGGGCAGGCGGTGGGCTATGCTGCAGGGGCAGTTGTCATGGCGCTGATCGCGTTCGAGGCCTGGGGCCGCTTCCAGAGCGCCTATGCCGGGCAGGACCGGATCGCCGCGCTGGTCCCATGGCTGACCTGGCCGGCCTATCTGGTCGTCCTGATTGGCACCGCGCTGCTGACGCTGCGCCTGATCTACCGGGTGGTCGGGCACGCGTTTTCCATCTTCTCGCGCCACGATCTGGTTGAAATGCCGCCCCCGCCCGAGACCACCGCGCTCCAAGGGGAGGACGTCCTGTGACGGTGGCTCTGGTAATTGCGCTTCTGGCCGGGCTGCTTGTGATCGGGCTGCCGGTGGCCTTGGCAATGGCGATTTCGGGGTCTGTAGGGCTCTATCTGTTCGGCGGCATGGCGGTACTGGGCGGCATCCTGAAGACTGCACCCCTAAGTACCGCGAATTCCTACGAAATCATCACCATCCCGATGTTCATCCTGATGGCCGAATTCGTGATCATCTCGGGCGTGGCGCAAGATCTCTTTCGCGCTGCAACCATTTGGGTCGGCCGTCTCCGCGGCGGCCTGGCCATGGCTACCGCGGTAGCCGGGGCGGGCTTTGGCGCGATCTCGGGGTCGAGCACGGCAGCGGCGGCAACGCTGGCATCCACTTCGATCCCGGCGATGATCGACGAAGGCTACGACCCCAAGCTGGCCAGCGGCGTCGTGGCGATTTCGGGCACACTGGCGATGTTGATTCCGCCATCTGTGGCGCTGATTCTCTATGGGATCATTGCCGATGTCTCGGTCGGACAGCTGCTGGTGGCGGGGGTGATACCGGGGATTCTGGTCGCTCTGACCATCATGGCCACGGTCGCGGTTCTGGTGCGGATTGATCCCTCGGTCGCGCCTGCCGGCCAGCCTTACAGCTTTCGCGATAAATTTGCGTCGCTGTCGCGTGTCGGGCCAATGCTGCTGCTGTTCCTGGCCGTCACCGGCACGATCTACTCGGGCATTGCCACGCCGACCGAGGCATCGGGGATCGGCGCCTTCGGCGCGATGCTGCTGGCGCTGCACGAGCGCAAACTGGGATTCAGCCAAGCCTGGGGTTGCCTGAGACGGGCGGCGCAGACCACCTGCATGATCCTTTTCGTGATCCTCGGCGCGCATATCTTTGGCTATTTCTTCACCCTCACGCGGGTGACCAACGATTTGACCCAATGGATCGGCGGCCTTGGTATTTCGCCGATGGGGGTGATGGTGGTGATCCTGATCATCTACGTCTTTCTGGGTGCCTTCATGGACCAGATCGCCATCCTCATCCTGACGGTGCCGGTGCTTTTGCCGCTGGTCCTGTCGCTGGGCTTCGACCCGATCTGGTTCGGGGTGATCGTCGTGGTGACGGCCGAGGTCGGCATGGTCACTCCGCCGCTGGGCATGAATGTCTTTGTGGTGGCCCGATATACCCGGCGACCCTTGGGCGAAATCTTTCGCGGGACGTTTCCGCATGTTCTGGCGCATTTGCTGGTGATCGCGTTGCTCACTGCATTTCCCGTGCTGGTGCTGTGGCTGCCCTCGACAATGAACTGACGACGTCGGCCTGCGCAATAGCGCCAGTCCATAACCCTAAAAGACAGGAGGAGAATGAAATCATGACCAGAATATCCAAATTCCCATCGCCCTTACGGACAGCGGGCTGGGCCCTGAGCGTTGCCTTGCTACCGCTCGCCGTGCAGCCGGTTGCAGCGCAGGAGATCGAACTGCGCGCGGCCGACAGCCTGCCCACCGGCCATTACATTGCCCAGAGCCTGATCGAACCTTTCATGGAACGGGTGAGCGAGCGGACCGGGAAAACCGAGTTCGCGTACTTCCCGGCTCAGCAACTCGGCAAGGCCAAGGACCTGCTCTCGCTGACCCAGACCGGCGTGACCGATATCGGCTATGTCGGCCCCTCCTATGTCAGCGACAAGATGCCCCTTTCGGCGGTCGGGCAGTTGCCCGAGGCGTTTTCGACGTCGTGTGAGGGCACGATGGCCTATTGGGAGATCGCCAAGCCCGGCGGCGCGCTAGACCAGGCCGAATTCGCGCCGAACGGCGTGCGCCTGCTGATGGCGATGGTGCTGCCGCCCTACAACCTGCTGACGTCGAGCCGTGAGATCACCGGTTTGGACAGCATGGACGGCCTGAAGATCCGCAGCACTGGCGGCGCGCTTGACCTGACCGTCCAGAAAATCGGCGGCGTGCCGGTGCAGATGCCGGCGCCCGAAGTGCGCGAGGCGCTGTCGCGCGGGACGATCGACGCCGGGCTCTTCCCCTATCCCAGTGTCACCCCTTACGGAATGGAAACATTCCTTGACTGGGGTACGCAGGGGATGAACTTTGGTTCCTTTGTCGCGACCTACGTGATCAGGCAGGAAAAGTGGGACAGTCTGCCCGAAGACGTCCAGCAGGCGATCACCGAGATCGGCGAAGATTTGACTAGGGAAGGATGCGAAACTGCCGACCGCCAGAACCTTGAAGTCAAGCAGCAGATCGCCGAGGCGGGCGTGACCTTCGTTGACCTGCCCGCCGGAGATGTCGAAAAGCTGAACCAGATCCTGTCGACGGTTGGGTCCGAATGGGCCGAGCAACTCGATGCCCAAGGCAAGCCCGGAACCGAGATCCTGGAAGCCTTCCGGTCCGCGCTGAAAAGGAACTGATACCAGATCGTGGTCGGCCCGGCTCCTGTGTCGGGCCAGGCCACCAAAAACGCGCAGAAGTCAGCCGGTGGGTGCATCTGAATCCTGCCCTTCGACACTCAGCCTGGTCGTCCGTTATGCAGCTGAAGTCCGGGCGAGCCGTGCATACGTTCGGCCACATTGATCTGGCGTAGATGCGCCTCGCCGGTCCCGATCTCGGCGACGAGTTGATGCGCGAACGGCGCGGGCGAATTGGGTTTCGGCGATATGGCGCAGATGGGCGGCAGCGAGAGTGTCCGACCTTTTGTGTATGACTGATCCGGTCCATGCTTCATCGAAAGGACGCATGAATGACCATCTCGAAAGAAATCCTGGATGGATAACGTACAGGATCTTCCGCACATTTGATTCCGGCGATGGTTCCTTTCAGACTGGCTGACCCGGACGGTCAGAAGGATATACTTGGGACAACGATCATGCAGCGCCCGGCCCAACCGGAAGAAGTAGCCGGGGCGGTGCCGTTTCTGGCGTCCGACGAGGCATCCTATATGACCGGATCCGAAATGGTGGTCGATGGCGGCTATACCGCGCAGTAAAATGGGCGGAGCCGGAAGCTTGGGACAGGCGGGTCCGGTTGGCCGCGAACCGATCCTGGCCAGCCGGGCACCGGCTGCCCGCCTGGCCTGGTTCCGTCAGGCGTCGGCGCGCGGAAGGCGGATTTCGGACAGAACCTCCTCCGTGTGCTCGCCCAGCCGCGGTGGCAGCCGGCGCACCCGGCCGGGGCTGTCCGAGAACTGGACCGGTATCCGGAGCGTCACGACGGCGCCCTCTGTCGGGTGCTCGTGGCGCTCGAAATACCCGGTTTGAACCAGATAGGGATCAACCAGCAGATCCTCCAGGCTGTTGGCCGGTCCATTCGGCACGTCGGCCGCGTCGAACCGGCGGCGCCACTCGGCGGTTGTATTCCCCGCGATTGCCTCGGCGAGGAACCAATATAACTAGTCAATGTGATCGGTGCGCAACTCTGCTGTGGCAAATCGTGGATCGTCGCGCAGCTCGGGCCGGCCTATGGCGTCGAAGAGACGCAGCCACTGGTTGTCCATCGCCGCCATCACACAGATGTGCCCGTCCTGCGTTGGATAAGGCCGATGATGGGGCGAGAATACCCGGCTGTAACCCATGCCCAGATCGGGCCGGTCGAGCGTTGCGCCCCAGAGATGCTCGATCAGATTGAAGTTGACCATCGCATCCATCATCGGCACGTTTACCTGCTGCCCGTGGCCGGTGCGCTCGCGCCAGACGAAGGCCATCGCGATGGACGATGCCTGGATGTAACCGCATAGTTGTCGGCGATTACCGTGGGTAATAGCGCGGCTCATCGGTGGCCCGGGCCATCATCCCGGCTACGCCGCTGGCGCCCTGGATCACATCGTCGAAAGCAAGCCAGTCGCGGCGCTCACCATCCAGCCGGAAGCCAGAAGACGAGGCATGAATGATGCGGGAATTGACCGCGCGGATCGCCTCGTAGTCGACGCCCAGCCGTTCGGCGGCGCCGGGGCGTATCGAATGCACCAGCACGTTCCGCGGAACGCACCAGATCAAGGAGCGCGGCCCGCGCGTCGGGTTTCTTCAGGTCGAGCACGACCGAGCGTTTGTTGCGGTTTGTATTGAGGAACAGTGCCCCCATCTTCGGGTTGCGCGACGGTCCCACCTGGCGTGTGTAGTTGCCGTCGGGTGACTCGATCTTGATGACGTCGGCCCCCATGTCGCCGAGGATCTGGATCGCCACCGGTCCAAGCACGTTGACCGAAAGATCAAGCACCCTGTAACCCGCAAGCGGTCCGTCCCCCTCGGCTGGCTGCTGCGGCTGACTGTCCATTTTCTTTTCCCTTTGCGGTATCGCACCCTTCGAGTCAGCAATGCGCGCCGTAGTCTGGCGGTCAGTCGACCCGCGACCCAAGGGCGCAGCGCCGCGAGCGAAGCTTGCGATCGCTGTATTGCTGTTCTGACGGCGTGCGTGGTCGTGGCGCTTCCGTGACGAACTTGTCCCATAGGGCCTCCTTCCATTCCTGCGAAAGGATCACACCATTAAACCGTGGGATCAAACACCTAAGCCGAAGAAATCGTGATGCCGGCGATCGTCGCCATGTCGGGAGCGATCGCCGTGACCGGACAGGATGCGCAAAAGGGGATCGCAGTTGCCCTTGAGCACATCAACGCCGATGGCGGCGTCGCCGGTCGGCCGCTGAAGATCCAACTTTACGACACACAGGGCAATCCCGGGGTGGTGCGCCAGGTGATGGAGCGGTTGACCCGCCTCGAGCGGGCTCCGGTCATCCTTGGCTGCGAGATCAGCGCAGGCACATCGGCTGCGGCGCAGTTCGCCGAGCAGGCGCGGGTTCCTCACCTGAACTCGCCGGCGGTGTCGGCCGAGCTCCTCGAGCGCGGTTACAAATGGTATTTCTCCGATCAGATCACAGCCGATACCGAGGCGGCCACGGTCGTGGAATTCTTCGAACACCTGATGACGCAAGGCGACGTCGTCCCGGCGTTGCTTTATGAAGACAGCCCGCGCGGCGCCGGAACCATCGAGCGGATCGAAGTTCTGCTGGAGGAGCGGGGCATCGAGATCGCCGCCAGCGCGCCGTATTCGCGCAGCGATCGCAACCTTCTGCCGCCGGTCAAGCGGGTGCAGACATCGAGTGCCAACATGGTGATCTGGGCCGGCTACACCGAAGATGTGGTGACCAAGCTCCAGGCAATGCAGCAGCATGACTTCAAGCCCTACATTGTCGGAATCAGTGGCGGTCCGGTTGATGTGCGCACCCCGCAACTGGTGGACAGGGGCTTCGTCGAGGACGTCAATCTCAGCACGGTGGACTACTTAAATCCCGACATGGACCGCGCCCAGCGTTTTGTGAAGGCTTACGAGTAACGGCACGGCATCGTGCCGTCAAGCTATGCGTCGATGTGCAACCGCGGTGTCTACACGCTGAAGGCCGTGCTGGAGAAGACGCTTGAGTCCGGCCAGAAACTGACGACCGAGAACCTTCGCGCCGCCATCCTTAAGATCGACATCCCCGGCGATTAGCTGATCTCGCCGTTCTCGCGGATCAAATTCGACGAACACGGCAGGAACGTCGGATCGCAGAACCTGATCGCGCAATGGAAGAACGGCGGCACGAAAAAGGTCACGATCTGGCCGCCAGAGGTGGCTGTGGAAGAGCCCAATCCTCTGAACTGATGCGAAAACTATAACCGGGGCCCAAGATGAAGCTGTCGATCGAGTCTCTCGTCTCCGGTTACGGTCTGCTCGACGCGCTCCACGGCGTCAGCATCGAGATCGGCCGAGGGCGAGGTCGTGGCTGTGATCGGACCGAACGGCGCGGGCAAATCCACCCTTCTGCGCACGATTTCGGGCCTTGTGGCCGCCCGTTCCAGAGCGATCCGCCACGATGGCAAGGAAATCGGCGGTTTTGCCGCCAGCGAGATTCCGCGCCTCGGCCTCGTCCATGTTCCTGAGGCGCGGCACGTCTTCGGGTCACTCACGGTCGAGCAAAATCTGATCGTGGGTGCGAGCGCCGCACTCGACGCGAAAGACCGAAAGGACGCCCTTTCCGATGCTGAGCCAGAAGGCCCGCGAACTTGCCGGAGGGCTCTCAGGCGGTCAGCAGCAGATGCTGGCGATCGGGCGCGCTTATGGCCCGGCCCAGCATGATCATGCTCGACGAGCCGTCGCTCGGCCCCGCGCCTCTGATGGTCGAGCAGATGTACGAGGCCCTCGACGGTCGGCGCCGCACCGGCCTGAGCATTCTTCTGGTGGAACAGGATGTCTACATGGCGCTGGATTTCGCCAGCCGCGCCTATGTTCTGGAAAACGGGACAATCGCCCTCGCCGCAGCCTCTGACGTCTTGCGCCACGACGATCACGTGCGCCGTTCGTATTTGGGAATCTGACCCGCCCTGTGCCCGCATTCCGCCTGCCATTCAGACCGGCAGCGGCGACAGACCGTGCGCAAACTGCGGACCGATCAGCCCCGTAGCGCCGAGATGCCCAGGGCCCCCTGTGCCAGAAGCAGCGCCTGAAGCTGGTTGGTGCCTTCAGCGATCGTGAGATGTCGCACATCGCGATAATAGCGCTCGACGGGGAAATCACGGGTGTATCCGGCCCCGCCGTGCACTTGCAGGGCAGTCTCGCAAACCCGCAGAGCCGTATCGGAGTTGTGACGCTTGGCCATGGAACAGGCCCGGCCGCGATCCGGTGCCCCGCGATCCAGCGCGTCAGCGGCCCGGCACGCCAGCAACCGCGAGGTTTCCACGCCAGTCAACATATCTGCGATCATCTGCTGGACCAGTTGAAACCCGCCGATCTTGCGTCCGAACTGTTCTCGCGCGCCCGCATATCGCAGCGCCGCCTCATAGGCGGCAATTGACAGGCCCAGGCAGGTGAAAGAAACGAAACAGCGCCCCACGTTCAGATAATGCTTGGCGATGGCGAACGCCTCGCCCTCGGCGCCGATCAGGTGGTCTGCGGGCAGCAATACGTCCTCAAACAGCAGCTCGCCTAGCGGGCATGAATTCATGCCCATGCTGCGGACCTCTCGGGTTGAAAACCCTGCTGTTCCCGCCTCGACCACGAAGGCCGATACCTCCGCGCGTTCGCCGTCGCCCGACCGCGCGAAAACCACCCCGAGATCGGCCCCGGTCCCGTTGGAGATATACAGTTTGCGTCCGTTCAGCCGCCAGCCATCACCGTCGCGCCGGGCCCGTGTTTCCACGTTGCTGGCGTCCGAGCCGACGTTCGGCTCGGTCAGCGCAAAAAAGGCTGTCTTGCGACCCGAAACCAGATCGCCCAGCCACCTTGCCTGTTGCTCCGGCGTTCCATGCTGCGCGACGATCATCAGGACAAGGTTCGACGTGCTGACGATGCTGCGCAGCGACGGCCATACCTGAGACAGCTCGCACAGCAGCGCGCAATATGTCAGATAATCAAGCCCGGCACCGCCTTGCGCCTCTGGCAAAAGACCGCCCAGCAGGCCGAACTCGCCCATCTTCTGCAACACTTCGGGCGGCGGCGGACGGTGGGCATCCTCGTGCGCCTCGACCAGGGGCGCCACCTCGGCGTCAAGGTATTTGCGGAAGCTGCGCCGCGCCGTTTCCTGCCAGTCGTCCAGCTCAAACTGCATCGGTCCTCACTCCAGCTTTTCGGCTTGGTCCAGAATTTCGGCCTGATGCTCGCCCACTGCCGGGACGTGGCCCGCCGGATCACTCATCCCAGCCATCGGCACCGGGAAGGCCATCACCTGGGCCGCGCCGGCTGAGCGCACCATCCCGCGCGCCTTGAGCTGCGGGTCCCGGGCCAGATCCTCCAGCCCGTTGACCGGGGCGAAGGGAACATCCTCGGCCTCGAAGATCTCCGCCCAATGCGCATAGGGACGCGCGGCGATCAGCGGGGTCAGGGCGGCGCGGATATCATCCGTGCGGTCGGTGCGTGCGGCGAAGTCGTCAAGCGCAGGATCGTCGAAGCCCGTCATCCCGGTGGCACGGATCAGGCGGCGGAAGAAATGCGTCTCGATCGCGCCGATGGTGATGTATTTACCGTCGGCGGTCGCGAAGATACCATAGGCGGCGCGGCGCAGGATATCGGCCTTTGTGATCTCGCGCCCGGCCTGGCGTCCGGCGTCCCACACACCGTAGCGCGGGGCGACCCAGCTGGCCAGCGCGTCGGTGATCGCCACGTCCAGATACTGGCCCCGCCCCGTGGCGTCGCGTCCGTGCAACGCAGCAAGAATGGTGATGATGGCATACATGGCTGCCGAGAGATCCCCGATCGGCACGCCCGTCGTGTATTCAGGCGGTCCGTCGGGCGCGCCCGAGATCGCCACCGCGCCCGCCATCGCCGCGTAGTTCAGATCATGCCCCGGCCAGTCGCGCGCCGGCCCGGTCTGACCATAGCCGCTGACCGAACAGTAGACGAGGCCGGGATTGAGCGCCGAAAGCGTCTCATAGTCGATGCCCAGCCGCGCGGTCACGCCCGGGCGATAACCCTCGATCACGACGTCCGCCCGTTTGGCCAGCCGCAGGAAAGCCGCGCGGTCTGTGTCATCCTTTAGGTTCAGGGCGATGCTTTTCTTGCCGCGGTTCACGGCGGCAAAGAGGCCGGGGAACATGGCGCGCGCGGCGTCGCCCGCAGGACGTTCGACCTTGATGACCTCGGCCCCCATCTCGGCCAGTTGCTGCGTTGCATAGGGCCCAGGCAGAAGCTCGGTCAGATCGAGAACGCGAAGCCCCGAAAGCGGTGCAGTGCCGGTCATTTTTGCTCTCCTGTGCTGTCTGCGCGGTCCGGGTCGGCAATCCCGGCGCATTCCGCCGAGTCGTCCTGTTCCAGGATCATGTCCCAGATCTTCTGACCCTGCGGATTTTCGAGCTCTTCCATCAGATGCGCCAGAAGCCCGGCGGATCGGCCAATCAGGGCGAAGGCCCGCGCCCAGATCGGGGCAAGCCCCATGTCCGAAACGGTGGCCCCGACCGCGCCGGCGGCGTTGATGGGCAGCAGACGTCCATATTCCTCGCGGGCGGCGGCCTCGACGGCCGCCATGAAGCGCCAGTGCCGCCCGTCGAACCCATTCTCGCCGGCGATCCGGCGCAGGACCGGCGTGCGGGGGTCGCCGTCGACATGGATCGGATGACCGAGGCCTGGCACGATCCGGCGCGCCGCGCGAAAGGCGCGCACGGCCTCTTGCGCGCGGGCGGCATAGGCTGCGTCGTCGTCGCTGTCGGACAGCTCGCCGATCTCGTCGCGGGTAAAGGCCGCGGCGTTCTGCATGGTGCCGAGAAAATGGTTCCCCGCGCCCAGCAAGCCCGCGGCCACCGCACCCTGAAGCGATTCCGGCGCGCCGAGAATGGTCATCCGCGCGGCGATGGCGCTGGGGGTAAGGCCGTGATCGGTGGCGGTGACGATGATCGCGTTGGTCATCGCGCGGGTGCGGGCATCCGGCTCTTTCCCCGTGGCGGTGAAATAGATCATGTCGACGAAATCCATCTTGCCCAGGATCTCATCGGCCAGATCGCGCCCGCGCACATAGATGCGGTCGCGGGTGGTGAAACCGATGTCCGTCTTTACCGTCATTGCCTTGCCTTTCCTTCTATCTCGGTCGGAGCGCGCAGGATCACCGCGTCAAGCACCGTCGCACCCGCCGGACCGGCGCGCACCGGATTGAGATCCATCTCCGCGATGTCGCCGCGCGCACCCAGGGCGGCCAGGATCACGAGAAGATCGGCCAGCGCGCCCAGATCGGCGCCGGGGCGGCCGCGCAGCGGACCCAGCAGTGCGCGTCCGCGGATCTCGTCGATCATCGCCAGCGCCTCGTCCCGCCCAAAGGGCGCGGCGCGGTGCGTGACGTCAGAAAGCGCCTCGACCATCACGCCGCCGAGGCCGAAGCTCACCACCGGGCCGAACACCGGATCGCGGTGCAGTCCCGCCATCACCTCGACGCCCGGCCCCTGTTCCATGCGCTCAACCAGAGCGCGCTCCAGCCTGTGCCCCTGTGCTGAAAGCGATGTCATCATCGCGCCCCAGGCCGCCGCCAGCGCCTGCTCATCCATCAGCCCGACGGCCACGGCCCCGGCTTCGGTCTTGTGCAGAAGACCGGGCACCAGCGCCTTGAGCACCACCGGAAAGCCGATCCCGCGCGCCGCCTCGCCTGCCTGTCTGGCACTGGTCACGACCCGTCCTTCGGGCACGGTCAGACCCAGGTCGGCCAGCACCGCCTTGGCGGCAGCCTCGTCAAGCTCGCCGGGCGGAAATGCGGGTAGAGCAAGCGTGGAGGTCCCCGAGGGGCTCCAGTCGCCGCGCCAGATCAGCCGCTTCAACGCCGTCACTGCCTTGCCGAGGCTGCGAAAAGGCGCCAGCCCTGCCGCGTTCAGCGTGGCATAGCCAGCGGCGCGATGCCCGCTCATCCAGACCGGCAGGAGCAGAGCCGGGCTGTCCGGCGCCAGCGCGACCATGTCGTCGGCGGACCGGTCGGTGATCGGGCCGTAGTCGGCGGGAATCGGCAGAAGCACAACATCGGTGGCCGGGTCCCGCGCCACCAGCGACAGGCAATCGCGGTTGAGCTTGTCTTGGGTGAAGACCTGGGTGGTCAGGTCCACCGGGTTATCGACCGCCGCATAAGACGGGGCCAGCGCACGCAACCCCGCGCGGGTGCCGGGGGCCAGTTCGGACAGGATCAGCCCGGCGCTGCCCACCATATCGGCGGCCAGCGCCGCTGTGCCACCCGAGAAGGAATAGACGCAGATCCCCCGCCGCGGGGCGATGCCGACGCGCTCGAACAGCGCCACCGTATCGATCAATTCGTCCAGATCCTCCACCTCGACGATGCCATGCTGGCGAAACAGTGCCGAGGTGACCGCCGCCGATCCGGCAAGCGCGGCGGTGTGCGAACGGGTGGCAGCAACGCCATAGTCCGACTTGCCCACCTTCATCGCCACCACCGGCTTGCCGGCGCGAGCAGCGGCGCGGGCAGCTGCCAGAAAGCGCGGCCCGTCGCGGAAGCCTTCGGCGAGAAGGGCGATTACCTTTATGTCGGGATCGCCCACCATGTGGTACACGACATCGGCCATGGTCAGGTCGGCTTCGTTGCCGGTAGAGCACCACAGGCCAACGCCGATACCCCGTTCGCTTGCCTGGATGAAGGCGCGGCCAAGTCCGCCGCCCTGGGTGACAAGCCCAATGCCGCCGCCCAGCGTGTCGTTCTTGAATACCGGTGAAAAGGTCAGCCCAAGGCGGCGGTTGATGTTGCTCAGCCCTGGCGAGTTCGGCCCGTAGATGCGCATCCCGCTTTGCCGGGCGATTTCAGCCATCTCGGCTTCGACGGCACGGCCCTCATCCCCGGTTTCGCCAAAGCCAGAGGTGAAGACCACCGCAAACCCCGTTCCTGCTGCCGCGCAATCGCGCAAGGCGCCCACCACCGCATCGGCTGGAAGGCACACCACCGCCACATCGACGGGGCCAGGCAAGGCCGACATTGCAGAATAGGCGCGCAAACCATGCACCCTTTCACGCCCGGGGTTGACCGGAAAGATCTGCCCATCGAAGTCGGAATGCTCGGCAAGGTTCAGCAAGGTGTCGCTGCCCACGCTACGGGGCCTTTCACTGGCGCCCAGGATCGCCACGCTGCGTGGCGACAAGAGCCGCGAAAGATCGGGAAAGTCGCGGGCGACCACCGGCTCAGCCACCTTGCGGCGCCCGCCGGACGAGCAGTTTCCAGACCCCTTCCACCACGGTTTCGCCACGCTGGTTGATGACCTCGCGCCGGAACGACAGGATGCCGCGTTCGGGTTTCGAAGTCTCGCGCTTCTCGGCTACGGTAACGCGCACGCCAATCGTGTCGCCGATGAAGGTGGGGTTGGGAAAGCTGCACTGCATGTCGAGCAACCCCAGAAGCGAGGGTTCCAGGAACGTGTTCATCAGCATCCGCGTGGTCAGCCCGGACATCACCGACACCACCAGAAGCCCGTGCGCGATACGCTGGCCAAAGGCCGAATCGGCGGCATATTCGGCATCGACGTGCAGCCGGTTGAAGTCGCCTGACAGGCAGGCGAAATTAGCCACGTCGGCCTCGGTGATGGTACGGGTGGGGCTATCGAACTGGTCGCCTTCGTTCAGGTCCTCCCAGTAGAGTTGCTGGCCCTTGAGGGCCGAAAGATCGGGCCGTGTCATTGGGTTTCCTCCTCTGGCAGCGCTAGCACTGCCTCTTTCAGTTCAGCCTTGAGAACGCGGCCGGTCAGGTTGCGCGGCACCGCCGTCATAAAGACCACGCGCCGCGGGCGCTTGTATCGGTCAAGCCGGGTTTCGGCATGGGCGATCACATCGGCCGCTGTCAGCTGCGCGCCCGGCGCGGGCACGATCACTGCGCAGATCGCCTCGGTCCAGTGCGGATCGGGCAGGCCGATGCAATGCGCCTCGGCAATCGCCGGGTGGCCGGCCAGCGCCTCCTCGATCTCGGGGGCGTAGACATTGATGCCGCCGCTCTTGATGATGTCGCGCTTGCGACCCGTGAACCAGAGCAGCCCTTCGTCGTCGATCCGGCCCAGATCGCCCACGGTCAGATAGTCGCCGCGCCGGGTTTCAGCGGTCAGCGCCTCATCCTTGTAATACCCGTCGTAGCGGCTTTCGCTGCGGGTGCAGATCTCGCCGACCTCGCCCTGCGGCACCTCGTTTCCATCGTCGTCCAGCAGTTTGAGTTCCACCCCGAAGAAGGGGCGGCCGACGCAGTTGCCCGCAAGGTTGCGGCGCAGATCCCGAGCGGTCAGGTTGGCATAGGGTCCTGCTTCGCTGGAGGCGGCATAGATCATCAGCGCATCGCCGAACTTGTCGAGCGCGGCACGCTTGAGGTCGAGATACATCTCGCCGCCGCCAGATTGCAAAGTCCCCAGCGACGACAGATCGGCGCTCGCGAACCCCTCGGCCTCGACCATCCGCTGGAGCATGGCGGGCAGCAGCATGGTGGCGGTCAGCCGCTCGTCTTCGATCAGCCGTAGCGCGGCGGCCCCGTCGAAGCGGCGCATCAGATAGACGCTGGCACCCAGATAAAGCGGCAGCAGCGTATAGGTGCAGCCGGCCGACAGGCAGATCGGCAGCGCCGACAGCGCCCGGTCGTCGGGGCGGAAACGCTGCTCGATGGCGCGTTCCTCCATGCCGAAGAGACTGCGCAGCGCGCCCTTGGGCTTGCCGGTGGTCCCCGACGTGTGCAGCATGATCGTGGTGCCGTCCTGCCCTTGCGGCGGATCGGGCGGTGTGTCTGCCAGAAGGTCCGACAGGCGCGGCAGTCCTTGCGGGGCCCCGTCGCCGATGGTGACGATGTCGTCCACCACGGTCCGGAACAGATCGGCATGATCCAGCGCCGCATCGCCCAGCAGCAGGGTTTTGCTGTCCGAGCGGGCAACCACATCGGCCATGACTTCGGGCGCGATGCGATAGTTGATCGGTGCGGGAATTGCGCCTAGCCCCGTCACCGCCACATAGGCGGCAAGGAAATCGGGATGATTTTCCGAGATCACCGCCACCTTGTCGCCCGGTCCGATGCCGCGCCGCGCCAGCACCGTCATCATCCGTTCCACCCGGTCAAGGAAATCCGTATAGGTCTGGCTCCTCCCCTCGAACACCACCGAGGGTTTCGTGGGGAACCGCCGCGCGTTCAACCTCAGGGCCTGGAGAAAGGTCATCGGCATGGCCGCCTCCTCAGGTGAAGGCCGAGATCCCGAGAACCTCGCGCCCTATGATCAATGTCTGGATTTCCGATGTGCCTTCGGGGATCAGCCCGCCGCGCGTGTCGCGGAACAACCGTTCGACGGGGTAGTCGGTCGAATAGCCCAGCCCGCCGTGCGCCTGCAGCGCCATCGAGGCCACCTCATGCGCCGCCTCGCTGGCATAGAGCTTGGCAATCGAGCATTCCTTGCGCCCAGGCAGACCCGCGTCCAGCGCTTGGGCGGCACGGTCAGTCAACGCGCGCGCCGCTTCGGTGCGGATGGTCATGTCGACGATCAGCTTCTGCACCAGCTGATAGCTTCCGATCACGTTGCCGAACTGCTTGCGCGTCTTGACGTAATCGGTGGACAGGTCCAACGACCGCTGCGCCGCGCCCACCGCGCCCGCCGCCACGTTGAGCCGGCCATAATTCAACCCCGTAAGGATCGCCTTGAGGCCCTTTCCCGCAGGACCCAACAGGTTTTCCTTTGGCACCTTTGCGTCTTGAAAGGCCAGCTGCGATGTCGCGGTGGCCTTGATGAACATCGTGCCCACCCGCGAAGCTTCGAAATCGGTCTCCTCGAGGTCCACGATGAACAGACTCAGATCGCCATCACAGCCTTCCGTGAATGTCCGTGCCACCAGGATTCCGACCCGGCCGTTGACGCCGTTCGTCGTCCACAGCTTGCCGCCATTGATCAGCCAGTGGTCGCCCTTGTCCTCGGCGCGGGTCTGCACCGAGGCAACATCAGAGCCGTGGTCGGGTTCGGTGATCCCCACCCAGACCGGTATCTGGCCAGCCATGACGGGTTTCAGCCACTTTTCCTTCTGGCGCGCATCGCCCAGGTGGTGGAACAGTGCGATCACGATGTTCACGGTGTTGAGCAGAACCCGGAGTGAAAGCCAGCGGTATCCTGCTTCCTCCATCATCATCGCCCAGGTGCGATAGCTGAGGCCGTAGCCACCGGCCTCTTCCGAGAGAAGCCCGCCAAGATAGCCGAACTGGCGTAGCTCGCCCATTATCGCCCAGGGCAGATCGCCCGTCGCCTCGCATTGCGAGATGCGCTCTTCGGTCAGCTCGCGCGCCATGAAGCCCCGGATGCTGTCTCGCAGCATCCGCGTCTCTTGATCCTCGACACAGGCGGAGGCCGGGACATGTTTAGCCATATCGCCCCCCGGTGATGTGAAGCGTCTCGCCCGAGATGTATTCCGCCGCATCCGAGGCGAGGAACACCACGCCGTTGGCGATGTCGCGTTCGTTGCCAAGGCGCTGCACGGTATTCATTGCCAGAGCGCGCGACTTTATCCGGTCGTAGTTTGGAAGCGCCTCGATCATCTCGGTGGCGATGAACCCCGGCGCGATGGCATTTACGGTGACATTGAAGCGCCCCTGTTCCATCCCCAGCGCCCGGGTGAAGCCGATGATGCCGGCCTTGGCGGCGGCATAGTTGGTCTGTCCCGGATTGCCGAGATAGGCGCGAGAGGAGATGTTGATCACCCGGCCCCACTTCTGTTCCATGAAGTACGGCACCACGGCGCGCGAGCAGGTATAGGCACCCTTCAGGATCACGCCCACAACAGCGTCCCAGTCCTGTTCGGGCATCTTGGTGATGTAGTTGTCGCGCGGAAATCCGGCATTGTTGACCAGGATGTGGACGGCGCCAAATGCTTCGATCGTGCGCGAGACGAGGGCTTCGACCTGTGCCTCGTTCGTGACATCGCAGACCACGCCGATCGCGTCGTATCCGTCGGCCTCAAGAGCGGCGCGGGTGGCTTCTGTGGTTTCGGGGTCGATATCGGTGATCACCACCTTCGCCCCCTCTTCGGCCAGCGCGCGGGCGGTCACTGCGCCGATCCCGCGACCCGATCCGGTGACGATAGCCACCTTGTCCTTTAGTCCCAGTTCCAAGTTACGCTCCTTCAGGTTGTCAGTATTCGCCCGAGAACACGGTTACGATCTCGGGAAAGAATGCGATCAGGGCCAAGACCGCGAACTCGGCCAGCACGAAAGGCAGCACCCCGACAAAGACCCGTTTAAGAGGTACGCCGGTGATCGAGCTGGCGACGAAAACGTTCATTCCGATTGGGGGGGTAATCAGCCCGATTTCGACCGTTTTGGTCACCAGGATGCCGAACCAGATCGGCGAATAGCCAAGCTCCATGACCATTGGAAAGACGATCGGCATGGTCAGGATCAGGATCGCCAGCTGATCCATCACGCAGCCCAGCAGGATGTAGATCAGGATCAGGATTAAAATCACCACGCCCGGCCCGATCTCAAGCCCTTGCACGTACGAAACCAGCGCCTGCGGTGCCATGGTCAGGGTGACAAAATAGCCGAAAATGTGCGCCCCGATAATAATGGTGAAGATCATTGCAGTCGGGCGCGTTGTACGTTCGAGCGCCCCCATGAATTCGCGCCAGCCCATACGTCTGAGCAACACGGCGGCAATCATGATCGCGCCAAAGCAGCCGACCGCGGCGGCTTCGGTCACGGTGACAGCGCCAGAATAAATCCCGGCCACGACAAAGACGAACAGCAGAACCACCGGCCAGATGTCGCGCAGTGACGCGAAGCGCTCACGCCACCCATGGCTTTGCACTGGTGGCGCCAGATCGCGGTTCAGCGTCGCCCAGACCATCGTGATCCCGGCAAAGCTGAGCGCGGTAATGAGACCCGGCAGAATGCCGGCAATGAACAGCCCGCCGATCGAGGTTTCGGTGATGATACCGTAAACCATCAGCACAACCGAAGGCGGGATCATGATCGACAACGTCCCGGCGGCCGCAACCGTGCCTACGATCATGCCGCGGTCATAGCCATATTTCTCAGCCTCGGGCGCGACGGTGCGCGCCATCGTGGCCGTCGCCGCGGTGGACGAGCCCGAAACCGCCCCGAAGCCTGCGCTGGTAAAGACCGTGGCCACGGCCAGTCCGCCGGGCAAATGGCCCACCCACCTGTTGGCGGCGCGGAACATGTCCGACGAAATCCGACTGGCCGACAGGATCTCGGCCATCAAGATGAACAAGGGAATGGCGGTCAACAGCCAAGAGGCGGTGTTGCGATACGGGGCCACCGACAGGATGCCGAGCGCCAGATTGAGCCCGCCGATCAGATACAGGCCGACGGTGCCGGCGATGCCCATCGCGAAGCCTATCGGCATCCCGACGACGAGAAGCCCCGCCAGCAATAGCGACACAGGTGCAAGAAATTCCATACTCAGCCAATCCGATCCGAAGCGCCGCGAAGGTGCTGAACGTCACCCGCCGCATTTACGAGAAGGCGCAGAACGATCAGCACGCAGCCAATCGGCGCAATCACAAGCGTGGTGACGAGAGGCGCGTCGATGTCGCCGGATGTGCGATATCCGAAGTCCCACGCCTTAAGCGCCTCGCGCGAGGCACCGTAACAGATCAGCGCAAAAAACGCGGCCGCTGCCAATCGCAAGACGACATTGAAACCGGCCCGCAGCCCTTCGGGCAGAGCATCAAACACTATCCCCACTCGCACGTGGCCATCATACATTTCCAGATAGCTCAGGCTTCCGAACACGATGATGGGCATCAGATATAGCTCTGTAGCGCCAATGACCCCTTCGATCGGGTCATTCAGGATATAGCGCGTAAAGACCTGTATGAGGATCAGCACCAGCATGACCATCATCGCAGCGCGCGACAGCCAGTTCATCCCGGTATCCACCCGGTCCATCGCTCGGCCCAGAGGACCGTGCAATCCAACTCTCGGCGACGGCACGGCGTCCTCTCGGGGATCAAGATCGTGACGGGACACGGTTGCGCGCCTTACTGCGTCTGGTGCTTTTCGATGTTCGCACGAAACATCTCCAGCACTTCGCCCGCAGGCAGTCCGCGCTCTTGCAGACCAGAGACCCAGGCATCGAACACCGGCGCTGTGGCCGATTTGACCTTTTCGCGCTGCGCTTCATCCAGAACGATGACCTCGATACCGCTGTCCCGCATCTTGTCCTCAAGCTCGGCGGCCGATCGGTCGGTTTCTTCGGCAACTCGCTGCATCGCCTCCTGCGACGCCTGTTGAATGGCCTGTTGATGCTCTGGCGACAGATCCTGCCAGACCTCCTCGCGGATCGCGTAGGGCGCCCAATACACAAAAACATCCAGACCCAGAACGGCGGTATCGATTACCTCGTCCAGCTTGTAGGAATAGATGCTGGTGGTGGGAAAGATCGTGCCGTCGACGGTGCCGGTGCGGATGGCCTGATAGGTTTCCGGGCTGGGAATATCAACCGGCGCGCCCCCTAGGGCCTTGACCGACTCCGCCATGTTCCCGGCAATGGTTTTCAGTTTCAGCCCTTTGATGTCATCAATGCCGCTAACATCCTGGTCGCGGGTGAACAGGTTGTAGGTCGAGGTCATTACACCCCAGACTGGGCGCATCCCGTTGGCCAGGAAGTCGTTTTGCAGGATCGGATCCGACGTCACCGTTTCAAAAAAAGCGGGCGTCCCGACAACGCTCTGCGAGAAAAGGCCAGGAAGCGTGTGCACGCCCGCCAGCGGCATCGTGCCCCCGTTATAGGCCGGCGGAACATAGCCGATGTCCACCACGCCTGTCTGCACCATCGAGAACATATCGCGCAGCGAACCCAACTGACCGGCACCGAAATACTGAAACTTGACCTCGCCATCGGTCAGCTCGGTTACGCGGTCCATCCAGTAGGTGGTGCCGGTCTCGACGATGTAGTGGCCGGGCGGAAAGGTATCTGCAACCTTGAGTGTCACTTCGGCCGCCGCAATTTGCGGCATCGTTCCGACCGCGATCACCAGCGCCGCCCCTGCGGCAAACCGATCGAGTTTTGTGTTTCTTGTCATGGCAGTCTTCCTCCCTGTGGCGTTGTCGATCAGCGCACCATGGTGCGGTGAACCGGTCAATGTTTATGGGTGGCCGGGAGCGCAACTGTCGCGAGATCACACATATATGCGAATACGCGAACTGAATCCGCGGCGACGCAACAGAGAAGATCGAACGCCAATCGTGGGTGGGAATCTCCAGCGCTTTCACGGCCGAAAGAAAGGATTCCGTGGCCTGCCGATCAACAGTAAGCGGCGGCTGCGCCCCACGTTGTAGATGAGCTCCGGCACTGCGAGGTGATATCCATCTCATGATGGGGAGTGTGTTTCGCAATGTGCGCGACAAATTCGTTTCTCAGATCTCTGGGCGTCGAGATCTACGGGTCAGGTCATCGGCGCTGGCCGGACGACGTGAAGGCTCGCGCTGTGGCAGAGACTTTGGAGCCGGGAGCGACCGTGAATGCGATTGCCGAGCGATATGACATCCGCCCAAACCAGCTCTCGGCTTGGCGGCGTCTGGCAAAGCAGGGCCAGCTGGTTCTTCCTCCGGCGGAACTCGGAGAGCCGGTCTTCGCGCCTCTGGTCATTTGCGATCCGACTGAGACGCCCGAGCTTTCCGACGCGAAGCCCCAGCAGGTGATCCGGATCGTCAAGGGAACAACCCGGATCGAGCTGTCTTCTGACACGTCGGCAGGTCAGATCGCCGCGATCGTGCGCACTCTGGAAGCGCCTGCATGCTGATGCCGTCTCAAGGGGTCCGCATCCTGGTGGCGACGAAGCCGGTAGACTTCCGCAAGGGGCATGATGGACTGGCAGCCTTGGTGCAGTCGACCTTGACCGAAGATCCGTTCACCGGGACGGTCTTTATCTTTCGGGCGAAGCGCGCAGACCGGATGAAGATCCTGTTCTGGGACGGCAGCGGTCTCGTCATGGCCTACAAACGGCTGGAGGAGAGCACCTTCACCTGGCCCGCGATCCGGGATGGTGCGATGACCCTGAATCGCGCCCAGTTCGAGGCGCTGTTCGCCGGGCTGGACTGGCGGCGGGTGCGGTCTCTGGAGACGCGCGCCCCCGCTGTGGCAGAGTGACTCAGGGCGGGGAAAGCCGGCCTGACAAACGCAGGAGCGGGATATGATGCCGCCATGTCCAGCGCCCTATCCCTCGACCTGTCGGCCATTCCGGAAGACCAGCGTGACGCTGTTCTGGCCGTCCTGCGCGAGCGTGATGCACTCAGGGAAGCCAACAAGCGCCTCGAGCACCTCGTCGCCGAACTGAACCAGGTCGTGCATGGCAAAAGGTCCGAGAAACTGAGTGAGGACGAGCGGCAGCTGGCCTTCGAAGATCTGTAACCGCCCGATTGAGGCCGCCTGCCTGACGGCGGGGTTCCGAGCTAAGACACGTGCATAACGACGTCCTTAACGACGTGTCTTATTAGGAGGGGCCATGCTGGGCGAGGTTCTGGGCGTTGAGC
>Ga0310345_10001602_pt1 | contig 24777 bp, 17 predicted proteins | sample HC15DNA20500_MG_FD_204667 | JGI IMG/M metagenome (GOLD analysis project Ga0310345, IMG submission 204667) | Marine microbial communities from station ALOHA, North Pacific Subtropical Gyre - HC15-DNA-20-500_MG | ecosystem: Environmental > Aquatic > Marine > Oceanic | place: Pacific Ocean: North... | reverse complement strand
GGAGGTCCGTCAACCCGAGGTAGTCCCCCGCGCTCCACCCGGCGTCGACGAACAGGACGAACGGGAGCTCGGACCAATCGGGCTCGTCGGCGAGCGCGTCGGCGAGCGCCCCGATGCCGGGCAGCGCGAGCGCCTCGCCCGTAAGCACGACCGCGCCCGCGTCGGGCCGGCCGACGGACTCGCAGAGGGCCGGCGCGTCGGGCAGGGATACCACCTCGAGGTCGTCGCCGGCGAGGACGCGCCCGACGAGTTCGGCGTCACGCCCGACCGGCGTGAGGACGAGGGCCGCCAGCCGCCGGGCCGGCATCGCGCCGTTGCTGGGAGAAGACTGGAGATGCCCCATGACCCACAAGAACGCCCCTCAGGGGGGAGGGATGCGCCCCCCGCCCCTGAGTCCGGGATGAGGGAATCCCCCCCTCGCCTACGACTCCCCTGGGTCGACGGACGACGCGAGGCCCGTCAGGACACCCTGGTAGTCGGTGATCGGGTCGCCGACCACCATTCCGTCGTCGCTCATCGTGAACTCGCGGACGCGCCGGTCGTGGCCGCCGCGCCGCCGCTTCACCACCGCGACCGCCTTCCGGATCTCGCCCCGCGCCTCGAAGTGCTGGAGCAGGAGCACTGTGTCCGCCACGTAGCTGATGTCGACCTGGGGCGTCGTCGTGTCGCCGAGGATGCCGTGTTCCGGGACGGTCAGGATCGTGACGACGCCCCGCCCGCCGAGATACGCCAGGAGGTCGTGCAGCTGGCTCGCCGCCCGATCGGCCCCCGGGCAGGCGTGCGTGAACCCGGTCAGGCTGTCGATGACGACGACGCGGACGCCCGCCTCGACGTCGCGGTGGACCCGGTCGATAAACCGGCCCGTGGTCATGATCGAGGCGCTGAGCTCCTGGACCTGGAGCGCGTCGCCCATCCCGCGGAGGTCGAAGCCGAGCCCCTCCATCCGGTCGAGGAGCGTCCGCTTTCGCTCGTCGAACGTGTAGATCGCGGCCCGGTCGCCGGCCTCGGCCGCGGCCACGGCATAGGACGCCGCCAGCGACGACTTGCCGGTCCCCGAGACGCCCACCACGACGCACGACGAGCCCGGGTCGAGCCCGTCGCCCATCATCGCGTCGAGGCCGCCGACCCGGCTAGGACGCGACTTCCCGGCCGCGCCGTTCGTCGTCCGCTCGTCCGTCCCCTCGTCCCGGAGCCGCATCGTGAGGCTCGGGTAGACCCGGAGCCCGCCGGGCGCGATCCGGAAGTCGTGGTAGCCCGTCGGGTGGTCGACGCCGCGGATTTTGGGGATCTGGAGCCGGCGGTAGACCTGTCCGTACTGCGGCGCGTCGCGCTCGAGGCGGACGACGCCGTGCATGATCGAGTAGACCGCGCTGTCGCCGTCGCTGGAGCTGTAGTCGTCGAGGAGGAGCGTCGTCACTCCGCGCTGGCCGAGCGCGTGCTTGAGGGCCAGGAACCGGCGCCGGCTCCGGAGCGGGTCGCCGGAGAGCAGGCGGAGCTCGGCGGCCGAGTCGAGGACCAGCCGGGTCGGCCGGACCTTGTCGACGGCCTCCATGACCGTGTCCATCAGGTCCACGAGGTCGACGTCGCCGGCGTGGAAGAGCGTGTGGTCGCTCGCGTGGAGGTCGAGCCCGCCGGACTCGACGTCGAGCACGTCGACGCCCTCGAGGTCCCACCCGTGCGAGTCGGCGATGGCGCGGAGCTCCTCGCGGCGCTGCGAGAGCGTGACGTAAAGGACCCGCTCGTCGTCGGCGGCCGCTGCGCAGCAAAAGTGGAGCGCGAACGTGGTCTTGCCAGTGCCGGGCCGGCCCTCGAGGAGGTACATCCGCCCTGCCGGGAAGCCGCCGCCGAGGAGAACGTCGAACCCCGGGACGCCGGACGGGACGCGAGCGGACACGGTCGAGGTCACGGGCCAGGGGGTCGAGCAGTGATCGGGATCGGCCCAGCAGTATACCCGTCGCACACATCCCCGTGGCCCCCCCCCACCCAGCCGATGCGTGCCGGCCCCTCGCCCCCTGCCTCGGCGCCGAGGCGGGGCCGGACGATCGACAGCGGGGCGCCCCCAGTCAACTAGAGGCCCGGGGGCGCCCGTCTCGGCAGTGTCACCGAGGTAGCCAGAGCTGAGCGGATCAGCCGCAGCCGGTGCTCGACCCGCAGTTCGGGCAGCTGTAGCAGCTCCCGGCGCGGACCGTGATCCCGCCGCAGTTGGGGCAGGCGGGCGCGTCGTCCTGGTTGTCGAAGGCGCCGATGCCCTTCGCGTCGGCCGCGAGGGCGGCCTCGACGGACCCGCCGACGTGGCTCGGTTGCCCGGCGTCCACGACCGCCTGGGCCGTCGCGAACAGGTCGGCCTGGGACTGGTCCTCGGCCGGGCCGTGACGCTGCGCCTCAGTCGTCACGGCCTCCGTAGGGTCCACGGACACCTCCTCCTCGGCGAGGTCCTTCTCGGCGCCGTCGCCGCCGCCGAGGAACTTGAGCGAGAGGTAGCGGAAGATGTAGTCCGTGATCGACTTGGCGATCGGGATCTGGGGGTTGTTGGTGAACCCGGCCGGCTCGAAGCGGACGTGGCCGAACTTCGAGACGAGGTCCTCGAGCGGCACGCCGTACTGGAAGGCCAGCGAGATCGCCGTCGCGAAGCTGTCCATCAGCCCGGCGATCGTCGAGCCCTGCTTGGCCATCGTGATAAAGATCTCCCCGGGCCGGCCCGCATTGCGGTGTCCCTCCGGGTAGAGGCCCACGTGGAGGTACCCCTCGTGGCCGGCGACGGAGAACTTGTGCGTCACGCTCGGCCGCTCGTCCGGGAGGCGCTCGCGGTGCGGGCGGTAGACCACCTTCTCGACGACCTTCTCGACCTCGCGGATCTCCGGGAGCGCGCTGGCGGCGCCGTCGCCCGAGTGGTCCGCCTCGGCGGCCTTCTGCTTCGTGTTGCCGTCCTTCTTGGTCGAGAGCGGCTGGCTCCGCTTCGAGTTCTCGCGGTAGATGGCGACCGCCTTCAGCCCGAGCTCCCAGCTCTGCATGTAGGCGTCGGCGATGTCCTCGACCGTCGCGCTCTCGGGGAGGTTGACCGTCTTCGAGATGGCGCCCGAGATGAACGGCTGGCAGGCCGCCATCATCCGGATGTGGCCCATGTGCGAGATCGAGCGCTCGCCGTTGTGCGGCTTGAACGCGCAGTCGAACACGGGGAGGTGCTCATCGCGGAGGCCCGGGGCGCCCTCGATCGTGTCGTGTTCGTCGATGTACTCGCGGATCACGGCCGCCTCGGCCTCGGTGTAGCCGAGGCGAGCGAGGGCCTCGCCCACGGTCCGGTTGACGATCTTCATGAGCCCGTCGCCCTTACCGGCGAGGAGCTTGTACTTGACGAGCGCGAGGTCGGGCTCGATGCCCGTCGTGTCGCAGTCCATCATGAAGCCGATGGTCCCGGTCGGGGCGAGGACCGTGGCCTGCGCGTTCCGGTAGCCGTACTTCTCGCCGAGCGCGACCATCCGGTCGGCGCTCTCCTGGGCCGCCTCGGCGAGGTAGGCCGGGCAGCTGGCGTCGATCTCCTTCACCGCGTCGCGGTGCATCCGCATGACCTCCAGCATCGGCTCGGCGTTCTCGGCGTAGCCGGCGAACGGGCCGATCTGCTCGTTGGCCGCGATCTCGGCGGAGCGGGCGTAGGCCTCGCAGTGCTCGATGGCCATGAGCGCGCCGGCGACGGCGCGGCCCTCGTCGGAGTCGTAGGGCAGGCCCATCGACATCAAGAGCGCGCCGAGGTTGGCGAACCCGAGCCCGAGCGGCCGGAACGCGTGGCTGTTCGCCGCGATCGTCGGCGACGGGTACCCCGCGTTGTCGACGAGGATCTCCTGGGCCGTGATGAAGATGCGGGCGGCGGCGCGGTAGCGCGCGACGTCGAACGAGCCGTCCTCCTTCTGGAACTTGCGGAGGTTGAGCGAGGCGAGGTTGCACGCCGAGTCGTCCAAGAACATGTACTCCGAGCACGGGTTGCTGGAGTTGATCCGGTCGGTGTTCTTGCAGGTGTGCCAGCGCTGGATCGTGTCCTCGTACTGCGCGCCCGGGTCGCCGCAGACGTGCGTGCCCTCGGCGATCTGGAGGAGGAGGTCCTCGGCGTCGACCTCGTCGACGGCCTCGCCCGACGTGACGGCGGTCAGCTTGTAGGTCTCGCCCCTGTTGGCGGCCTCCATGAACGCGTCGTCGAGGCGGACCGACTGGTTCACGTTCTGGAAGGCGACCGAGCCGTAGGCGTCGCCGTTGAACGAGCCGTCGTAGCCCTCCTCGATGAGCGCCCACGCCTTCCGCTCCTCGGTCTGCTTGGCGCGGACGAACTCGAGGATGTCCGGGTGCCAGACCTTGAGCGTCTGCATGATGGCCGCGCGGCGCGTCTTCCCACCCGACTTGATGGTCCCGCCCGTGGCGTCCTGGACCTTCATGAACGAAACCGGGCCCGACGGGATGCCGCCACCCGACAGCTTCTCGTGGCTGCTGCGGAGCTTCGACCAGTCGGCCCCGACGCCGGAGCCGAACTTGAAGAGCCGGGCGCTCTCGCCCATCAGCTGCCAGATGTCATCGACCGAGTCGTCGACGGAGATGATGAAGCAGGCGCTCGCCTGCGGCCGCTCGTACGGGTCGACGTCGACGACCTCGCCCTTCTCGAAGTCCCACCCCGAGATCGTCTTGCCGCCGGTGTCGCGGACGCCGTACTGGGCGTGGAGGCCGACGTTGAACCAGACCGGGCTGTTGAACGCGCCGTACTGGTTGGTGCAGAGCCAGGTCAGCTCGTCGTAGAACGTCTCGGCGTCGGCGTCCGTGGCGAAGTAGTTCTGGTCGCGCCCCCAGTCCGTGATCGTCCGCGTGACGCGGTGGACGAGCTGCTTGAGGCTGTACTCGCGCTGGCCCTCGGCCGGCGACCCGTTGCCCTTGGCGAGGTCGCCGTAGAAATACTTCGAGGCGACGACGTTGACGGCCAGCGGCGTGAAGGCCTCCGGGAACTCGACGCCCGTCTGCTCGAAGATGGCCTCGCCCGTGTGGTTCTTGATGGCCGCGTCGCGCGTCTCCCAAGCGACGCTGTCGAACGGGTGCTGGCCCTCGGTGGAAAAGACGCGGTCGATCGCGAGGCCGCCGGACACGGCGGGGGCCTTGTGCTTGGCCATAGGTGTGTGGGTTGGGGGGACAAAAACGGCGCCCCAGGGCCTCGCCCCCGTGCGGCACGGGAGCGACTGGTGACGCCGGAGCCTTCGTCCGGGCGGGGGCCTGCGTCGCGGCGGTGCGGCGGCTCAGCCCGCGTGCGTGAAGGCACATCGAAGCGGACCTCAAGTAACCGGCGGGCCGGGCCGCTCGCAACCGCCTTCCGTCCACGGGTTATCCACAGCGTGGACGAACCGGCCCCTCCCGCCTCGGCAGCGCCGCCGACGTCCCCGAGGCGGGCCACCCCGCCCCCTGCCGCGTCCGTTATCTCGGGCCGGACCGCGATAACGGTCGTCCGACCCGTGCGCCTACCCCGCGAACCGTGGAGCCGTTATCGAGGACGGTGACCCATAACGGTCGCTCGATCGTAGGCCTGTCCTTCCCCGCCCGCGTCTCTCCCCCACGGCGCCGCCGCGGGGGCCGGGTCGTCACCCGTCGGCCGACTAGAAGTCGTCGTCCTCCGGGTCGTAGTCGATGTCCTCGTCGAGTTCGAGGTCGTCGTCGTCCAGCTCGAGGTCGTCGAGGTCGAGGTCGTCGTCGTCGTCGAAGTCGTCGTCCTCTTCAAAGTCGTCCTCTCCGAGCGCGAGGTCGTCGTCGAGCTCGAAGTCGTCGTCGTAGTCGTCCATGAGGGGAGGGCTGAGAGCGGGGGGATGGGCGAGTCTACAGCGTCGGTCGGGATGGGGGCAAGCGGAACCGGCGGGAGTGAATCGGGAGGGAAAGCCGCCGTGACGCGTCGTCCAGACGGAGCCCGGGGCCCACGCCCGCGTAGTTTCACCCGTTCCGACCTCCGCACCCCCATGTTCGACGACCGCAGCGCGTACCCCCACCCCGACGAGTTCAAGGTGGTCCGCCCCGAGTACTCCGACCCCGAGGACGAGGGAGACGACGTCATCGCGACGATCCAGATCGAGGCCTTCCGCGTCCACGGCTACAGCGCGACGCGGCCGGGCGCCCGGCGGGCCGCGCTCTACGAGGCCGCCAAGACGTACCGGAGCTACCACCCCGGCTACCGCGTCGAGAGCCCGTTCCCCGACGAGTTCGAGGACCGCGAGGGGAAGCAGTGGACGCGCGTCCCGGCCGGCAAGCGCGACACGCTCGGCGACTACACGTTCGAGGACGAGGACGGCGAGGACTCGGCCGACATCGAGCAGATGCTGCTCTGGGACATCCGCCCCGAGCCCGTCTTCGACGACGAGGACGAGTAGCCCCCCTCCCGTTTCGCCCCACCGACGCCGTGCCCCACACCGGGCGCGGCGTTTTCTTTGGGCCGCCCTCTTTTCGATCCCCGCCACCGATGCCCCTCCGCCCGCTCCTCGTCGTCCTCGCCGCGCTCGTCGCCGGCGGCTGCGCGCCGGCCCTCACGGCCGCGTCCTCCACCCCCACCGGGCAGGCCGCCATCGAGCGGGCCGTCCAGTCGGCCCTCGTCCGCGCCGGGCTCGCCAGCCCGACGGCCTCCCCCCTGCCGGCCGCCGAGGCGGAGGCCCCCGCGCTCGTCGCGGGCCCCATGCTCGCCGATGTGACGCAGCGCGGCGCCGCTGTCTGGGTCCTCACGCGCCCTGGCGCCGAGGTCGTCGTCGACGCGTTCGGGCCGGACTCGCTCTCGGCCGGAGGGACGATGCTCTCCGCCTCGACCCGCACGACGAGCGGGCCGGACGGGACGGCCACCGTCCGCCTCTTCGGCCTCAAGCCGGGCACGACCTACGACTACACCGTGACGGTCGACGGGGCCGACGTGACGCCGACGGCGTACCCCGCGCGGATCAACACGCAGCCGCTGTGGCAGTGGCGGACCGACCCGCCCGCGTTCACGGCCGCCCTCGGCTCGTGCTACTACGACAACGACCCGGCCTACGACCGGCCCGGCACCGCCTACGGCGGCCCGACGAGCATCTTCGGCGAGATCGCCGCGCTCGACCCCGACCTCATGCTGTGGCTCGGCGACAACGTCTACCTCCGCGAGGTCGACTGGTGGGACGCGGCCGGGATCGACTACCGCTACCGCCACAGCCGCTCGGAGCCGGCGCTCCAGCCGCTCCTCGCCCGTGCCGCCCACTACGCCACCTGGGACGACCACGACTACGGCCCCAACGACGCCGACCGCTCGTACGTCCTCAAGGACGAGGCGCTCGAGACGTTCACCGACTACTGGCCGGCCGCCGCGCGCGGGATGCCAGGCGTGCCCGGCGTCTTTACCCAGTTCCAGTGGGCCGACGTCGAGTTCTTCATGCTCGACGACCGCTGGCACCGCGCGCCGAACGACGCGCCCGCCGACGAGCGCCAGATCCTCGGGCCCGAGCAGGTCCAGTGGCTCCTCGACGCGCTCACCACGAGCCGAGCCCCGTTCAAGGTCGTCGCCGTCGGCGGCCAGCTCCTCAACCCGGTCCCGGTCTTCGAGACGTTCGCGGCCGTCGCCCCGGCCGAGCGCCGGTACCTCCTCGACGAGATCGCCGCGCGCCGGATCGAGGGCGTCGTGCTCGTCTCCGGCGACCGTCACCACACGGAGCTCCTGCGGATGGAGCGGCCCGGCGCGTACCCGCTCTACGAGTTCACCTCCAGCCCGCTCACGGCCGGCGCCTCGACGTACCCACTCCGCGACGACTCGCCCGAGCGCGCGAACCCGCTCCGCGTCGACGGCACGCTCGTGGCCGGCGAGCGCAACTTCGGGACGCTCACCGTCACCGGCCCGCGCACCGACCGCGTCATGACGATGCGGACCTACCAGAACGACGGGGCGCTCCTCTGGGAGCACGCCGTCCGCGCCCGCGACCTGACCTACCAGGACGCCGAGTAGATGGCCCTCCGCGTGCTCATCGCCGACGACGAGCCCCTCGCGCGCCGCCGCGTGGCGCAACTGCTGGCGGGCGAGCCCGACGCCGAGGTCGTCGGCGAGGCCGAGGACGGGGCGGCGGCCCTCGAGGCCGTGGCGGCGCTCCGGCCAGACCTCCTGTTCCTCGACGTCCAGATGCCCGAGGTCACCGGCCTCGACGTCCTCGCGGCCCTGGCCGAGGCCGAGGGGCCCGTCCCGGCCGTCGTCCTCGCGACCGCCTACGACGAGTACGCCCTCCGCGCCTTCGACGCCAACGCCGTCGACTACCTCCTCAAGCCGTACAAGGCCGACCGCTTCCGGGCCGCCCTCTGCCGGGCCCGCGCCCGCCTCCGCGAGCGGGCCGCGCCCGGGGCCGACGACGCGCTCCGCCGGCAGGTCGAGGGCGTGCTGGCCGCGCTCGCCGCCGAGCGGGCCGCGCCCGAGCCGGCGCCCGAGCGGCTCGTCGCCCGCGTCGGCGACCGGCACGTGTTCATCGGCCTCGACGAGGTCGACTGGCTGGAGGCCGAGGGCAACTACGTCCGCGTTCACGCCCGGGGCCAGGAGCACCTCCTGCGCGAGGCCCTCGGCCGGCTGGCCGGGCGGCTGCCGGCCCGGTTCGTCCGCGTTCACCGCTCGGCGGTCGTCAACGCCGACCGGATCCGCGACGTCGAGCCGCTCGCGAAGGGGACCTACCTCATCCGCCTCCGCAGCGGCGACGCCGTCGCCACGGGGCGGGCCTACCGCGACGCCGTCCAGGCCCTGCTCGATGGCTGAGCCCTCCGACCCGCTCCGCCTGACGCGCCGCGCCGTGGCCGTCGTCTACGGCCTGTGGCTGGCGGCGCTCGCCGTGAGCTACGGCGCCGAGGCCCTCGGACGGCTGATCTCCGACCGGCCGATGCCGGCCATCGGGCTCGAGTTCGTGTGGGCCCCGCCCCTCGACGCGGCCCTGTGGACGCTCGTGACGGTCGCGGGCGTCGCGCTCACGCGGCGGTTCCCGCTCGACGGCGGGCGCTGGCTCCGGCACGGCCTCGTGCTGCTGGGGGCCGGGCTCGTCGTGATCCCGGCCCGGAACGGCGCGCTCGCCGCCATCGCCAGCCTCGGCGACGCCCTCCGCTCCGACGTCGACTTCGGCTACCTCTTCGTGTCGGCCGTCCGCGACGACCTCTACATCTGGGGCCTCATCGTGTTCGCCGCCCAGGCCGTCCGCCACGCACGGCGACTGCGGGAGCGCGAGGTGGCCCAGGCCCACGTCGAGGCCGAGCTGGCCGAGGCCCAGCTCCGGACGCTCAAGGGCCAGTTGCAGCCGCACTTCCTGTTCAACACGCTCCACGCCATCGCCGCGCTCGTCCACGACGACCCGCCGCGGGCGGGCGCGATGGTCGAGGACCTCAGCGAGTTGCTCCGCTCGTCCCTCGCCCACCGCGAGGCCCAGGAGGTCCCGCTCCGGGACGAGGTCGCCACGCTCCGGCCCTACCTCGCCATCGAGCAGGCCCGCCTCGGCGGCCGGCTGGCCGTGGCCGTCGACGTGGCGCCCGAGGCCGAGGGCGCGCTCGTGCCGCACCTCCTCTTGCAGCCGCTCGTCGAGAACGCCGTCCGCCACGGGATCGGCCCGCGCCGCGGGCCCGGCCGCGTCGACGTGACGGCCCGCGTCGAGAGCGGCGAGGTCCGCCTCGCGGTCGCCGACGACGGGGTCGGGATGGAGCGGCCCGCCCGCCCCGGCGCCATCGGGCTGGCCAACACGCGGGCCCGGCTGGCCCACCTCTACGGCGACGCCCACCGCTTCGCCATCGACTCGGGCCCGGGCAGGGGCACCCGCGTCGAGATCGCCCTCCCCTTCCGGATCGCCACCTAAAATGAACCGCGCCAGCCCCTCCGTCCGGGGCTGGCGCGGGGCCGTCTCCGAGGCCGGCGCGGGGTCCACACGGCTCCGGCCCGGCGACGGGGCTCAGCGCTGGAACAGGTACTGGACCTTGAAGAAGAGCTGCCGCTGCGTCGGCGCGAGCGGGCCGGCGCCACCGCCGAGGCCAGCGTCATGGGCGTAGCCGTGCGTCGAGCCGAGGTAGACGACCGAGAACGGGTTGAGCTTGTACGAGACGAGCGGCTCGACGCTCACGCGCTCCGAGAACCCGTCGTACTGCCCGACGAGGCGGACGGCCAGCTCGCGCGTGAACTGCATCCGGGCCTGGCCCCGGAGCACGGCGCCCTCGAACAGCGTGGCGCCCGACGCCCGGTCGCGCATGGCGGCGTAGTGGGCCGCGGCCTGCAGCTGGAGGCGCGCCGTCGGCTTGAGCGTGAGGTCGAGCCCCGCCGCGCGGTAGTCGCCGGCGACCGGCACCTCCAGCGACCGGGCTACGTCGACGCCGGCGTGGACGTAGCCGCTCCCGCTCACGACGTCGCTGAACTGGGTGCTCGCCTGGAGCACGCCGTAGCCGATCCCCTCGAACGGGACGCCGCGGAAGGTCTCGTGACGGTGGGCGTAGGCCAGCCCGACGTTCGTCTGGCCGATCAGGTCGAGCTGGAGCTGCGGCTGTACCACCGTCCGCCAGCCCCTGCCGCCCCAGTCGAGCGTCCGGTAGGCCGCGAGGAGCGGGAAGACGCGCTCGACGAGCCGCGAGCCGGGCCGGAACTGATAGCCGTAGTACCCCTTCAGGAGGTGGTAGTCGTTCTGGCGGACGAACCCGGTGGCCGCGCGGAAGGTCGGGCTGTAGCCCTCGTACGTCGCGTCGAGCACCCAGTCGCGTGAGGACCGATTGAGCGTCAGCGTGGCGCCGAGGCCGGTGAACGCCTCGCCGTCGAGCGCCGCCGTGTAGCGGCCGCCGGCGAACGTGCGGTCGCCGAGCCGCTCGGAGCGGACGGCGTCGTCGGCCTCGCGGGTGTGGCTGAGGGCGACCTGGCCCGAGAGCGCGAACGCGCCGCCGAGCTGGACGCGGGCGTCGGCGCTGGCCAGCGTCCCACCGCCGCCGCCGAACAGCCGGCGGTCGGCGAGGGTGGCCCCGAGCGACGAGGCCTCGCCGAGCCCGCGCCGGGCCCGCAGGACCGTCGAGGCGGAGCGGCCCGCCTCGATCGTCGCGCTCCGGTCGGCGAACGGGAGGAGGACGGGCGTCCGCTCGTCGACGGCGTTGAGGAACGCGACCTCGGTCCGCCCCACGCGGCCGGTGGCCTTCGTCGCCGCGACGGGGTCGTTGATCGACCGGGTGTAGACGACGCTCATGGGCGTGGCGAACACCTCGGCGTCCTCCTGAAAAAAGGGCCGGCGCTCGGGCAGCGAGAGCGCGAACGACGAGTTGACGTCGATCTGGGCCGCGTCCGACTCGATCTGGCTGAAGTCCGGGTTCAGGGTCGCGCTCACGGAGAGGTTCGAGGAGACGCCGTAGCGGAGGCTCAGCGACGGCTGCACGCCGAACGCCCTGGCGTCGAGCCCGCCGCCCTCGACCGCCGCGGCCGACTGCGACCCGACGAGCGCGGGCAGGACCTCGAGAGACGTCCCGGCCTCGATCCCCTCGATGCCGCGGGCCGTCCCGAACTGGCACGTCCAGCACGGGTCGGCGAAGTCGACGGCGGCCCAGGAGTAGACCCGGCGGCTGTCGCGGGGGTGCCCGCGGAGGAACGTGAGCGCCCAGGCCCGCCCGTCGGCCGGCACGCGGAGCGCGGCGAACGGGATGGCCATCTCGACCACGTAGCCCGCCTCGGTGACGCGCCCGGCCGACTCGTAGACGAGGTCGAACGTGGCGTCCTCCTCGCCGTCGGCGTAGAGCGCGTCCTGCTGGACGCCGAGCGGGTTGGCGTAAACCATGTAAGCGCGGTCGGCCTCGCCGCGGGGGTCGAGCGCAACGCCGACGAAGTCCTCCTGCGCGATGTCGTCACGGTCGCGGAGCGAGGCGCGGAGCGCGCCGGGGTCGTCGAACGCTCGGAAGGCGACGTAGAGGTGCGTCGCGGAGTAGGTCACGAGCGCCTCGGTGCGGACGGCCGGCGCGGCCCCGAACGAGGGCGCGACCTCGCGGAAGTCGGAGGCGCGGGCGGCCTCGGCCCAGGCGGCCTCCTCGAGCCACCCGTCGACGACGACGGGGCTGGCGAGCGGGGCGACGGCGAGGTCGGGCCGGGCGGGGTCGGGCGGGCGGGCCGCCGCGCCGCTGGCGGCGAGCACGGCCAGGAGGGCGAGCGGGAACAGACGGAGGAGGGCGGGGGCCATGGGAGGGCCGCGGGGCGGCGGTGTGTGGACGGCCCCAGTGTCCAAGGCCTCCCCCCGATTCCCTCGCGCGCAGGGATGAACGCCCCCACTCGTGTGGCCGAACGGCCCCCGCCGCGGGACGAACGTCCTGACCCCGTCCCGGTCCGCCTCGGCGCCGAACCGTCCGGTGGACGCCGGCAGGCGGGCGCCCTCAGCCCGTCGCGTCGCCCGCGAAGCCCCGCGCCCGGAGGAACGCGCGCATCGCGCCGAGCGCCCGCGTCCGGCTCGGCGGCGAGCGGAACAGGAAAAAGTGCGGCTGGCCCTCCAGCGCCTCGACCTCGACGTCGTTGCCGGCGGCCGCCATCGCGTCCCGGAACGGCCCGACGGGCGCCCACTCGCAGTACTCGTCCTCCGTCCCGTGGAGGATCAGGAGCGGCGCGGCGCCGGGGCGGACCTGGTCGGCCGGCGAATAGCGGGCGGGGTCGTCGCCGGTCTGGGCGATCGAGGCGCCGAACCAGCCGTCGCCGTCCAGAGGCGCCACGCACGCGGCGACGGCGACGGCCGCGTCCGGGGCCGCCTCGGGCGGCACGTCGCCCTCGTCGAGGACGGACGCCATCACGGCCAGCGTCGCGCCCGACGAGAACCCGCCGAGCACGACGCGGTCGGGGTCGATCCGGAGCCGGTCGGCGTTCCGCCGAATCCACGCGAGCGCGTCGCGGACGTCGGCCAGCTGGTCGGCCGGGGTCGCCTGGAACCGGTCGGCCGACCGCTGCTCCAGCCGGACGACCGCCATCCCCTCGTCGCGCGCGGCGCCGCAGACGAACGGGCAGTGGTACCACGCACCGGTGTCGAACGAGCCGCCGTGGAGCCACACGAACGCCGGCAGCCGCGCGTCGGGGTCCGCGCCGGCGGGGCGCTCGAGATGGGCCTCCAGGGTCGTCCCCTCGACGGCCTTGTAGGTCTCGGCGCGGTCGCCGGCCCAGTACCGGCGCTCCTCGGCGTAGGCCCGGACGACCTCCCGGAGCCGCTCCGGATCGGACGCGTCGGCGGCGAAGCGGGCGAGGAGCGGCTCGACGCCCTCCGACCCGTTCTGGTCGAGGTGCGTCGCGAGCGCGTCGGTGAGCAGCGCGTCGCGGACGGCGGGGTCGGTCACGGTCGCGACCGTCCAGTCGTACTTGGCCCGGAGCCACTGGTTGTCGCCGGACTGGTACGCCGCGCTGTCGCGAAGGAGCGCGCGGGCCCGCTCATGGACGAGCGCGCGGGCGGCGTCCTGAAACTCGGGGAGCGCGAGGAGCCGCGCGTCCGCCAGGTCCACCGCCGCCACGACCGAGGCGGGCACGGGGCGGATGGCCGGCGCGTCGCCGTCGCGCCAGTGGAGGACGCCGTGCGCGAGGTGGCCGTGGGCCCAGACCGACCGGATCCGGGCCCGCTCGAGCGCCTCGAACGGCGCCGGAACCGCGGCCGAGTCGAGGAGCGCGTCGAGCGCCCGCTCGTCCGCCTGGCGGAGCGAGTCCCAGGCCGCGGCGAACGCGGCGACCGGCGCGCGGCGGAGCGGGAAGAGCGCCCGCATGAACGGGCGGCCGACGAGCCCGCCGGTCCGCGCGAGGTACCGGTTCGGGGCGGCGCCCCGACCGGCGTAGGCGACCTCGCCGCTGGCGGCGACCGTCACGTGGAGACTGTCGCCCGGCGCGAGAAAGAGCGGGAGCCGCCAGCCGCAGCGGGCCGTCGCGTACGCCGCCTCGTCGATGGGCACGCGCGTCCGGAACGACCCGTCCTCCGCCAGCGGCGCCGACGCGCCCTCGATCTCGACGGCCTCGCACCGCGGCGCCTCGATGACCCCGGCTACCTCGGCGACGGATTGCGCCCTCGCCGACGCGGCGACCGAGGCGAGAGAAGACAGCAGAACCAGAGCTCGAACGACGGGCGGCGTGGACGTGAGCACGTCGGGATGTGGTGGGATCGAAGAGCGAGCGGACCCCGCAGACGGGCGTCCCGCGCGAGGGTTGCAGCCGGCGCGGCCGCTCTACTTCCGCTTGAAGCTCAGCGTCAGCGGCACGCCCTCGAACCCGAACGCCTCGCGGAGCCGGTTCTCGAGGTACCGCCGGTAGCTCTCCTTGACGCCCTGCGGGTGGTTGCAGAAGAACGCGAAGACGGGCGGCTCGTCACGGACCTGGCTCGCGTACTTGATCTTGATGTACTGGCCGTTCAGGCTCGGCGGCGGCTGGCGGCGGACGGCCATCTCGACGACCTCGTTCAGCTTCGCCGTCTGGACCCGCTTCCGGCGCTCGTCGAACACCTTCAGCGCGACCTCGAGCACCTTCTCCGCCCGCTGGCCCGTCAGCGCCGAGGCGAACACGATGGGGACGAAGTCGATGAGCCCCATCCGCTCGCGGATGGCGTGGTCGAGGTCGCGGGCCGTGTTCGTCTCCTTCTCGACGAGGTCCCACTTGTTGACGACGATGACCATCCCCTTCTTCATCGCCTCGGCCTCGCGGAGCACGCGGGCGTCCTGGCTCTCGAGCCCCCGCTCGCCGTCGATGAGCACGACGGCCACGTCGCACGACTGGAGCGCGCGCTCGGTCCGGAGCGTCGAGTAGAACTCGACGTTCTCGCGCACGCGGGCCTTTTTGCGAAGGCCGGCCGTGTCGACGAGGACCACGTCGCGGGCGTCCTCGCCCTCCCCGATCGTGAGGCGAGCGTCGACGGCGTCGCGGGTGGTCCCGGCCACCTCGGTCACGATCGAGCGCGTCCGGCCGAGGAGCCGGTTCGCCAGCGACGACTTGCCCACGTTGGGCCGGCCGAGAAACGCGATGCGCGGCACGTCCGGCTCGTCGATCCGCTCCGGCTCCTCCGGCAGCGCGGCCACGACGGCGTCGAGGAAGTCGCCCGTGCCCGTCCCGTTGACGGCACTGAGGGGGAACATCTGCTCGAACCCGAGGCCCCAGAACTCCGTCGCCTCGAGGGCCCGGGCCGGGTTGTCGGACTTGTTGGCGACGACGATCACGGGCTGCTCGGCGCGGCGGAGGAGGCCGGCCACCTCGGCGTCGAGGTCGGAGATACCCGTGAGCGTGTCGACGACGAACAGGATGACGTCGGCCTCCTCGAGCGTGAGCATGACCTGCTCGCGGATGGCCGCGTCGAAGCGCTCGGCCGAGCGCGGGACGAGCCCGCCGGTGTCGACGAGGTCGAACGTCCGGCCGGTCCACTCGACGGTCCCGAACAGGCGGTCGCGCGTGACGCCGGGCTGGTCGTCGACGATGGCGCGGCGCTCTTCGGTGAGCCGGTTGAACAGGGTCGACTTGCCCACGTTGGGGCGGCCGACGATCGCGACGAGGGCCATGGGGAGCGGGGGTGCGGCCCACCAAGCTAGGGAGGCCGGGGCCCAATGGCCTCCGCGGGCCCTTCGCGGCGGACCGCGGCGCCTTGGCGCCGAGACGGAGGGGACGGCGTTACTCCCTGGGCGCGAGTCGCGACCTTTAAGCACCCTCTCATTCCGTCGCACGTCCCGATGCACCGTTCGCTTCTCCTCGCCCTCCTCTCCCTCGTGGCCGCCGGCACGTCGGCCCAACCGTCCGACCGCGCGGCGTTTACGGTCGAGGTCCAGTCGCCCGACGGCGAGCCGCTGCCCGGCGCGTCGGTGATGCTCGGCGACCGGGGCGCGGCGGCCGACGCGGGCGGGCGGGCCACGTTCGAGAACGTCCTCCCGGGTCGGTACCCGCTCCGCGTCTCGTTTATCGGCCGGCCAACGCGAGAGGTGCTCGCCGTCCTCGACGCGCCCGGCCCGTGGGGCCTCGTCGTCGAGATGGTCGACACGACGACGCTGCTCTACGACGTGGTCGTGGAGGGCCGGGACCTCCGCCGCTCGCGGCTCGCGGCCGACGGGTTCTTCGAGCGCCAGGCGCTCGGCGGTGGCACGATCCTCGACGCCGAGGACATCGCCTACCGGAGCCCGCTCCACCTCGCCGACCTCCTCCGGGGCGGCATCCTGGGCGTCCGCGTCCGCGACGGCGACTTCGGGCCGGTCGCCACGTCCTGGCGGACCGGCTGCAAAATGGACGTCTACCTCGACGGCGTGTATTCGTCGATCTTGACGGAGAGCCTCGACGCGTTCTCGGCGCAGGGCCTCGTCGCCGTCGAGGTGTACCGGGGCGCCACCCAGATCCCGCTCCGCTACCGCCGCCTCGCCGGAACGCCCGGCGGCGGCCGGCGGAGCGGCTGCGGCGTCGTCCTGGCCTGGACCGAACTCAGCATCGCCCCCGACACCGACACGTGAACCGCACGCTCCTCCTCCCTCTCGCTCTTCTCCTCGCGCTCGGCGCGACGGCCCAGGACGGGTCCGACTCGGACTTTATCGTCGGCGTCCAGACGGCGGCCGGCGAGCCCATCGCGGGCGCGACGGTCCTCGTCGGCGAGCGCGGGGCCTCGACCAACGCCGACGGCGAGGCGACCCTCCGCGACCTCGCGCCGGGCCGCTACCGGGTCCAGGTCTCATTCCTCGGCTACGAGACGCGGACGCTGGCGGCGCGCCTCGACGCGCCCGGCCCGTGGGGCCTCATTGTCGAGCTCGACGAGGGCGCCCTCGGGCTGGCCGAGGTCGTCGTCGAGGCCCGCGACCTCAGCCGGTCGCGCCTCGCGGCCGACGGGTTCTTCGACCGGCTCGACCTCGGGCTCGGCCGGGTCCTCACGCGGGAGGAGATCGAGCGGAAGGCGCCGACCCGGCTCGGCGACGCGCTGACGGGCCTCCTCGGCGTCCGGATCGTGACGAACAGCGTGAGCGCGCCCGGCGACGTGCCCGGCCGCACAGCCGTCGCCACCCGGCGCGGCGTCGAGTGCCGGATGGCCGTCTACCTCGACGGCGCGTACTCGCCGTTTCTGACGCAGGACGTCGACGCCATCACGGCGCAGGACGTGGTCGCCATCGAGGTGTACCGGGGCCCGACACAGATCCCGACGTTCTACAACCAGCTCGGCCGGGGCGAGGGCTGCGGCGTGATCCTCGTGTGGACGTCGAACAGCCTCTCGGACGCGCAGTAGCCCCGCCCGCCCTGGCGCCGAGGCGGGGACGCCCGGGCGGTGGACGAGGCCGGGCCGATCGGTCACGGCGGTCTAACATTCTGCGGAGGACGGAATAGGGAGCGGCTACGGCGCGTCTTAGGAGCCCACGCCGCCCCGCCATGCGCCGCCTTCTGTTCGCCCTCGCCCTCCCCGCCGTTGTCCTCGCGACGCTCGCCGCCGGGTGCGGCACCTCCGACCCGCTCCCCGCGCCGGGCCCCACCGTCGGGACCGCGGCGCCGGCCTCGGCGGACACGGTCGTGTTCGCCGGTGGGTGCTTCTGGTGCATGGAGAAGCCGTTCGAGGAGCTCGACGGCGTCTACGCCGTGACGTCCGGGTTCGCCGGCGGCGACGTCCCGAACCCGACCTACGACCAGGTCACGACCAAGACGACGGGCCACTACGAGTCGGTCGAGGTCGTCTTCGACCCGTCGGTCGTCCCGTACGACACGCTCCTCCAGGTCTACTGGCACAACGTGGACCCGCTCGACGACGGCGGCCAGTTCTGCGACCGCGGCAGCCCGTACCGCCCGGCCATCTTCGCCGGCACGCCCGCGGAGCGCGCGGCGGCCGAGGCCACGAAGGCCCAACTCGCGGAGCGGTTCGGCGAAGAGATCCGCGTCCCGGTCCTCGACGACGCGCCGTTCTACGCCGCCGAGGCCTACCACCAGGACTTCTACCGGACGAACCCCGGCCACTACCAGCGCTACCGGACGGGGTGCCGCCGCGACGCCCGGCTCCAGGAGCTCTGGGGCGACGCGGCCGGCCACCTCGGGCCCGCGCTCTAAGCCATGAAGACGCTCACGCTCTCCCTCCTCGCCGTCGGTGGCCTCGTCCTGATCGGGGCCGTCTTCCTCCGCCCCATCGCGGCCCCCGAGGCCGCCCCCGTCGACATGTCCGACGCCGCCCTGAAGGAGCGCCTCACGCGCATGCAGTACTACGTCACGCAGAAGGACGGCACCGAGCCGCCCTACACGAACGCGTACTGGAACACCACCGAGCCCGGCCTCTACGTCGACGTCGTCGACGGGACGCCGCTGTTCGCCTCGACGACGAAGTACAAGTCGGGCACCGGCTGGCCCAGCTTCTGGGCGCCCATCGACGAGGACGCCGTCACGACGAAGGAGGATAAGTCGCTGTTCATGACGCGGACGGAGGTCCGCACGACGGGCTCCGACATCCACCTTGGGCATGTGTTCGAGGACGGTCCCGAACCGACCGGCCTCCGGTACTGCATGAACTCGGCCGCGCTCCGGTTCGTCCCGCTGGAGGACCTCGAGGCCGAGGGGTACGGCGAGTACGCCTCGCTCTTCGAGGCCGCCGCCGACCCGAACGCCTAGCCCGCCCCCCGCCTCGGCCGGTCTGCCGAGGCGGGCCCACCCGACGCCCGATGATCCGCCGCCTCCCGCTCATCGCTCTCCTCGTGGCCGCGCTCGGCGCCGCCGCCCAGCCGCCGCCGGCCGACTGGCAGAAGCCGTCGGACGCCGAGCTCCGCCGCCAGCTGAGCGACCTCGAGTATCGCGTCACGCAGCTCGACGCGACCGAGCGCGCCGGGACGAGCCCGCTCGACGGCGAGCGCCGCGACGGGATCTACGTCGACGTCGTCTCGGGCGAGGCGCTCTTCTCGTCGAAGGACAAGTTCGACTCGGGCACCGGCTGGCCCAGCTTCGTCCGCCCGATCTCCCCCCGCGCAGTGGCCGAGCACGTCGACCGGTCGCTGGGCGTCGCCCGGACCGAGATCCGCTCGGCCGTCGCCGACAGCCACCTCGGCCACGTCTTCCGCGACGGGCCCCGGCCGACGGGCCTTCGGTACTGCATGAACGGGGCCGCCCTCCGCTTCATCCCGGCCGACCGCCTCCGGGCCGAGGGCTACGGCCGCTACGCCGGCATTTTTGGACGGTAACCGCCCCCGCCCGCCTCGGCGTCGAGGCGGGCCTACTCGGCCCCGTAGAGGCCCGCGTAGATCGCGCGGTTGCGGGTCAGGATCTTGACGTAGTCGCGCGTCTCGCGGAACGGGATCCGCTCGGTGAAGAGCGCGTCACGGCCGAACTCCGGGAACGCCCGCCACCGGTCGACCTGGTGCGGCCCGGCGTTGTACGCGCCGAAGACGGCCGGGAGCGCGCCGTCGTAGGCCTCGGCCTGCTGTCCGACGTACCGCGTGCCGAGGTGGACGTTGACCTCGGGGAGGTAGAGCAGCTCGGGGTCCCACGCCTCAATCCCGACCTCGGCGGCGAGCGCCCGCCCCGTGGCCGGCATGAGCTGCATGAGCCCCCGCGCGCCCACATACGACGTGGCCCGCTCCGAGAACTGCGACTCCTGCCGGATGAGCGCCGCCACCACGAACGGGTCGACGCCGCTCGCCTCGGCCTCGGCCGTGATCATCCGGCGGTACGGGAACGGGTAGAGGATGCGGAGCCGCCGCGCGTTCGTCCCCCCGCCGAGGCCCTGCCCGATGAGGATGGCGCGCCGGCCGTACCCGCGCGCGATGAGCGCCTCGGCGAGTGCGTAGCGCACGGCCTGCCCGCCGCCGACCTCCCGGACGGCACGGTCGAGCTCGGCCTCGGCCGCGGCGGGGAAGCCCGCCTCGCGGAGCCCGTCGACGCCCCGGAGCGCCACGTCCACCCGCGCGGCGGCGTCCGGATCCTCCGGGGGCGAGGCGCCGAGGGGGAGGGGCCAGAACGGCTCGCCGAGCGCCTCGCTGGCGAGGAGGGCGTAGTACGAGTCGCGCTCGCGGCGGAGCACGTCGCGGAACCGCTCGGCCGCCGCATCGGCGTCGCCGGCCTCGGCGTGAGCGCGGCCGGCCCAGTACCGGGCGCGGAGGCCATGCGCGTCGCCACGATAGCCGTCCCACAGCGCGGCGGCCTCGGCGAAATCCCCGGTCAGGAACGCCTGCCCGGCGCGTCGCATCCGCGCGAGGCCGGCCCAGCGCGTGCCCGGGTGCTCCGCCTCGACGCGCCGGTAGAGCCCCAGCGCGGCGTCGGCGTCGCCGCCCTGGTGGAGCGCGTCGGCGGCGAAGTAGAGGTTGGGCGCGGGGTCCGCCTCGGCGAGGGCGAGGTAGACCGCGGCGGCCCGGTCGGCGCGGCCCATCCGACTGAGCGTGCCGGCCCACAGCTCACGGGCGTCGGTCCGGTCGCGGATCGGGGCCAGCGTCGCCTCGACCTCGCCGTAGCGCTGGGCGTCGAAGAGCGCGTCGGCGGCCTCGTGGCGGATGTCGGCCCGCTCGGCGGGCGTGCCCTGCTCGGCGGCGAGCCACCGGCGGAAGGCGTCGGCGGCCTCGGCGTTGAGGCCGAGCGCGCGGTCGGTACGCGCGAGGGCCAGCCAGTCCTCCGGCGTCGGGTCGCCGTCGCGGAGGCGGGCGGCGGCCCCGCGGGCGGCGGCGCTGCTCGGCTCCGCCTCGATGGCCGCGCGGTAGAGCGCGCGGGCCGCGTCGGAGTCGCCGGCCTCCGCCGCCAGCCGGCCGGCCGTGAGCGCGAACGCCGCGCGGGCCGCGTCGGAGCCGGCCTGGGCGCGGGCCTGACCGGCCAGCTGTCGGGCGGCGTCGAGGTCGCCAGCCTGCCGCGCCGCCTCGATCCGCGCCGCCCACGCCCGCTGGCCGAGCGCGCCGCTCGACAGCCCGCTCGTGAGCGCCTCGACCCGCTCGGTGGCGCCGTCCTGGGCGAGCGCCTCGGCCCGCAACACGGCCCACCAGTCTGACGAGACGCCCGGCACGTCGGCACGCGCGTCCCCACCCGCCACGGGGTCAAGCCGGGCCAGGACGAGCGCCCGCCGCAACCGCGCGGCGTCCCGCTCGGCGGCGAACCGGGACGAGTCGGACGCGGCGAGGAACGCGTCGTAGCCGGCGTGGGCGGCGTCGAGGTCGCCCGCCTCGTCGTCGGCACGGGCGAGCAGGTATCGGCCCCGGCCGCCGTCGAGCGAGTCGAGCCCGTCGGCCCCGTCGAGGAGCGCGTGGACCCGCGCCCAGTCGCCGGCCCCGGCCTCGGCGCGGGCGGCGAGCAGGCGCGCCTCGGCGTCGAGGCCGGCCGGGGCGTCGGTGAGGGGCCGCAGCAGGCGGGCCGCGCTCCACGGGCGGTCGGACAGGAGGAGCGCCTCCGCCTGGGCGCGCACGTCGGTGCCGAACGCCGGCGCGGCGGGGCCGTCGGTGTCGTCGGGGCCGCAGCCGACGGTGAGGGCGGCGAGGAGGCCGAGCAGAAGGCCGAGGCGGGGGAGGTCGGGTCGCATGGGGGGCAAATGCCGCCCGCCCCCAGACGGTTGCACGACGACCGCTCCGGCCCGCGACGCAGGGGGCCCGGGGCCTCTCCCCTTCCGGCCCCCCGCCGAGGCGCGCGGGTAGGTGACGAGCGCCGCCTCGCCCCCCATGACGCCCCTCGAGATCCTCCGCCAGCGGACGTGCCGGCGCGATCGCCGAGGACCCGCCGGAGTTCGACCGCTACCGCTGCCCCCCTCCGCCTCGGCGCCGAGACGGGGCTAGCGGGTGTGGGCCGCCTCGTAGCGGGCACGGTGCGCACGGAGGTGCGCGGGGTCGAGCGGGTGCTCAGCATGGACGCGGAGGCGGCCCGGCAACCCGATCAACGACAGGTCGCCCCCGACGGCGACCGCATAGAGGTCGAACGCGGCGTGGTGCGTCGGGCAGAGGCACAGCACGTTGCCGAGAGCGTCGGGGCCGCCGTGCGGCCGGCCGAGCGGCGTGACGTGAGCCGCTTCAGCGTACGGACCGGTCGGCGTCTCGACACGCTCGCCGCAGACTTGGCAACGGAAGTCGTAGAGTCGCTTGACCTCCCGCGTGACGGTGGTCTCGCGGACGATGCGAGAGACGACCGAGTCCCGACGCCCGGGGCGGTAGGAACTGAACCGGCCGGGCGACTCCGCGACTCGGCCGGACGGCTCGTCGTCCAGCCGCTCGAGGCGGAAGCGCCAAACCCGGAAGCCGTCGCGCCCGGCCTCGGCCCAGTAGTCGGCCACGCGATACAGGCCGTCGTAGCGGTAGCCCGCCGCCGGTCCGTCGCGCACGTCGGGGTGACTCCCCCGGATCACGCGGACCGGAAGTCCCCGCCGGAGGTTCTCGACGAGCGCGCGGTTGGTCCGCGTCAGCGTCTGGTCCGCGACCTGCCGGCCCGACGCGCGGTCGTTCCCTCCAGCGCCGGTGTAGATCACGACGTCGCCCCAGTCCTCGTCGTCGACGTAGCCGCCGTTGAGGACGACGGACTCGGCCCCTTTATCGGCCCGGCCGCAGATGCCGGCCCGCGTCGGCCGGTGGACGCCCGCCTCGCGGAGCGCGTGGCGGTCGGCGAACCGGGAGCCGGGGGGACGCCGGGGACGAGGCCGAACATGCGGGTGGGGAGCCTGGGGTGGGGTCCGGCCGTACGGGGGCGGATCCGCCCGGGCTCCCCCGCCCCGCCCCATGTCCACGTTCCCGTCCGTCGAGGTCGCGCTCGACGCGCTCCAAGCGCGCGCCGCCGAGCTCGAGCGCCAGCTCGCCGAGGCCCGGCGCGGCGGCGATGTCGAGGCCGCGCTCGACCGGGTCTGGACGAAGGCCCTCGCGCTCGAGCACAGCGACGAGACGCTCGGCGTGGCCGTCGCCGTGTTCGACGCGCTCCGCGAGCTCGGCCTGCCGGTCCTCCAGATCGGCCTGACCGGGCGGCCCGGCGACGGCGAGGCGCCCGTCTGGACGGCCGGCGTCGACGCCGACGACCAGCCGCGCGCGTCCCACCACGTCACGGCCACGGCCGGGCACGCCGTCCTCGACGCCGCGTTCGCGGCCGACCGCGCCGACGGCCCCGTCGTCGAACCGCTCGGCCGGCCGGCCTTCGAGGGCTACCTCCGCGCGTCGCTCGCGCCCTACCCGGCCTCCTACGTCGACCGCGTCGTGGCCCGCGCGCCTCGCGCGCGGACCGTCTACGCCGTCGCCGTCCCGGCCGGGCCCCAGCAAAGCGGGCCGCTCCTCGCCCTCCTCTCCGCGCCGCCCTCCGATGACGTCCTCCGCACGCTCGAGCGGTTCGCCGTCCTGTTCGGCCTCGCGTACGCCCGCCACCAGGACCTCCGGCGGGCCGAGGCCGAGGCTCGGACCTCCCGGATCGAGGCGGCCGCCGAGCGCGTCCGCGGCGAGGCCCTCGCGATGGAGCGGAGCGGCGACCTCGACCGGGCCGCCGGCGCGGTGTTCGAGGGACTCGCCGCGCTCGACGTGCCGGCCCGCCGGGCCACGCTCGCCGTCATCGACCCCGAGAGCCGCGAGACCACCTACTGGTCGTCCGCCGACCCGGCTTCCCCGACGACCGCCCACGTCGCTACGATCGAGGGCCACCCGTTTTACGACGCGCTGTGGGTCGCGTGGCGCCGCCAGCGGAGCCTCTCCTACATCCTCGAGGGCGACGAGCTCAACGCCTACCGCACCCGCCTCGGGCAGATCCGCGCCGACCTCCTCCAGGCCCACCCCGAGGACGAGCGCGAGTACGTCCACGCCGTGTCGTCCCCCAGCGGCGTCCTCGTCGCGTTCTCGTCGCGTCCGTTTTCCGAGGACACCGTCGAAGTGATGGAGCGGCTGACGGGGGCGTTCCAGGCCGCCATCGAGCGGGCCGACGACCTCCGCCGGGCGGAGGCCCGTGCCCGCGAGGCCGAGATCGGCGCGTCCGTCGACCGGGTCCGCGCCGAGATCGCCTCGATGCGGACGGCCGACGACCTCGACCGCGTGACGCCGCTCGTGTGGCAGGAGCTGACGGCCCTCGGCGTCCGCTTTTTCCGCTGCGCCGTGCTCATCGTCGACGCCGAGGCCGAGGTCCTCCGGGTCTACCTCGCCACGCCCGACGGGCAGCCGCTCGCCGCGCTCGACCTCCCGTTCGGCGGCCACCCGTTCGTCGACGCGATCGTGGCGAACTGGAAGGACCAGCGCGTGCTGACGGACACGTGGACGCCCGCCGAGGTCGAGGGCTGGACGGACTTTCTGGAGAGCCACGGGCTCGACGCCGAGACGGCCCGGTCGTTCGCCGATCCTGCGGAGCCGCTCGCGCTCCACTTCGCGCCCTTCGCCCAGGGCCTCCTGTTCGTCGGCGGCCGCGCGCCGCTCCCCCCCGACGACGGCGCCGCCGTGCAGGCCCTCGCCGACGCGCTCGAGGTGGCCTACGCCCGCTACGACGACTTCCAGCGGCTCGAGGCGCAGAAGCACGAGGTCGAGGCCGCCCTCGCCGACCTCCGCGCGGCGCAGGAGCGGCTCGTGCAGAGCGAGAAGCTGGCAAGCCTGGGGCAGCTCACGGCCGGGATCGCGCACGAGATCAAGAACCCGCTCAACTTCGTCAACAACTTCGCCGCGCTCTCGTGCGAGCTCGCCGCCGAGTTGGCGGCCGAGCTCGGCGCCGACGCCCCCGACCGCGCGCTCGTCGACGAGATCCTCGACGACCTCCGCCAGAACGCCGAGCGGATCGAGCAGCACGGCCGCCGGGCCGACGCCATCGTCCGCGGCATGATGCAGCACGCCCGGGCCGGCCGCGGCGAGCGGGCCCCCGCCGACCTCAACGCCCTCGTCGGCGAGCACGTGAACCTGGCCTACCACGGCCGCCGCGCCCAGACGCCCGACTTCGACGCGGCC
>Ga0310345_10001601_pt1 | contig 24793 bp, 17 predicted proteins | sample HC15DNA20500_MG_FD_204667 | JGI IMG/M metagenome (GOLD analysis project Ga0310345, IMG submission 204667) | Marine microbial communities from station ALOHA, North Pacific Subtropical Gyre - HC15-DNA-20-500_MG | ecosystem: Environmental > Aquatic > Marine > Oceanic | place: Pacific Ocean: North... | reverse complement strand
CCTGCGGGGGGTCGCTTCGCGATCCTTGACCGGGGCGGGCGAGTCGCTCTGATCGGCATCAGCGACGGACGGCTCCGGAGAACAGGCGCTCGCGGCCGGGCCCGGGGCGGGCGGGGCGTGGGGCGGGCGTTGCGAGAGGGGTTCGGGCACTGGCGCCGGGGGGCGGATCGGGGTATCGGGCGGGACATGGCCGAACCCGATCCCATGGAACTGCTCGCCGACGCCTTCGACGGCGACGCCTCGCCCTTCGGGCCGCGCGGACTGCTGGTCCTGCGCGCCCGTCCCTCCCGCGCCTTCGCCCGCGACGCGCTGGTCTGCGAGCAGGGCGCGAAGCCCCTGCACGCCGCCCTCGAAGCCGAGGGGCGCGAGGTGCATGCGGAGCTGCCCGACGACCTGACCGGGCTCCCCGCGGCGGCGGTCTGCCTGACCCGGGCCCGGGCCGAGAACCGCGCCAACCTCGCCCGCGCCTGGGCGCGGGTCGCGGAGGGGGGGCGCCTGTTCGTCTCCGGCGCCAAGACCGACGGCATCGAGAGCCTGCAGAAGGCCCTGCGCAAGGAGGGGCTCGCGGTCGATGCCGCCCCCCGCCGCCATGGCCGGGTGCTGTCGATGCGCCGCGAGGGGCCGGCGCCGGAGGTCTTCGCGACCTGGCTGGAGGAGGCCGCGCCGGCCGCCCGCATCCAGGCGGGCGGGCGGGACTTCGTCACCGCCGCCGGCGTCTTCTCCTGGGACCGGGTCGATCCGGGCTCGGCGCTGCTGGCCGAGGCGCTGCCGCCGCTGAAGGGCGCGGTGGCCGATCTGGGCGCGGGCTGGGGGTTCCTCTCGGCCAGGATCCTCGAATCGGCGGAGGTCGCCTCGCTGGACCTGGTGGAGGCCGAGCACGCCGCCCTGGCCTGCGCGCGGGCCAATCTGGACGACGCGCGGGCGCGTTTCCACTGGGCGGACGTGCGCGCCATGCCGCTCGCCCGGGCCGGCCACGAGACGGTGGTGGCGAACCCGCCCTTCCACGACGGGCGGGAGGTGTCGCTGGCGCTGGGAACCGCGTTCCTCGAGGCCGGAGCCCGCCTGCTGAAGCCTTCGGGGCGCCTCTGGGTGGTCGCCAACCGCACCTTGCCCTACGAGCGGGTGCTGGAGCGGGCCTTCGTGGAATGGTCCGAGGTCGGCGGCGACCGGACCTACAAGCTGCTCTGCGCCGCGCGCCCGCGGCCCCCCGCCGCCCGCGCCAGGGCCGCGCGCTGACGACCACGTGCCTTGCGCCGCGCGCCGGGCCCGCGCATCGTGGGCCCCGCGCCAGTACCGATCCGCCGACCACGGGGTGAAAATCCGCGCATGATCCGCTCGTCCGCCGGCCTCGCCGGCCCGACCCTCGCGCGCCGCACGACCGCCTGCGCCGTTCTCGCCCTCGCCGTCGCCCTCTCCGGCTGCGGCCTGTTCGGGGAGCGCAAGGGCGACTTCCCCCCCGTCGAGTTCGCCGCCCCCGAGGGCAGCGTCGACTACGAGGTGGAGCTCGTCGGCTCGCCCCGCGACGAGGCGACCTCGGCGCTGGAGGAATCGCTCTCGCTCTACCGCCGCCAGGACGACGGGGCGCCCTCGGTCGCGATCCTGCGCCGGCGCGCCGAACAGGACGTCGAGGCGACGAAGAAGATCCTGCAGAGCTTCGGCTACTACCGCCCCGAGGTGCGGGTGGAGGTCGAGGCGCTGCCCGACGACCCGCCCGAGGCCCGCGATCCGAACCAGGGCAAGGGCCGCGCCTCCTACACCTTCGCCGAGCTCTTCGGCGCCGGCGACGACGCGCAGGAGACGCCTGCCGAGGAGACGGCGGAGGAGGACGAGGACGACGCCCCCCGCCAGAACGCGGTGGCGCGGGTGATCATCGATCCGGGCCCCGCCTTCCGCCTGACCCGGCACGAGTTCGTGGTGGTCGGCGACCCCTCGCGCCGCCGCAAGGTGGACCTGATGACGCCCGAGCAGGCGGGCTCCCCCGTCGGGCGGCGCGCCGACGCGGGCGAGATCCTGGCGGCCGAGGACAAGGCGCTGGCCGCCCTCCTCTACGACGGCCGCCCCTGGGCGAAGCTGGAGGGCCGGCGCGCCATCGCCGACATGGAGGCCGCGACGATCGAGATCGAGACCGCGATCAGCCCCGGCGCCTACGCCGAATACGGGGAGATCGAGGTCTCGGGGACCCAGGACGTGGTCCCCCAGCACATCCGCGGCTACCGCGACTTCCGCCACGGCCGGCCGGTGGACCGGCGCGACCTGCGCGCCTACCAGTCGGACCTGATGGCGACCGAGCTCTTCGACTCCGTCATCGTCCAGGTCCCCGACGAGCCGCCCGCCGACGCCCAGGGCGACGCCGTGCCGATCCTGGTCGACGTGGTCGAGGGCCCGCGCAACACCGCCACCGCCGGCCTGCGCTTCAACACCGACAGCGGCCCCGAGGCCCGCGCCGGCTACACCCAGCGCAACCTCTTCGGGCGGGGCGAGCGCATCGACCTGACCGGCGTGCTGGGCGGAACCGAGCAGAGCCTGACGCTGGAGGGGCGCAAGCCCCAGTTCCTGCGCCGCCGCCAGACGCTGACCGGCCTCGCCCAGGTGCGCCACATCGAGGACAACGCCTACGACGAGACCGGCGCCACCCTCTCGGCGGGCGTCGAGCGGGAGCAGGGCCGCTACTGGACCTACGGCGGCGGCGGGCTGCTGGAATACTCGCGCATCGACGACCAGCTCTATTCCGAGGACGTGTTCCTGGTCGGCGTGCCCGCCTTCGTGCGCTACGACGGCTCCAACGACCTGCTGAACCCGACCGAGGGGATCCGCGCCGCGCTCTACGGCACGCCCTACTACGCCTTCCGCGACCGGGGCGATTCCCAGTTCCTGCGCGCCGAGACCATCGTCTCGGGCTACCTGCCCATCGACGAGGAGCACCGCTACGTGCTCGCCTCCCGCGGGCGGCTGGGCTCGATCTTCGCCGAGAAGCTCAACGACGTGCCGCTGACCAAGCGGCTCTATTCCGGCGGCGGCGGCTCGGTGCGCGGCTACGGCGACCAGATGATCGGGCCGCTCGACGTCAACAACGACCCCACCGGCGGACGCTCGGTCGCCGAGCTGTCGGTGGAGGCGCGGGCGCGGGTCTACGGCGACTTCGGCGTGGTGGCCTTCGTGGACGCGGGCTCGGTCTCCACGGCCGTGGCCCCGGACTTCTCCGACGGGGTGCAGTACGCGGCCGGCCTCGGCGGGCGCTACTACTCGCCGGTCGGGCCGATCCGCTTCGACCTCGCCTTCCCGCTGAACGGGCGCCGGGTCGACGACGCCTTCGGCTTCTACTTCTCGATCGGACAGGCTTACTGATGCGGCGCGCGCTCCTCCTCCTCGCCGGCCCGCTGGCGCTGGCGGCGATGCTGCTGGCGCCCGCGGGCCCGGCCACCGCCCAGTTCTCGCTGCTGGGGCTGCAGAACTCCCTGGTGCAGTTCGTGCTCTCCCAGATCTCGGTGGAGGGGGAGTTCGAGATCACCGCCGACGGCGTGCAGGAGAACGAGGACGGGCAGACCGTGCTCGCCGGCATCAGGATCGCCGACGGCGAGGGCGTGTGGTTCGAGGCGCAGAGCGCCCGGCTCAGCTGGAACGCCTCGCGCATCCTGCGCGGCGAGGTGGAGATCAACGAGATCGCCCTGACCGGCATGCGCGTGCTGCGCGCCCCCACCCCGCCCGAGGTGGAGGTGGTCGAGGATTCCGAGATCGACCAGGCCGGTTTCGATCCCTTCGCCTGGCCCCGCTCCCCGATCACCGTGCGGGTGGAGAGCCTGCGCCTGATCGACGCCTTCGTGGCCGAGGGGGTGTTCGCCCCCCAGTCCCTGAACTTCGAGGCGACCGGCGCGTTCCGCGACGAGGGGCAGATCCAGTCCCTGACCCTCGACGTGCAGCGCACCGACGCGGTCGAGGGGACCATCGACCTCGAATACGTGCGCGACTTCTCGGACGAGAGCCTGAAGCTGGTCCTGAACGCGCAGGAGGCCGCGGGCGGCCTGGTCGCGGTGATGGGCGGGCTGCCCAACGACTCCGCCAGCTTCGTGACCGTCGACGCCTCCGGCCCGCTGGTCGACTGGAACCTGACGCTGGCTGCCGAGGTCGAGCAGGTGATCCGCGTCGACGGCTCGGCGGTGATCGACGCCCAGGCCCCGGTCTCGGTCGACGCCGAGCTCGCGCTGGTCCCGGGCCCCGAGCTCTCCGAGCAGGCGCGCACCGCGCTGGGGGAGCGGGCGGAGCTCGACCTCGCGGTGCGCGAGGACGACGACGGGGTGGTGCGGATCGAGACCGGCTCGTTCCGCTCCCCCTCGATCCAGGCGACCGCGGTCGGGGCCTACACCCGCGCCAGCGGCGAGATGGACTTCGACCTGACGCTGGAGGCCGGCGCGGTGATGTCGGACGTGGCCGAGGGCGTGGACTTCGAGCGCATCGCCTTCGACGGCGCGCTGAAGGGCGTGCCCGAGGATTTCTCCGCCTCCGGCGCGCTGACGCTGGCGGGGCTGGCGACCGCCCCCGCCGACATCGCCTCGGCCGAGCTGGAGATCGCCGCCGCCGTGCAGGGGCAGACGCTGACGGTGACCGCCGACGGCGACGCGACCGGCGTGCGCCTCGACCGGCTGGGGCCGGAGCTGATGGGCGACGCCGCGCTCGACATCCGCGCCGTCTGGGGGCTGGAGAGCCAGGTCGCCACGCTCGAGACCCTGTCGATCGACAGCCCGCTGCTCAGCGTCTCCGCCCAGGGCACGGCCGACGTGGCGCAGTCGAGCGCGAACCTCGAATACGAGCTCTCGACCCCGAACCTCGAGCCTGTCGCCGCCGCCTACGACCAGGTCGCGGGCGGGCGGCTCGACGTCTCCGGGCGGGCGGAGGGGCCGTTCTCGGCCCTCCACCTCACCGGCCGCGCCGCCGCCGAGGAGCTGACCTTCCAGGGCGAGCCCTACGGCGAGGTCGCGATCACCCATGACGTCACGGCGGGGGAAACCGTGGCCGGCCGGATCTCGGTCGACGCCTCCGGCTCCCGCTACGGGCCGGCGCAGGTGGCGACGGACTTCACGCTCGACGGCGATCTGCTGACGGTCAGCAACCTGACCGGCAACGCGATGGGCACGACGCTTTCCGGCCGGGCCGAGGTGGATCTCGCGCAGACGCTGGTCGACGGCTCGCTTTCGGTGGAGGTCGCCGACCTCGGCGCCTTCTCCGACCTGGCGGGGGCCCCGATCGCGGGCTCGCTGCGCGGCGACCTGGACCTGACCACGCCCGAGGGGCGCCAGGACCTGCATCTCGTCGGGCGGGCCGAGGGGCTGGAGGGCTTCGACGGCGCCCTCGCCTTCGCCGATCTCGACGTCACCGTGCGCGACGCCACCGGCGAGACCGTCGCCGCCCAGTTCGCCATCGCGGCCGAAGACGCGGTGCTGCGCGCCTCGGGCGTCGAGAAGGCGACCCAGCAGGCGGCCGAGGGCACGCAGCAGGCGACCGAGGCGACCCAGGGTCCGGGCGGCGAGAGCGCCGCGGGCGAGGCCGCCGAGGCCGCAGCCGACGCGGCCCAGGAGGCCGCCGACGAGAACCCGCGCGCCGACGTGGCCCGCCTCCAGCGCCTGGAGGTCACCGGCGAGGCGACCGACCTGACCGGCGCCCCCGCCCTGCGCGCCACCGCCGTGATCACCGAGGCGACCTCGCCCCAGTTCGACGCGCGCCTCGCCCGGGCCACGGTCGAGGCCGACCTCGCCGACCTGACCGGCGCCCCCCAGGGCACCGTCCGCCTGCGGGCCGAGGACGCCTCGGGCCAGGGCGCGGGCGTCGAGGTGCTGGACGTGACCGTCGACGGCGTGAACCTGGTCGCGGACCCGTCCGCCACCGCGGTCGGCTTCGCCACCGGCGTCTCCGCCCCCGGCGCCACGATCGAGCGGGTCGATTTCGACGCCCGCGGCGAGGACCTGCTGGGCGAGGGCCGGGCGGAGGCCTCGCTCGCCGCCCGCACCCTGCGGGCCGAAGGGGTGGCCGTCGCCTCCCTCGACGCCTCCGCCACGGCGGAGGGGCTGACCACCGGCCGGAGCGCGACCCTGACCGCCACCGTCTCGGGCGTCGACGCCGGCGGCGCCACGGTGCGCACGGTGCAACTCGACGCCGAGGCCTCCGACCTGTTCGGCGCGCCGGCGGCGAGCGCCAAGGCCACCGCCACCGGCATCGACGCCGGCGGCGCGACCGTGGCCCAGGTCACGCTCGACGCCGAGGGCACGAACCTGGTCGAGGCCCCGGCGGGCCAGGCGACCCTCGTCGCCTCCACCGTCGAGGTTCCCGACGCGGCGAGCCTGAGCCGGGTGACCGCGCGGGCGAACGGCGACCTCTCGGCCCTGACCTTCTCGGTCGAGGGGCAGGGCGCCACCGCCGAGGAGGAGCCGATCCGGCTCCAGGTGAACGGGCGCGGCCAGCTCGACGGCGACCCGCAGACGATCACCGTCTCCACCCTGTCGCTGCAGGCGGGCGAGGTCTCCATCGCCCAGCAGGGCCCGCTCCGGGTCTCGATGTCGGGGGGGACCACGGATATCCGAGGGCTCGACGTGACGCTGCCGGGCGGCGGGCTGACCGGGCAGGCGGCGCTGTCTTCGGGCGGGGCGCGCGGAAACCTGACGCTCGCCATCGGCGACCTGCCGGCGCTGGCCGCGATCGTGGACGCGCCGGTGGACTCGGGCTCGGTCACGCTCTCGGCCGATTTCGACACCCAGCCCGGCTCCGCCCGGGCGCGGGCGAACCTGCAGGCGCGCGAACTCGGCTTCTCCAACATCACCGCGGGGGAGGGGACGCTCTCGGCCGACTTCGACGCCGACTGGAACGGGCGGATGCTGAACGCGCAGGGCGCGATCAACGGGCCCTTCGGCGCCGACGGCGTGCGCATCGTCGCCGCCCTGCCGCTGCGCCCGGCGGGCATGTTCCCCGCGCCGCCGCCGGGCGGGCAGATCGACGCCTCGGTGATCTGGCAGGGCCGGGCCGAGAACATCTGGCCGCTGCTGCCGCTGCCCGACCATGTGCTGACCGGCGAGCTCGACGTGAACCTGCAGGTGACCGGCACGCTCGACGCGCCCCAGCCCGCCGGCCGCATCCAGCTGATCGACGGCAGCTACCAGAACCTCGAGACCGGCACGATCCTGTCGGACATGCAGGTCCGCTCCTCCCTGCGCGAGGGCGGCGGCCTGCGGGTGCGCCTGACCGCGGACGACGGCGCCGGCGGGCCGGTGGAGGCGAACGTCGACCTGGTGGGCGACCGGATCACCGCCACCGCCACCACGCGCGAGGCGGTGCTGGTGCGCCGCGACGACGTCACCGCCGCCGTCTCCACCGACATCCGGGTCGAGGGGCCCACCATCTCCCCCGCCGTGACCGGGGAGATCCGCATCGACCGGGCCGAGGTGCGCCTGGTCAACGCCACGCCGCCCTCGCTGCCCACGCTCGGCGACATCGAGATCAAGGGCGAGCCGCCCGAGGAGCAGGAGGAGGAGGCCGACGGCGGCCCCACCCTCGACCTGAAGATCGTGGCGCCGGGGAACATCTTCGTGCGCGGGCGCGGCCTGACCTCGGAGTGGCGGGTGGACCTGGCGGTGAACGGCTACGCCGCCTCGCCGCGGATCACCGGCTCGGTCTCGGCCGTGCGCGGCACGCTCGACTTCCTGGGGCGCGACTTCGACCTGATCCGCTCCGACGTGCGCTTCCTGGGCGGGCCGGAGGTGGACCCGCTGCTCGACGTCGCCTTCGAGCATGAGCGCGAGGACATCACCGGGCGGATCGCGGTGCGGGGCCGGGCCTCGGACCCGCAGCTCGCCTTCGAATCCGAGCCCGCCCTGCCGGAGGAGGAGGTCCTGCCCCGGGTGATCTTCGGCACCAACCGCCAGAGCCTGTCGGCCGCCCAGGGCATCCAGCTCGCCGCCGGCGTGGCGACGCTGGCCTCGGGGGGCGAGGGGGCGCTGGGGCGGGTGCGCTCGGCGGTGGGGCTCGACGTGCTGGCGGTGGACACCGACGGCGACGCCACCTCGATCCAGGCCGGCCAGAACCTCGCCGACGGGGTCTACGTGGGCGTCAAGCAGCCCGTCGACGGCGGCGCCACGGCGGTGGAGGTCGAGATCGACGTCTTCGAGAACGTCACCGTCGACGCCGAGACCTCGGGCGAGGACGGCTCCTCGGTCGGCGTGAACTGGAAATACGACTGGTAGCGGGCGCGGCCCGCCCGCCGGACATGCGAAGGCCCCGGGGGACGCCCTCCGGGGCCTTTCGCGTGGCCTTTCGCTTCGCGGGTCCGGGCGCGGGGGTCAGCCGGCGGACAGCAGGCCCTCGATCGCCTCGCGGATCTCGGCATCGCCGGGGTCGACGGCGCTGTCCCAGGCGCCGACGAGGGCGCCGTCGGGGCCGAGCAGGTACTTGTGGAAGTTCCAGCGGGGGCTGGGCAGGTCGCGCCCGCCGCTGCGCCCCTCCTGCGCGGCCCAGGCGTAGAACGGGTGCGCCTGGGGGCCCTTCACCCGCACCAGCCCGGACATCGGGAAGTCGATGGCGAAGTTGACCTCGCAGAAGTCCTTGATCGCGCCCTCGTCCTCGTATTCCTGGCGGCCGAAGTCGCGGCTGGGGGCGCCGACCACCACCAGGCCGCGGTCGCGGTAGCGTTCCCACAGCGCCTGCAGGCCGTCGTACTGCGGGGTGAAGCCGCAGCGCGAGGCGGTGTTGACCACCAGCACCGGCCGGCCGGCGTAGTCGGCCAGCGCGATCCGCTCGCCGCCGCCGTCCAGCGGCTCGAAGACGAAGGCATGCGCGCTCTGCGAGGCGCGGGCCACATGCGGCAGCGCCAGCGCCCCCGCGCCCAGCACGAAGAAGCGGCGGCGATGGATGGTCGGCGGGGTCATGGCGGCGGCCTCCTGGCCTCGTCGTCTCGGTCCGTGGTTGAGCATACGTAGGCGCCGCCGCTTCGGTTTCATCGCCCCGGCCGCGCAAGCCGGCCCTGCGCGCCGACGCCGCTCCGCCGGACGGAAGGGATTCCGCGGCGCGGGCAGGGGCCGGGGGCGCGGCTGCGGACCCCGCAAATGCAAAGCGCGCCGCGGGGGCCGCGGCGCGCTCGGGTTCCGGGGAGGCCGGCGGCTCAGTCCTCGGCGAAGACCCGCTCGAAGATCACGTCGACGCGCTTGAGGTGGTAGCCGAGGTCGAATTTCTCCTCGAGCTCGGCGTCGCTGAGCGCGGCGGTCACCTCCGGGTCGGCCTTCAGCTCGGTCAGGAAGTCGGCGCCGTGCTCCCAGACCTTCATGGCGTTGCGCTGCACGAGCCGATAGCTGTCCTCGCGCGAGCAGCCGGCCTGGGTGAGCGCCAGCAGCACCCGCTGGGAATGCACCAGGCCTTTGAACTTGTTGAGGTTCGCCAGCATGTTCTCGGGATAGACCACCAGCTTGTCGACGACCCCCGTCAGGCGCGCCAGCGCGAAATCGAGGGTGATGGTGGCGTCCGGGCCGATGTAGCGCTCGACCGAGCTGTGCGAGATGTCCCGCTCGTGCCACAGCGCCACGTTCTCCATCGCCGGGACCACGTAGCCGCGGACCATGCGGGCGAGGCCGGTGAGGTTCTCGGTCAGCACCGGGTTGCGCTTGTGGGGCATCGCCGAGGAGCCCTTCTGGCCGGGGGAGAAGAACTCCTCGGCCTCCAGCACCTCGGTGCGCTGCATGTGGCGGATCTCGATGGCGATGTTCTCGATCGAGGAGGCGACGACGCCGAGGGCCGCGAAGAAGGCGGCGTGGCGGTCGCGCGGGATCACCTGGGTGGAGATCGGCTCCGGCTCCAGGCCCATGGCCTTGCAGACGTGCTCCTCCACGAACGGGTCGATGTTGGCGAAGGTTCCCACGGCGCCGGAGATGGCGCCGGTGGCGATCTCGAACCGGGCTTTCTCGAGGCGGTTCCGGTTGCGCTTCATCTCCGCGTAGAAGCGCGCGAAGGTCAGGCCCATGGTGGTCGGCTCGGCGTGGATCCCGTGGGAGCGGCCGATGCGGACGGTGTCCTTGTGCTCGAACGCGCGGCGCTTGAGGGCGGCGAGCAGGGCGTCGACGTCGGCGATCAGGATGTCGGCGGCGCGCACCAGCTGCAGGTTGAAGCAGGTGTCGAGGATGTCCGAGGAGGTCATCCCCTGGTGCACGAAGCGGGCCTCAGGCCCCACCAGCTCGGCCAGGTGGGTGAGGAAGGCGATGACGTCGTGCTTGGTCTCGCGCTCGATCTCGTCGATGCGCTCGATGTCGAAGGTCATGTCCTTGGCGGTCCAGACCTGGGCGGCGGCTTCCTTCGGGATCACGCCGAGCTCGGCCTGGGCGTCGCAGGCGTGGGCCTCGATCTCGAACCAGAGGCGGAACTTGGTCTCGGGCGTCCAGACGGCCGTCATCTCGGGGCGGGCGTAGCGGGGGATCATGGCGGCCTCTGGGTCTTGGATCTGGGGGTCGGGCGCGGGATAGCGCGCGGGCGGCGTCGCGGCAAGACGCGCAGCGTCACGCAGGCGGCCGGCGGCGCCGCGCGTCGGCGGCCGCGCCGGGGGCGAGGCCCCGCCCGCGCGGCGGGGCGGGCCGTCGCGCGGGCGGCGAGGGGCGCGGGCCGGGCAGGGGGCGCCGGGCCGAACCCGGGCGCCGGGCACGGACCTCCGCGGCCTGCGCCGGCGGAGGCCGGGGGAGCCGCGCGTCGGAGGTTGCGCCGGGGCCGAGAGTTCGCCCGCGCGGCGGGAGGGGCGTCGGCGCGCGGGGCGGGCGCGGGGCAGGCGGGGGCGAAGGCGATCCGAACGACGGTCCGGGGGCGGGCGGAGGGCGCCGGGCGCGGACGGGGGGGAGGTCCGACCGGCGGTCCGGGGGCAGGCCGAGGGCGCCGGGCGCGGGCGGAGGGGAAGGAGGTCCGACCGGCGGTCCGGGGGCGGAGGGCGCGGGCGGCGGCGTCAGTCGCCGCTGGCGCGGACGCGGAACCGCTCGGGCGCGTCGGGCTGCGGCTCCAGGATCCAGGCCTTGGGGCCGATCTTCGTGCCGCTCGCCGTGCAATAGGCCTCGACCTCCAGCCGGGTGCGCCCGCCGGCCATGGGCAGGAGGCGGCCAGGGGCGACGACGCCGTCGGAGAACTCGACCGTCGCGGCGAGGCCGGCCTCGGGGAGCGGCTCTTCCGGCAGGGTCCCGGCGGCGCCGCGGTAGAGGTGGGTGTGGGCCACGGTGACCGCGCCGCAGGCCTCGGCCGCGCGGCGCCTGCGGCCGAGGAAGCGGATCATGCCGCCGCCCCCCCCAGGGCCGCGCGCATCAGCTCGCGCGTGTAGTCGGTGCGCGGCGCCGCGAAGATCTCCGCCGCCGGGCCGCTCTCGACGATGTCGCCGGCCTTCATCACGATCACCCGGTGCGACATCGCCCGCACCACCTTCAGGTCGTGGGAGATGAACAGGTAGGCCATCCCGTGCCGCGCCTGCAGCCCGCGCAGCAGGTCCACGATCTGCACCTGCACCGTCATGTCGAGCGCCGAGGTCGGCTCGTCCAGCACCAGCAGCTTCGGCTTGAGGATCATCGCCCGCGCGATGGCGATGCGCTGGCGCTGGCCGCCGGAGAACTCGTGCGGGTAGCGGTCCATCATCGCGGGATCGAGCCCGACCTCGGTCAACGCCTCGGCGACGGCGCGGCGGGGATCGTCGAGGCCCTCGAGCCGGTGGATCGAGAGGCCCTCGGCCACGATCTGCTCCACCGTCATGCGCGGCGAGAGCGAGCCGTAGGGGTCCTGGAAGACCATCTGCATCTGGCGGCGGATCGGGCGCAGCTCCCGCGGGGGGCGGCCCTGCAGGTCCTGGCCCAGGAACACCACCGGCCCCTCGGAGGCGGTCAGGCGCATCAGCGCCAGCGCCAGCGTGGTCTTGCCCGAGCCGCTCTCGCCCACGATCCCCAGCGTCTCGCCGGCGTGGACCGCGAGCCGCGCGTGGTTGACCGCCTTCACATGGCCGACCGTACGGCGCATCAGGCCGCGCCGGATCGGGAACCAGATCTTCAGCCCGTCGGTCTCGATCACCACCGGCGCGTCCGCGCGGGCGGGGAGCGCCTCGCCCTTCGGCTCCGCGGCCAGCAGCTTGCGGGTGTAGGGGTGCCGGGGATCGGCGAAGAGGGGGGCGGTCGCGTTGGTCTCGACGACATGGCCGTCCTTCATCACCGCCACCCGGTCGGCGATGCGCCGCACGATGCCCAGGTCGTGGGTGATGAACAGCATCGACAGCCCCTCGTCGCGCTGCAGCTGCTTGAGCAGGTCGAGGATCTGCGCCTGGATGGTGACGTCGAGCGCGGTGGTCGGCTCGTCCGCGATCAGCAGCCTGGGGCCGTTGGCGAGCGCCATGGCGATCATCACCCGCTGGCGCTGCCCGCCGGAGAGCTGGTGGGGATAGGCGCCCAGCCGCTCCTCCGGATCGCGGATGCCGACCTTGCGCAGCAGGTCCAGCGTGCGCGCCCGCGCCGCCTCGCCGCCCAGGCCCTGGTGCAGCGCCAGGCTCTCGCCGATCTGCTTCTCGATCGTGTGCAGCGGGTTGAGCGAGGTCATCGGCTCCTGGAAGACGAAGCTGACGTCGTTGCCGCGCACCCGGCGCAGCTCCTTCGCCGGCGCGCCGATCATCTCGGCGCCGTCGTAGAGGACCGAGCCCGCGACCCGGGCCGTGTCCGGCAGCAGGCCCACGGTCGACAGCGCGGTGACCGACTTGCCGGAGCCGGATTCGCCCACCAGCGCCAGCGTCTCCCCCCGGTCGACGTGGAAGGAGACGCCATGCACCGCCGTCGCCACGCCCTCCCGGCCGCTGAAGCCGATGGTCAGGTCGCGGACGTCGAGCAGGCGGGTCATCGGAAGGCCTTTCGGGGGTCGAAGGCGTCGCGCACGCCCTCGAAGACGAAGACCAGCAGCGACAGCATGATCGCGAAGGTGAAGAAGGCGGTGAAGCCCAGCCAGGGCGCCTGCAGGTTGTTCTTGCCCTGCAGCGCCAGGTCCCCCAGCGAGGGATAGGAGGCCGGCAGGCCGAAGCCGATGAAGTCCAGCGTCGCCAGCGTCGAGATCGAGGCGGTGAGGATGAAGGGCATCATCGTCAGCGTCGCCACCATCGCGTTGGGCAGCAGGTGGCGGAACATGATCGTCCAGTCCCCCACCCCCAGCGCCCGGGCGGCGCGCACGTATTCGAAGTTGCGCGCGCGCAGGAACTCGGCCCGCACCACGTTGACCAGCGCGGTCCACTGGAACAGCGCCAGCAGGACCAGCATCGACCAGAAGGTCGGCTCGATGATCGCGGCGATGATCATGATCAGGAACAGGGTCGGGATCGCCGACCAGATCTCCTCGACCCGCTGGAAGGTCAGGTCCACCCAGCCGCCGAAATAGCCCTGCGCCGCCCCCGCCGTCACCCCGATCAGGGTCGAGAGCGCGGTCAGCGCCAGCCCGAACAGGACCGAGATCCGGAACCCGTAGATCACGCGGGCCAGCACGTCGCGCGCCTGGTCGTCGGTGCCCAGCCAGTGGGTCGCGTCGGGGGGCGAGGGGGCGGTGGCGACCCCGTAGCTGATGGTGTCGTAGCTGAACGGGATCAGCGGCCACCAGATCGAGCCGGGCTCGGCCCCCTCGACCTCCTCTCCGGCCTCGATCTGCGCGATCAGCCCCTCGGGGTCGTCGAAACAGGCGTCGAGCCCGCCGGTCTGGATCAGGCAGCGGACTTCCACCGCGCGGTAGTCGGCCTCGGTCTCGAAGTCGCCGCCGAAGTCGGTCTCGGGGTGGAACTCGAAGATCGGGAACATCGCCTCGCCCCGGTAGACCACCAGGAACGGCTTGTCGTTGGCCACGAACTCGGCGAACAGCGCGATCACGAACAGGACCAGGAAGATCCACAGCGACCAGAAGGCCCGGCCGTTGGCTCGGAAATTCTCCCACCGCCGCCGCTGCAGCGGTCCCATCGCGAAACGCCGCCGCCGCGGCGGGGGCGCGAGCGCGGGGCCCGCCGCGGGGCCGGCCGGCGTCTCGGGCGGGGCGACGGCGTCGGGGGCCCGGGGCCGCTCCTCCCCGATCATGACGCGCGGCTCTCGAAGTCGATGCGCGGGTCGATCCACACGTAGCTCAGGTCCGAGATCAGCTTCACCACCATGCCGAGGATCGAGAACAGATAGAGCGTGCCGAACACCACCGGGTAGTCCCGGTTGACGATGGCCTCGTAGCCCAGCAGCCCCAGACCGTCGAGCGAGAACACGATCTCGATCACGAAGGCGCCGGTGAAGAAGATCGAGATGAAGGCGCCCGGGAAGCCCGCGATCACGATCAGCATGGCGTTGCGGAACACGTGACCGTAGAGGACGCGCCGCTCCGACAGGCCCTTGGCGCGCGCGGTGACCACGTACTGCTTGCGGATCTCGTCGAGGAACGAGTTCTTGGTCAGCAGCGTCAGCGTCGCGAAGCCCGAGATCGCCATCGCCAGCACGGGCAGGGCGATGTGGTGGAAATAGTCCACGATCTGCATGCCGGTCGACAGCTGGTAGAAGTCGTCCGAGACCAGCCCCCTCAGCGGGAACCACTGCACATAGCTGCCGCCCGCGAAGAAGATCAGCAGCATCACCGCGAACAGGAACCCAGGGATCGCATAGCCCACGATCACGACGCCCGAGGTCCAGGCGTCGAAGGCTGTCCCGTCCTTCACCGCCTTGCGGATCCCCAGCGGGATCGAGACCAGGTAGGACAGCAGCGTCGTCCACAGCCCGAGGCTGATCGAGACGGGCATCTTCTCCAAGACCAGGTCGATCACCGAGATCGAGCGGTAGTAGCTCTCCCCGAAGTCGAAGCGCAGGTAGTTCCAGATCATCAGGCCGAAGCGTTCCAGGGGCGGGCGGTCGAAGCCGAACTGCTTCTCCAGGTCCGCGATGAAGTCGGGGTCGAGCCCCTGGGCGCCTCGGTAGTCGCCCGCGGGCCCGCCGCCGCCGCCCCCGCCGGTCTCGCCGCCGCCGCCGCTGAAGCGGTCGGTGGCCGAGCCCGGGTCGTTGAGCTGGGAGATGATCTGCTGCACCGGGCCGCCCGGCGCGAACTGGATGACCACGAAGTTGATCGCCATGATCCCCAGCAGCGTGGGGATCATCAGCAGGATGCGGCGGAGGATGTAGGCGCCCATTCAGGCGTCGGTCCGGGAAGCGGTCCGGGAAGGGGCGCGTTCGGCGTCGGTCTCGGACCCGCGGCGGCCCCGGTCGTCGGCGCGCACGCGGATCGGCTGCGGCCGACGGCCCGACTGGCCGAGGGCGGCGGCGGCCGCGGCGGCCGCCGCGCCGGCCATGCCGATCAGGATCAGGGTCTCTTCCGGGGTCACAGCGGCGCGCCCTCCGACTTGAGCTGCTGGTATTTCGCGTGGTCCCACCACCAGTAGGCGTCGCCGCGGCTGTAGGGGGGCGGGGTCTCGGGCCGGCCGAACACGTCCCAGTAGGCGATGTTGTACTCGCCCTTGTACCAGTTCGGGGTCCAGATGTGCAGGGCGCGCAGCACCCGGTCGAGGGCGCGCGCGGCCGTGTCCAGCGCTTCGCGGCTGTCGGCGGCGACCGCCTTCTCGATCAGCGCGTCCACCGCGGGGTTGGCGACGCCGGAGAGGTTCGGCGTGCCGGGCGCGCCGGCGGCCTCGGAGCTGAACAGGTTGCGCAGCTCCGGCCCCGGGGTCATCGACATCACGAAGCGGCCGGGGACCACGTCGTAGTCGAAATCCTCCTGGCGCTGCTGGTACTGGGCGGGGTCGATGATCCGCAGGCTCGCGTCCACGCCCATCTTGCGCAGGTTGGCGATGTAGGGGCCGAGGATCCGCTCGAAGGTCGGGCTGTCGTCGAGCAGCTCCACCTTCAGCGTCTCGCCCTGCGCGTTGACGCGCATGCCGTCCTTCACCGTCCAGCCGGCCTCGTCCAGCAGCTTCATCGCCTGGCGCAGCACCCGCCGGTCGGAGCCGGAGCCGTCGGTGACGGGGGGCATGTAGGCGGGCGCCTCGAAGACCTCCGCCGGCAGCTCGGCGCGCAGCGGCTCGAGCAGGGCGAGCTCCGCCTCCGAGGGCATCCCCTCGGCCGCCATCGGCGAATTCTGGAAGAACGAGGTGGTGCGGTCGTAGAGGCCGTAGAACAGGGTCTCGTTCGACCATTCGAAGTCGAAGCCCATGGCCAGCGCCTGGCGGACCCGGGGATCCTGGAACTTCGGCCGGCGCATGTTGAACCAGAGCCCCTGCGTGCCCGAGGGCCGCCCGTCGGGGATCCGGTCCTGGATCACCCAGCCGCGCTGCAGGGCGGGGAAGTTGTAGCCCGTCGCCCAGATCTTGGAGAAGAACTCCTCGTGGAAGGTGAAGGCGCCGCCCTTGAACGCCTCGAAGGCGGCCGTGTAGTCCTTGAAGTACTCGTAGACCTGGCGGTCGAAGTTGTTCGTGCCGACGTTGACCGGCAGATCCGCGGCCCAGTAGTCCTCGCGCCGGGCGTAGACGATGCGCCGGCCGGGCTCGGCGACCTCGACCCGGTAGGGGCCCGAGCCCAGGATCGGCTCCAGCGAGGAGGCGGCGAAGTCGCGCTCCGCCCACCAGGCCCTGGACATCACCGAGAAGCCGCCGACGATCCCCGGCAGGTCGCGGGTGGCGACGCCCGGCTTGAAGTCGAAGCGCACGGCGCGCTCCTCGAGGACGCTGGCGCTCTCGACGTCGCGGAACTGGATGCGGTAGGCGGGGTGGCCCTTCTCGCGCAGGATGTCGAAGGTGAACTTCACGTCCTCGGCCAGCACCGGCGAGCCGTCGGAGAAGGTCGCCTCCGGCCGCAGGCGGAAGATCACCCAGGAGCGGTCGGCCGGATACTCCAGGCTTTCGGCCAGCAGGCCGTAGGCCGCGTCGATCTCGTCGGGCGAGCCGACCAGCAGCGTGTCGAAGAGCGCGCCGAGGCCCTGCGCGGACTCGCCCTTGAGGATGAAGGGGTTGAGGCTGTCGAAGGTGTTCGAGGCGGCGGTCCCGCGCCCCGACCAGGCGCCGCCCTTGGGGGCGTCGGGGTTCACGAAGTCGAAATGCGCGAAGTCGGCGGGGTATTTCAGCTCCCCGAAGGTGGAGATGCCGTGGCTGACGATGGTCCCGCCCTCGCCGGCCGCGGGGCCCGCGCCCTGGGCGGCGGCGGCGCGGGGCAGGAGGGTCGCGGCGGCGCCGAGGGCGGCGAGCCCCAGCCCCAGGTCGCGCCGCGAGATCGCGCCGGCCCCCATGGCCCGTCCCGGCGGGGCGGGCAGGTCGAGGCGGCGTCGGTCGGCGGGGCGCTTGCGCATCGGCGGATCTCCCTTGTCTCCGTCCCTTCAAGGGTTAGGCCGCCCCCTCCGACGTTTCAAGCGCGCCCGCGAGGACGTGACCGCGCGCCCCCGCCGCGCCGCCCCGCGCGCCCTCGCCCCCGGGCGCGCCCGCCCCCCGGTCGGCCAGGGGCCTCCCCGGCCCATAGGCGCCCTGCGGGCGGGCTTGGGCCCCTCGCCGGCGACGCGCCCGGAGAGCGCCCGGTCGGCGGCGGGGCAGGCCGGCCCCCCGGCCGCGCCCGGCCGGGAGCCGGTCCGCGGGCGGCGCAGGCGCCAAGCCTGCGAGAACCGCCCGCCGGGTCGCCGAGGACAGCGCCGCGGGGCGGCCCGGGCCCGTCTCGCCCGTCGGAAGGGCCGGCGGATCGTGGCCCTCGGCGACGCGCCTGCGGCCCGTCTTCCTGCACCGAGGCGGCTGAGGCCTATGACACGCGGCGATGCGATGGAGGTGCGTCGCTTGCGAAGCGGCCGGAGGTCGTCGCCTGCAGCGGCGCGGCCGACGATCCTCGCTCGCGTCGCCGCCGCCGACAGGGGTCGATGGCGGCGACCCCGCCGGCAGGCATCGCCTGCGGCGACGCGGCCGAAGCGCATCGCTCGCGGCGACGCGACCGAAGCGCATCGGCTGCGGCGACGCCGCGGAAGTGTGTTGCCTGCGGCGACGGGCGGTCTACAGGCGCCCTGCGGGCGGGCTTGTCCGTCGCGCCGGACGCCGGCGGCGCGCGGGCCGGCGAGGGGGCGCGAGGACGGCGCCGGGGCGGGGCCTGGGGCGCGCCGATCGCCCGGGGCCCAAGCCCGCCCGCAGGGCGCCTGTGGGCCGGGGAGGCCCCCGGCCGACGGCGGGCGTCCGCGTGGCCGCCCTCGCATCGGAGGCCGGCGTGGGATGCGCCGGCGCGTGGGGTCGGACGGGGCGGCGGCGGCGCGGTGGGACGGCGCGGCGATGGCGCGGCGCCGAGCGGCGCGGGGCGGCGCTGACGCGTGTCCGCGCCGGGGCGCGGGGGCAGGGGGGCGGAATCGAAAGAGCCGCCCCGGGGGACGGCTCCTGTCGGTCCTGCGGGCGCGCGGGAGGCGCGTTACTGCAGGGTCTCGAGATAGGCGATCAGGTCGGCGCGGTCCTCGGGGGAGCGCAGGCCGGCGAAGCCCATGGCGGTGCCGGGGGCGACGGCCTTGGGGTTCTCGAGGAAGTGGAACAGGTTCTCCTTCGACCACACGTCGCCCACCTGCTCCAGCGCGCCGGAGTAGGAGAAGCCCGGGACCGTGTCGATCTCGCGGTCGATGACGCCGTCGAGATGCGGGCCGGTGCCGTTGGAGCCGTCGACCTTGTGGCAGGCGCGGCACTTGCCGAACACCCGCTCGCCGCGGCCGGCCTCGCCCGCGGCCAGCACGGCCGCCACGTCGATCTCCTCGGCCTCGCCGCCGCCGGACTCCTCGACCTCCAGCGCGTAGGCGTAGTGGTGCTCGTCGCCGTGGGAGGCGGGGTGGAAGATCAGGTCGGCGAAGAACTGAACGCCGAGATAGATCAGCAGCGCGCCCACGCAGGCGCCGACGATCTTGTTGATCTCCATCGTGTCCATGTCGGTCCAGACCCCTTTTTCGTTCCTTGCCGGGCGTCGGCGCCGCGTCAGGTCCGTCGCGTCACGTCCGAGGCCCGCGTCGCCCCCCTCCCGTGGCCGGCGCGCAGATGCGGCGTCCGGCCGGCGAGGCGCGGCTGGGTGAGCGATCTCCTACCCGCTTCCAGCGACCGGCCGCAAGGCGTATAAGGCGCGACCCATTGACCTCAGAGAGCTTTCTCACGGGCCCGTCAGGGCCCGCGAGGAACCGCGCGGAGACCATGACGCAAGACCCGACCCGACCCGACCCTTCCGCCGGACGCAGCCTCGAGAAGATCGCCTTCCAGGGAGAGCCGGGCGCCTATTCGCATCTCGCCTGCCGCCAGGCCTATCCCGAGCTCGACCCGCTGCCCTGCCAGACCTTCGAGGAGGCGATCGCGGCGGTGAAGTCGGGCGAGGCGAAGCTCGCAATGCTGCCGGTCGAGAACTCCACCTACGGGCGGGTCGCCGACATCCACGCGCTGCTGCCGGGCTCGGGCCTGTTCATCATCGGCGAGACCTTCGTGCCGGTCGCCATCCAGCTGATGGGCCCGAAGGGCGCCAAGCTCGAGGGCGTGAAGTCGGCGATGAGCCACACCGTCCTGCTGGGCCAGTGCCGGGAGTTCCTCGCCGAGCACAGGATCCGCGCCATCACCGGCGCCGACACCGCCGGCTCCGCCCGCCAGGTGTTCGAGGCGAACGATCCCGCCCAGGCCGCGCTCGCCTCCGAGCTTGCCGCCGAGATCAACGGGCTCGAGATCCTCGCCCGCGACGTGCACGACAACAAGCACAACGCCACCCGCTTCCTGGTGATGTCGCGCCAGAAGATCGAGGCCGAGCCCGCCGCCCCCAAGGTGCTGACCACCTTCATCTTCCAGGTCCGCAACGTGCCCGCCGCGCTCTACAAGGCGATGGGGGGCTTCGCGACCAACGGCGTGAACATGGTCAAGCTCGAGAGCTACATGGTCGACGGCTCCTTCACCGCGACCCAGTTCCTCGCCGACATCGAGGGCCACCCCGACGACGCCAACGTGCGGCTCGCGATGGAGGAGCTGGCCTTCTTCACCTCCTACCGCCGGATCCTGGGCGTCTACCCGGCGCATCCCTACCGCGACAGCGTGCGCGCCGCGCTCGACTGAGCGGGGCGGCCCCCCATGCGCGAAGGGGCGACGCCGTCGGCGCCGCCCCCCGCGCACATCCCACATGCGCTCCGGCCTCCGGACGCGCCGTCAGCCGAACATGAAGTCGTGGTGGTCGAAGTCGCCCGCCTCGGCGTCCTTGATCCGCACGACCTGGTCGCCCTCGTATTTCACCACGAGGTCGCCGTTGCGCTTCTCGTGCAGCTCCAGCTCGGCGAAGCCGGAGGCGCCGGTCTCGATCAGGAACAGGTCGGCGTCCTGCTCGAAATCCACCACCTTGGTCTTCGAGCCGTGGTCGACGACGAAGGTGTCCTCGCCCGCGCCGCCGATCAGCCGGTCCTTGCCCCAGCCGCCGTCGAGCACGTCGTCCCCGTCGCCGCCGCGCAGCACGTCGCCGCCCTTGCCGCCGAACAGGAAGTCGTCGCCGCCGCCGCCGATCAGCAGGTCGCCGCCGTCGTTTCCGTAGAGCTCGTCGCCGAAGCCGTCGCCGCGCAGCACATCGCCGCCCGAGCCCCCGAACATCACGTCCGAGCCCTTGCCCCCGTCGAGCAGGTCGGCGCCGTTTCCGCCGTAGAGCAGGTCGCCGCCCCAGCCGCCGTGCAGCTCGTCCTTGCCGTTGTCGCCGGTCAGCTTGTCGGCCCCGTCGCCGCCGACCAGCAGGTCCTTGCCGTTCTCGCCGCGCAGCAGGTCGTCGTCGTCGCCGCCGTAGAGCGCGTCCTTGCCGTTGCCGCCGAACAGGCGGTCGTCGCCCTGGCGGCCCCAGAGCTGGTCGCGGCCGTTCTCGCCATGCAGCCGGTCGTCGTTGTCGAGCCCGTAGACCTGGTCGTCGCCGTTTCCGGCGAATTCGACGATGGGATCGTGCTTGGGGCTGGCCATGGGGATTCTCCTCCTGCTCGCGTCGCATCGGCCGCGGGTCGGACCCGCGGCGCTCGCGGAGGGTTCTCCCAGCGCCGAAGGGCCGGTCGGGGGCGGGATCGTGTCCGGTCCCGGACCATTCGGCGCCCGGATCCGCCCCATTCACGCTCCGCCCCGGGGGTCCTGGGGCCGCGTTCATCGCGCGGGCGCGATTGACAGCCGGCCGTCAAGTTGGTCCCGTCGGCCCCGAAAAACACTCTGGAGGAGCCCGGACCCGCCATGACCCGACTTGCCGACGACCTGAGCCTCGCGCGCGGCCCCGCCTGGAAGAACCGCTTCATGCTGGCCCCGCTGACCAACCAGCAGAGCCACATGGACGGCACGCTCTCGGACGAGGAGTTCCGCTGGCTGACCATGCGCGCCCAGGGCGGCTTCGGCCTGACCATGACCTGCGCGGCCCATGTGCAGCGCAACGGCAACGCCTTTCCCGGCCAGCTCGGCATCTGGGACGACCGGCACCTGGAGGGGCTGACCCGCCTCGCCGAGGCGCTGCGCGCGGCGGGCTCGGTCTCCTCCGTCCAGCTGCATCACGGCGGCATGCGCTGCCCCAAGGACCTGGCGGGCGACGTGGTGGCCCCCACCGACGACGCCGAGACCGGGGCCCGCGCCCTGACCACCGCCGAGGTCGAGCGGCTGCGCGACGATTTCGTCGCCGGCGCCCTGCGCGCCCAGAAGGCCGGCTTCGACGGGGTCGAGATCCACGGCGCCCACGGCTACATCCTCTGCGCCTTCCTCTCCTCGAAATACAACCGCCGCGACGACCGCTACGGCGGCAGCCTCGAGAACCGCGCCCGCCTGACGCTGGAGATCCTCGACGGCATCCGCGAGGCCTGCGCCCCCGACTTCCAGGTGGGCCTGCGCCTCTCGCCCGAACGCTTCGGGATGGAGCTGGCCGAGATCCGCGACCTCGCGACCGAGGTGATGACGGGCGGAAAGCTCGACTATCTCGACATGTCGCTGTGGGATTGCTTCAAGACGCCCGTGGACGAGGCCTTCGCCGAGCGCGACCTGCTGGGCTGGTTCACCGACCTGCCGCGCGGGGAGACCAGGCTCGGCGTCGCCGGCAAGCTGATGACCGCCGCCCAGGCGCAGGAGGTGCTGGACCGCGGCTGCGACTACGCCGTGATCGGGCGGGCCGCGATCCTGCGCCACGACTTCCCGGATCGGGCGATCGCGGACGCGGCCTACGCCTCGCCCGCCACGCCGGTCTCCGAGGCGCATCTGATGGCCGAGGGGCTGTCCCCCTCCTTCGTGCAGTACATGCGCAACTGGAAGGGCTTCGTCGAGGAGGCCTCCTCGGCCGCCTGATCCTTCCGGGCGGCCTCGGCCCCTGATCGTCCCCGGGGGGCTTCGGCCCCCCGCCGCCACGGGAGATCCCCATGCGCTTTTCCGGCAAGGTCGCGCTGGTGACCGGCGGCCGCTCGGGCATCGGGCGCGCCGTCGCCCGGCGCCTGGCGGCGGAGGGCGCGCGCGTCTTCACCGCCCAGCGCGGCCCGGACCCCGAGCACGAGGCGATCGCCGCCGACTTCGCCGACGCGCAGGCCCCCGCCCGCGTGGTGGCCGAGGTCGCGGCCCGCGCCGGCCGGCTCGACATCCTGGTCAACAACGTCGGCATGATGCAGGAGGCGCGGGTCGAGGACACCGCGCTCGAGGCCTGGCGGCGGATGCTCGACGTCAACCTGACCGCGCCCTTCCTGACCATCCAGGCGGCGCTGCCGCATCTGCGCGCGACCCGCGGCGCGATCGTCAACACCGGCTCGATCGAGGGGCTGGCGGCCAATCCGCGCCACGCGGCCTACGCCGCCGCCAAGGCCGGCCTGCACGGGCTTACCCGGGCGGTGGCGGTGGACCACGGGGCCGAGGGCATCCGCTGCAACGCCGTCGCGCCGGGCTGGATCGAGACCGGGCTCAACCGCGACTTCATCGCCGCCCAGCCCGACCCGGAGGGCTTCGAGGCCGGCATCGCGCGCATCCACCCCCTCGCCCGCGCCGGCGCGCCGGAGGAGGTGGCCGCGGTCGTGGCGCATCTGTGCTCCGACGACGCCGCCTTCGTCACCGGCCAGGTGCAGGTGGTCGACGGCGGCCGCCTCGCCCGCCCGAGCCTGCCCTGAGGCCGCGCCGGGCGCCCCGGGCGCGCCGGCACGAAAAAGGGGCGGACCCCTCGGTCCGCCCCGGATCGTCGGCGGCCGGTCGCATCAGCTCTGATGCGCGCCGCGCTTCTCGGTGAGGCGCTGCTGGATGCGGCGCCAGTTGTGCGCCTCCTCCGTGTCGCCGCGGTCCTCGTATTTCGCCGCGCGCTGCGCGGCGGTGGCGATGGCGCGGGGGCCGAGTTCGTCGTAGAGCGCCCGAGCCTGGAGTTCGACGTCTTCCATGCGCATGTCTCGTCCTCCCAGATGTCGTCATGCGGGAGCCGGCGCGCCGAAGGGTCCGGCAGGGCCGGCCGGGACAAGACTCTAAGGGAAGGCCGGGCGGATCGGAACCCCTTCTGCGACCGACGGCCGCAGCTTTCCGGCTGGCGGCGCCCCGCCCGATAGCGCGGCCGCGGCCCCCGCGGCGGCCCTTTCCGACGCGCCGCGGGGCTTGGCACGGCGGCTCAGCGGAACTCCGGCACCCGCCCCTCGACCCAGGCCTCGATCACCGAGCGGGCGATGGCGCCGGGGCGGGCGGGGGCGATCATCGGATGACGGCCGGCCAGCGCCTCGCGCATCTCGTCCTTCTCGACCCACATCGCGGCCTCGAGCTCGTGCTCGTCGATGCGGATCTCCTCGTCCAGCGCCTCGCCCGCGCAGGCGATCATCAGCGAGGCGGGGAAGGGCCAGGGCTGGGAGGCGACGTAGATCACCCGGCCGACGCGGATGAAGGCCTCCTCCTCCACCTCGCGGCGCACCGCGGCCTCCAGCGTCTCGCCCGGCTCCATGAAGCCCGCGAGCAGGGACCACATTCCGCGCGGCCACATCGACTGCCGGCCGACCAGGACCTTCGAGCCCCGGGTGATCAGCATGATCACCACCGGGTCGGTGCGCGGGAAATGCTGGGCGCCGCAGTCCGGACACTCCCGCCGCCAGCCGGCGTGCACCATCTCCGAGCGGGCGCCGCAGCGCGAGCAGAACTGGTGGGAGCGGTGCCACTCGATCACCCCCTTGGCGGTGGAGGCGTCGGCCGCGTCCTGCACGCTCAGCCGCGCCATCTCCTGGCGCAGGTCGAGGAAGGCGTGGGTCCCGGGCAGGTCGGGGTGGCGGTTTGCGGTGGCGTCGCGGAACGTGCCCGGCGGGCCGTCCGGCGCCTCGGGATCCTCCCAGGCGGAGACGTCGAGCGCGAAGCGCCCGCAGGGCCGCCCGCCCGCATCCTCCAGCCCGAGGAACACCGGCTTGTCGGTCGAGACCTCCAGCAGCGGGGAATCGGAGGACAGCCAGCCGAGGCCCAGCTCCCCGTTCTCCTCGGCCAGCAGCGGCTTGCCGCGCCACAGCGGCAGCACGCGGGCCTGCGGATCGGACCAGAAGCGCCGGATCAGGGCCGCGTCGCCCCGCATCCGGTCGGCGCGGTCACGGGTTCCGCCGGCGAAGGCGATGGTCTGTTCCGGGATGATCGGATCGGGCATCTGCGGCGGGCTCCCCTGCGCTCTCTGGCTTGTTTGAGCGACTCTATGGACCGCGGCGGCGGGCGGGGGCAAGCGGGCAGGGGAGGAAGGCGAGCGGTCTACAGGCGCCCTGCGGGCGGGCTTGGCTGCGGGGCGAGAGTGGGGAGGGCGCGAGGGATCGTCGGGCGGGGGAGCCTCCGGCGGGCTCCTGACCCACCAAAGAACAAAGCGCCCGCGCCTGTTCTCCGGAGCCGTCCTTC
>Ga0310345_10001600_pt1 | contig 24796 bp, 35 predicted proteins | sample HC15DNA20500_MG_FD_204667 | JGI IMG/M metagenome (GOLD analysis project Ga0310345, IMG submission 204667) | Marine microbial communities from station ALOHA, North Pacific Subtropical Gyre - HC15-DNA-20-500_MG | ecosystem: Environmental > Aquatic > Marine > Oceanic | place: Pacific Ocean: North... | reverse complement strand
ACAACGGTAAAATCACAGTGACCGACAACGGTCGAGGAATTCCAGTAGTTGAATCTCTTGACGATGTTGGTATCACCCAAGCAGAACAAGCCTTCACTAATCTAAGAGCGGGTGCAAACTTTGACGATGATGGACACGTATCTATCGGTACTCACGGTCTTGGCGCTACTCTTGTAAACATTCTATCAAAGAAATTTATCGCTCACACAGACGATGGGAAGAAACATTTTCGTCTCCATTGTACTCGTAATCTAAGTGAGTATGATACAGAAATAACAAAATCAAAAGGAGAACGAGGCACAACCGTTTCGTATTTCGCAGACTTTGACCGTCTCGGAATGAAATCAGTCGATGACGACCACAAAGGGCTGATTGAAAAACGAGTACACGACCTCGCAGTATGTTTTCCGAAAATCAGATTCAAATATAATGGCCGAGTCGTACAAGCAGGCACGTTCAAACAATATCTCAAAAAGTTAGGAGAGACTAATGAGGTTCTTGAAACTCCTAAATTCAAAGTGGCAGTTCTGCCAGCAGAGAGTATGGGTACCATTAGTTTTGTCAATGGCATTGATACCTTCGGCGGTGGTGTTCATATTGATATTGTTTCTAGTGATATCGCTTGGGCTCTGAAAGATGCAATCAAAAGAAAATTCAAATTAACTATTCGCCCTGCTGATATCAAAAATCGATTGTTGTTTGTTGTAGTCACGAATTCGATTGGTGACCCGAAATTTGATAGTCAGACAAAAGAGCGATTGACCAACAATGCTAATGAGATAAAGCCAGTCTTTGATGGCGTGACTGAAGAGAAATTCATCGGTCGCATTATGCGAAACGAAGAGTTGATTCAGCCTATCATCGAGGCTCTATTACTCAAGCAACAGTTAGCAGAGGCACGTAACTTACGTAAAGCAAACAAAGATGCCAGAAAGAAAAAGGTTGCGAGTCATATCTCTGCATCAAGCAAGAATCCAGATGATAAGATTCTGTTTATCACAGAGGGACAATCCGCAATCAGTAATTTAATCAACGTAAGAAAGACAGACATCCACGGTGGATTTCCATTGCGTGGTAAAGTGCGTAATGTGAGAGAACTGAAACCCACTGACATTATGAAGAACAAAGAATTATCAGAACTGATGAGCATCATCGGTCTTGAACTGGGTGAGCCAGCAGAAGATTTGAATTACGGACAGATTGGCATTCTAGCGGATGCTGATTTCGATGGATTCTCTATCGCCGCCCTACTCGTCAACTTCTTCTCTAACTGGAAAGAGTTGTTCGAGGAAGAGCGAGTGTTACTGATTAAGTCTCCAATCGTGATTGCCAAGAAAGGCAAAGACATTAAGAGATACTATGACCTCAAAGATTTTGAGAACGAAAGACTTGACACGAGTTGGAAAATAGAGTATAATAAGGGATTAGGTAGTTTATCAGTCGATGAGTATGATTTGATGATTAATGACCCAGTGACAGAGGTACTTGAATACGACAGTGAGGCGAATTCTTCACTCGAAACCGCATTCGGAAAGAATCCTATTCCGAGAAAACTATGGTTAATGAAATGAATATAACTGAACTGATTGACGGACAATACAAAGACTATAGCAAATACGTTCTGTATAGCAGAGCAATTCCTCATATGATTGATGGTCTCAAACCATCACAGAGGAAGATTCTCTATACAGCGTTAAAGACTGCTAAGAATGGTCGTCTTAAAACTGCCTCGTTAAGTGGCAATACGATATCAAGTGCGAACTATCATCACGGCGATGCCTCGTTGAACGAAGCAATTACAAAAATGGTCCAGTCTCACTCGAATAATATACCATTACTAGAGGGTGAGGGGAGTTTCGGGTCGAGACTGGTACCAGATGCCGCTGCCCCACGATACACGTATGTCAAAATGAGCGAAAATTTTGATAAGTATTTTGCTGATACAATGGTCGCTGATAAGAGCATCGACCCGGAAGACCCAGAACCGGCATTCTATCTTCCTATCATCCCGTGGGTGTTAGTGAATGGAATCAAAGGAATTGCAGTTGGATTCGCCACTGAGATTCAGCCCAGGGACCCACAAGAGATTGCTGATTTATGTCGAATGTATCTTGATGGATATGACATAGACCTCGAAGAGAAGCCACTACCACATTATCCAGAATTCTCTGGTCGAGTGTATGTGGAAAACGATGCCACATATTGCGAAGGCAAAGCGACAATTTCTGGTTCAACGAAATTACAAATCACAGAAGTTCCAATCGGATTCACTCGTGAGTCATATGTTCAGGTATTGGACAAGTTAGAAGATGCCGGTAAGATTGTATCGTATACTGATAAGTGTGATAAAACAGGATTCAAATTTGATGTTACTCTAAAGCGTGGTAAGAAGCCTACTGGTTCTGGCATAGTAGCAATGTTCCAGTTGAAGAAAAAGATTAATGAGAATATGACGGTCATCAATCACGATGGTAAATTGAAAGTCTATGACTCTCCGATTGATATCATCAAAGATTTTTGTGACTATCGTATTAAGAAATATGCCGAACGATATAAATTCCTGATTGCCGAAGGGCATGAGGCGCTGGAAACGATTCAGGCCAAGATACAATTTATTGAAATGGTGCTTGATGGAAGACTAGATTTTAAGAATAAAAACCGAAAAACTATCAAAAAAGAGTTGACAGCCCACTTTAAATCTGATATAATAGATATATTAATCAAAATGCCTATATACTCCCTCTGTCAAGACGAGTTAGATAGGCTAAAGAAAGACGGTACTGCCCTATACAAACAGATAGAAAAATGGAAAGTTATCAACACAACCAAAGAATTCATTAGAGAACTGAAGGGATTATAAGATGGAATTCGTAAATGAAATAAACGAGAAAGAGAAAGAGAAAAAGAAACAGAAGCCGAGAGGACCTGTGAGTTCTCTTGAAATAGGATTCGTCAGATACAAAAATGGCGATGTTAGTTTCGAGTTAAAGGACGTTAAAGTCCAAGATGTCGATACTCTCCGTGATTTCTTTTGGGAGTTAGTAGACGAACTGGAGAAAAATAAGTGATATTAGTTGACTTCAATCAAGTTATGATTGGCTCCTTGATGATGAACGCCAAGACTCAAGGTGATATTTCTGAGGACTTGCTCAGACATATGATGCTGAATTCGTTACGTATGTACCGTAAACAGTTTCATAAGACATATGGCGAAATGGTAATATGCAACGACAGTAGACACTACTGGCGAAAAGACATTTACAAATATTACAAAGCGGGACGCAAAGAGGGCCGAGACAAATCCCCATTCGATTGGGAAATGATATTTGGTATCTTTGATAAAATCAAAGAAGAGTTACGAAGTAATTTCCCATATAAATTTCTCGAAGTGATGGGAGCAGAAGCCGATGATATTATTGGTGTGATATGTAAGTATCACCACGCAGAAGAAAATATGCTTATCTTGTCGAGCGACAAAGATTTTATCCAACTTCATAAGTATAAAGGAGTCAGACAGTATTCACCGATGCAGAAGAAATTTCTCAAACACGTATCGCCCAAAGCGTATTTAAAAGAACACACTATTCGTGGCGATAGAGGTGATGGTATACCGAACTTCTTATCACAAGATAATTGTTTTGTTGAGGGTGTTAGACAAACTCCCATATCGAAAAAGAAAGTCGAAGTCTGGTTGACTCAACTACCAGAAGATATAGTTGGAAACAACTCTGATATGGCCGAAAGATGGGAACGTAATGATAAGTTAGTTAATTTAGACCGAATTCCACAGTTACTTGTAAACGATATTCAAAACGCTTTCAAGAAAGAGCCGAGAGGCGCCCGTAAGAAGTTATATGACTATTTCGTGATGAATAAGTTATCTAGATTGACCGATGTGATTGGAGATTTTTAAAATGAAAACGATTGAGAACAAAGAAGATATTCCTGCTTTGAAAGAAGCCCAAGCATATGTAGAAGGATATGTTGAAAAACTAGAACTTCCAAACGGAGATGTTCTACTCTTCAATGAGGAAGGGAGAATGAAAGGATTAGACATAAACATAGAAGCAACACGATTAGTTAATTCTTTCGATACCGTTTATCCAACAACGATTCTTGGTAATGTAATTCACTTACCAAAATCCCTCAAACAAAGAAAGTGGTAGATATGACTGACACGCCCAAGACTTTTGTATTCGTTACGGACGATAAAGAACAAATTGAGATAGTAGCGATGGACTTTAAAGATGCCTGTAAGACATTTTCACAAACAGGCGTTTCAATAAAGAATCTTCTAGCAGTAGAAGAGCATTCGGAACCAGATGAATACGACACAATACACTAGGAAAAGATGACAACGGATGAAGAGGTACAAGGCTTTATTGATTATTTTGGGGACCAAATCCCCAACCCAGACCATTATCCACGTAGAGTTAAATGGTTAATGAAATGGTACAAACATATTATTTTACCGAGACAGGAACGAGAGAGGTTAGAGAATGAAAGTAAGCGACATATTAAAGGCACTTGAATCTGATAATTCAAGATTGGCTAAAGAGGCCATTCTTGAAGAGAATAAGGATAATGAGACCCTTAAACGAGTATTAAGGGCCGCATTAGACCCATATACACAGTATCATCAGAGGAAAATTCCAGAATATGACCGCAACTCTATAACAAGAGCAACGATGGACCTCGACTGGGCCCTAGACCAATTATTCATTTTAACTAGCAGAGAGAAAACCGGCAACGAAGCCATTAACTATTTAAGCAATCTTCTGGGCAGAATAGAAGAAGATGATGCAATGGTCATTAAACGTGTGGTGACGAAGGACCTGAAGTGTGGAGTACAGATTGCGACAGTCAATAAGATATTTGGCAAGAAGTTTATAGAGACATATCCGTGTATGTTGGCAAGTGCTTTCAATCAAAAGTCTTTTGAGAACATCAAATATCCCGCTCTGATACAGACGAAAATGGATGGTATGAGAGCAAATGTTATCATCGATAAAGAGGGCGGAGTAGATGTGCGTTCACGTAACGGTAAACAGATTTCTCTTGATGGACATTTCGATGCGTTTGTGATGCAGATATTTTACAAATCATCCACTTTGGAAGACTTATCTCATTTTCACGGAGCCGTTCTCGATGGAGAATTAATTGTTCTTGATGAGAATGAAGAAAAGATATTAGACAGAAAGACTGGTAATGGAATCCTAAATAAAGCAGTAAAGGGAACAATTTCAAAAGAAGAGACAAAGCGAGTAAGATTGTGGTGTTGGGATATGATACCCCTAGAAGATTTCAAAAAAGGATTTTGTGCTATACCATATTATGACAGACTAGACGTTCTGAAAGAAAGAATGGATGCCGTATATAATGCTCAAGATAAGCATCTAGTTATGATTCTTCCAGCGGCACCTGTAGATAATTATGAACAATGTGAAGCCGTATTTCAAGAAGCATTAGCAGATGGCGAAGAAGGAGTTATTGTTAAGAATGGAGATTCCCCTTGGGAAAATAAGCGTTCTAAATATCAAGTCAAAATGAAAGCAGAATTAGAAGCAGACCTTTTAGTAGAAGGAGTCACAAACGGTACAGGCAAAAATGACGGTTTAATAGGCGCCCTTGAGTGTACATCGAAAGATGGAACTCTTAAAGTCAGAGTTGGTTCTGGTCTCACCGATGAAGATAGAAAAAGAGACCCAGACGAGTTTATCGGGAAAATAGTTTCCGTTAAGTACAATGAGAAGATTCAAGACAAAAATAGTTCAGTTTCGAGATTGTTTTTGCCAATCTTCCAAGAACTTAGATTAGACAAATCTGAGGCAGATAATTTATAGAAAGCAGGAGTGATGGAAGTTATCGTACGGAATAACAATGTCGGGAAAGCGTACAGAATCTTAAAAAAGAAACTTATGAAGGACGGACTATTTAGAGACTTGAGGTTAAAAAAATACTATGAAAAACCAAGTGCAAGACGCCGAAGAGAAAAGAAAGAATCCATCAACCGTGTCGCTAAAGTCAAAAGACTTAAAGCCCAGAAAGAAGGCTACTAAAATGACAAAAGACATATATGCCGTAAAATACGTAACAAGTGATAAAGTTATCGCTAAGGGCTTTGAGAAAAAGCAAGATGCCAAAGCCAAACGAAATGAACTCTGTAAAGGGGCTCACGATAAGTGGGCAAAGAAGGTGAAAGAGAACAAAGACGAGAAAAAACAAATAAATAAACCATTCCCATACATTGTAGTAAAAGGAAAGGAGCATCCGCTCTATCGTGCCTAAAATGAAATTGAACCCGTGGAAGATGGAATTATATGAAGAAAAGGACTGCCCAGATTGTGAATCAGAGAAGGGCAAGTGGGGTATAGTGGATTCCATCAAAGACATAAATAAAGCAGATACCAAGGAACTTCAGAAGAGTCGCCTCGCTATCTGTAAGGATTGTGAACACAGCAAAGACTTATACAGTCGAGGCTGGATTAATTATTGTGACATTTGCGGTTGTATGCTTAAAATGAAAACGAGACTAAAGAAGTCTAAATGCCCAATAGGAAAATGGTAATATGGACTATCAATCAGCAGGTGTAGATTTACAAGACCAGAATATGTTCAACGCCAAACTCGCGGCGAAGATGCCGTGGATTGGTGGCTATGCTGGAGCATACGATATCGGAGACGATTATATTGTATCAGCAACAGATGGCATCGGAACAAAAATAAAATTATATACTCAGAATAGAGATAGTCCTGATGCTCAGATTAAGAATCTTGGGCACGACCTTGTGTCGGCAGTGATGAATGATATTGTTTGCACTGGCGCAAGACCATTGTTTATGAATGATTATCTTTCAGTACACGATTTAAAATCAGGAGACGAGTATCTAGAATTGTTTGATGGTATTAAAGAAGCCCTCTTACAGTGCGGCCCCAATGTGCCATTAATCGGTGGCGAGACTGCTATACTACCTGGCGACCACAAGAAGGGCGAATTCAATCTTGCTGGCTTTGGAGTTGGCGTCTGTAAGAAAACTGATTTCATTGATGGTAGAGAAATCAACGGTGGCAATATGATGATTGGTTTGAAATCGTCTGGATTTCATTGCAATGGATATACGCTGATTAGAAAAGTCTGGGACAACGTAGTGTCAAAAAACAATGTTGTTACTGATAATATTTTGAAAAGCCTCTTAGCACCATCACGAATTTATGTGAGTTCTGTATTAGCAGTAACGAAAAAATATCCAAAAAGAGTTAGGGGCATTGCTCATATCACTGGCGGCGGCAGAGACAATATTCTCAGACTTCTAGGAGAAGGATTTAATCTACGACCAATATGGAGTGACGATTGGAGTCGCCCAGAAGAGTTTGATTGGATTCAAGACAAAGGTGATATCTCAGACGAAGAGATGAAAAGAGTATTCAATGACGGCATTGGAATGATACTGATTGTTGATAAAGATTTTGCAGTAAAAATCATAGAACAATTAACAGAACTTGGAGAATCTCCAGTTATTTGTGGTCGAATTGAGAAGCGACTACCAAAAGGCACGGATGCTATGAGAGGGAAAAACGGTGCGTGAATACGAACTTAGTTCTAATGGCAACGTAAAGAGTATTTTTGTAGACATAGATGGTACCATTTGTACTGGTGTGCAAGACAAAGAAAGACCTTGGAATTATGAAGATGCTATACCTATGATGGACAGAATTGCTGAGATTAATAGACTATATGAACAAGGGCATAATATCACTTACTGGACAGCCCGTGGTACCCAATCAGGTATTGATTGGTACGACACAACTATGGCACAACTACACAAATGGGGAGCAAAACATACAGCCCTCATATGTGGAGATAAACCACATTTTGACCTATATATCTGCGATAAGTCTGTAAATGCTGATAAATATTTTATGGGTCGAGAGTGATATAAATAAAAAGAATTTGTGAGAACCACAAATAGGTGATAGATAGGGATATCTATTAGATTTAAATGATGAAACGGAAGGTAAAAATGAAGAAATATTTCATAGCAACAATTGTTGCGTTAACCCTGGCGACGGCTGGGACTCTTAGTTTTGCCAATGAAAAGAGTGTTGAGGCCGATTTAGGAATCAAGACTCTCACATTTGGTCAAATCGAAGGGGCATATCAGTATAACAACGACCACGATTTTACAACTGGTGGGGGAACTTATGCTGGAGTATCTGTAGAACGAGAGTTATGGGGAACCAATGTCTTTGGCACTCTATCAGGTGAACTTGATGAGGACATAGATATCTCGGCAAGAGATGCTTTTATAGGTGTTGGACTAGGACCAGTTGAGTTCTCAATTGGACGTATGCCTAGCATCGAAAGAAATGTTGCAGATAACACTGTCAATATTTTTGAAGGAGCATATTTTGAAGGTGACCAAAGTTCTGGTCGAGTGGGCAATCAAGCAAAGACAAAATTTTCTTTGGGTGGTGTATCTCTAGTAGGTACCGCTGAAGTTGATAATGACTTTGATAGCCTAGATTCTTGGGGAGCAGGCGCTTCTTATCGAATCGCTGGAATCGGTCTTGTCGGAGCATATGCTAAAGATGACGTTACGGGTGTCAGCACCATTTTAGGTGGTAGCACTTACACTCTGAAAGGGGTTACAATCGGTGGTACTTTTGCACAGGATGAAACCTCTGCAGGTGTTACGACTAACACGTTAAGTTATGTTGCTCAGTATTCACTTGGTCAGAATGACCTTAAAGGTGGGTATCAAAACATCGAAGATGGTACTAATCAGTACATCTTAGAAGTGGCACATAATTTAGATGAAAATGCGTCCGTGTATGTTAACGGCGTACATAATGATGACAACATCCTTACTGTAGGATTTAGACTCTCTTTCTAAAAGAGTTTTTTATTAACCTAAAAGAGGAGGCCCCTTCGGGGGCCGCTTCTTTTTTTAGTAACTCATTCCGCAACCCTGGCATCCGCCAGAACCGCCTTGTTCTTTGAATACATCAGAAAACACAAAAGATTGTCTCGAATCCGTATTTTCATAATCTACTGTAGCACCTACCATAAACTGCATAGCCACTGGGTCGATATAAAAATTATCTGATATTTTGGTGTCTCGGTCTTCCACTTCATCTACAAACGTCAGACTATGATTCATACCAGAGCATCCGCCTCCATAGACGAATGCTCTAACACCTATCATATTGGATTCCGAACATAGACTCGCAATCTTTTCTTGTGCGGCTTGAGTAACTGTAATGGACATTTAGGCCCCTACGTCAGAATTTTTCTGAAATTCTGGATTAACTTGTACTTCTGGCGGTGCCATTCCTTCTGGTCTGTCAAAATGTCTTAGATTCATACCAGAAAAAATTAAGCAAGTTCTTCCTGCCATTGTGTGAAGTATCGCCGCAGTGCCTGTATCAGGATTTTCTACAACAACAATACCTTCTTCAGGTGATGCCTCGAACGTCATAGAAATATGGACTGCATAATCTTTCGTCATTGCCGAAACCATTGATGTCATAGTTGGAGTACAAAGTACCTGTGTCTGGAACGGCATAGGTGCCGCGTCAGCAGGAGGCCCTGCTATTGAGGGTACAGCGACCATAAGGAGGCCTAGCCCAATTATTATACTTTTCATTAGTATTGTCTCGTGTTGTGGTGGGTTATTGTACGGAGAAACTTGTACCGCATCCGCATTGGGATGTGGCTAAGGGATTGTTGAAAGTGAAGCCTGACTCAAACGCAGAAGCGTTGTAGTTTAATTCCATTCCCATAATATACATTTCAAACATTTGGTCAATCAATAACATATTATCAACAACTATATCGGATAAATCGGGAGCATCCTCAAACTCCCATTCATATCCTAGTCCAGCACAACCACCACCCGTAACAGATAGTCTAACGAATTTTTTATCGTGTTGAACCCTAAGTTCTTCTAATTTGCTTTTAGCATTTTCTAATATTTTAATCATACGTGTACCATTTTTAACATTATACATCCGAGGTTGAAGAAGGGCGGTATTACCTGCCCATCGGCCTTCGCTGCCTCGAAAAATTCAGCGTGTTTCTTATTACAGTCTTGAGCATTCTGGAAAGTTCCAATTATTTCTCCGTGTTCTACTTGTATTGGGACCGACTGCAAGTTTAAATGAATTACTATCAGTAACCATAGCATATATGCCTCCTCACACTAATGTAAATCTGCTGTACCAATTTACTGGAATAGTTTTCAGTATTTGAACTAACGTATCAGTATGGCTAGTTCCTCGCCATTTTGGCTGATTCTTTTTGATTTTAAATTCCTTCGGAGGATTTTCTTTATCAAAATATTGTTTCTGTTTCTGAGGCTGTTGCATCGCTGGATTTCCAGACGCTGGTCCCACACCCTGGCCGTACATTATTATACAAGAAAAAGAATTCTGAAAATGTGCGACAATGGAAAAAGTATTTGTTTCTTGATTGAAATAAATTACTGTAGGTGCCTGAACAACTCGGCCGCCTGGTATTTGTAAAACACCGCCCATTTGAATCATTGGCTTTTCTTTGTATTTACCGTGAATTATACCCATTATAACTTCATTGGGTCCACAGTCAAAGAAACCTGGCCATTTTTGGATTATTGGTGGATTTTGTGGTGGTTTAGTATCTGTTCCGCTACCTTCTTCTTTCTTTTGGGATTCCATTAACTCTTTATCTTGTCGTTCATCGACTCCCATTTCAGGTGGAACTTTAGATGCTTCTGACAACACAGGACTATTCAGCAACATAGTACCGAACACAACTGCAATGCAGAATGTAATAAGTTTTTTCATTTTATTCCCCTTCTAGTATATTTATATCTTAGTTAAGACTACACTGATAGGAAGAGAACACTATCTCCAACTATATATCTATTTATGCGACTACATTTTATAACCAGTTCCAATACTCTTTATAACGGGTTCCAATAGTCCGAAATGACAGGGTTTGTTGTAAAAATGTCACATAATCAAAATTAATAGTAAATATAAGCAAATTTTATCGAAAAAAGGGTTGACAAGGGGCCCAGGATAGAGTATAATAGTATCTATAGTAAGATAAATATTAACAGATTGAGAGGCAAATATGTCAGATTTGACGATTAGAGGAGATGCCACTAGCATCGATGAAACCACTTTTGATTGGTTCAAAGACTTGCTAGCCAATTCATACGCTGGCAAAAATGACTTTGTGAAGGATGTCCTCAGCAGAGCAGAAAAATTTGGTAACGTGACTGCCAAGCAAATATCGGCAGTTCAGAAGGTCGTCAGAAATGACGAGGAATATGCGAGAAAGAACAAAGAACGCCTGGCAAGAATGACGCCGATGAAAGACGGCAAGGGCGAAGTGATTGGAGAAGTAATTTCAATCAAGCAACAGGAGAACCAGTTCAACTATGGCCGCTCTTATGTTTTTAAGATGCTGGTCGAAGATTTCAAAGGGTATCGAGTTTTCGGTACTGTTCCAGGTTTCTTGCTTGACGAAGAAGTTAAGGTAGGAGACTTTGTTAAGTTTAACGCCAAACTAAGGCAGAAAGAATTAGGCTTCGGGTTCTACTCATATCCGCAAAATTCGGTGATAGTCGACCCAGAAGAGGGCAAAGTCACAAGAGAGGCTTTCGCCGCACTGAAGCCAAAACCAAAATCGCAAGACGTTATTGCGAAAGAAGAGGCCGCAGATAAGAAAGCAGAGACAACACGAGAGTTGATGGACTTTCTTTCCGCGTGAATTGATTGATGTTTAAATGGTCGGTGATTATACTACTAATGCTAATATTATTAAATACCTGCGGACACGAACATAGCCGGATTATTGTGGATGAAATATGTACGTGGCGCGGACATTTGTGAGGTAAAAATGAAACCGCTAGGAAATGAAAGACAACATTCTCTTAGCCGAGCCGAGACGATTCGCCAACGAAAAGCGGATAAGGCTAGAGGCAGACAGAATGCGAAAAAAGAGGTTCAGAAAGAACTAGCAGGTATGTCCAGTTTTATCATAGAAGATGACAACGTAAGGAGCGATTCATAATGGAAAATATTTTAAAGGGAAACGTACACGTAAGCGATATGCTGATTTCGTTGGTTCCTGATGATATGCAAGTTCCTATGAAACGATTGGAAATGTCGTTTGGTAACCTGTCCTGGTTGTGTCGTAATTTGCAGATAAATAATAGTAAGCACCCAGATATCAAACAAACGATGGCGAAATTGAATATGTTGCGCCAGCAAATCGCACTTGGCCAGATGACGGTTTCAGGTGATATTGAACACGCTTAACGGAGATAGTTATGACAATCAGAGCCAAAACAACACCCAAAGAATTTGTTATTGACTTAACTGGACCCAAAGGTAACGCCTTTAATCTCTTGGGATTAGCGTTTAGTTTGTCTCGTCAATTGGGATTAGATGATAAACTAATTACTACCGAAATGAAGTCTGGTGATTATGAAAACCTAGTCGAAGTGTTTGACAGTTACTTCGGCGATTACGTGGTATTGGAGAGATAGTATGAGTGACTTGAAACCGATTATTCCAGCACCTGAGTGGGAAGTTTCTTTTAAAGTGAAGTTTCATAGTGATATGTTTCCTGGCTTTGGATACGACCCGATGGATATCGTGAAAGCGTTGAAGAAAGATATCGAGAAGGGGTCTGTAGGACATTACGTAGACGGGGCTGAATTTTCTATTGATTGGTTTAAGGACCAGCCAGCAGAAGATAAACATCGTAAATTTCGGCGTTCGGATTACCGACAAACAAATGATTGTCCCGATTATTTACGAAGTTGAGTGGTTTGGGCAATGGGGGAAGTCCTAATAATGGCGAATATCTCGTCAAGAAAGGATTGAGGGAAAGTTCTCAATACCGAGAACGTGATAACTCAATGCGAAGAACCCACTTATATTATGACTAAATAATGAAAGGGAAAATGAAAGAAATAACACCGAGGAAAGTCACTAGAATGGCGTATCCGTACACAAAAGACTTAAATAAGAACTTGCTGAAGCCGCCACTTTATCTAGTAAAAGTTACTTGGTTAGATGCGGCCACATATAATGACGGATGGCACGAAATTGACGACCTTCCTATAGAGTTAGATTATTTTGATACATACGGAGTCCACTTTATGAGCGACAAAGAATGTATCTACATTACCGACACCGTAAGAGAAGATAGATGTGTCGGTACCATTCACCAGATTCCAAAAGGAATGGTGAAATCGATGGAGAAAATCCAAGAGATAAAGCAGAACACATTAACATCCGAAGAAAAAAAGAAGTTGACAGATGACTGATTTGGGTGTATACTGTTAGTATGATAGATAATAAGAAGTTAACACGAATCGAGGCATTTATTTACAAACGTGTACTGACACAGTTTTTAGAATGGTTAGGTACTGCGACAGTAATAGTCGGAGTTGGAATCAACGCTCTAGGGCATTACCCAGAGGGTGTTGTAGTAATGATTGCAGGTGCAGGTATATGGATTAGTGTTGGATTTTTGTGGGGCAAGTATTCTATTGTTACCACAAATTTAGCCATTGCATTAGTCTCTATAATAGGCTTGATATTTAATTACGCAATATAAACTGAGGAAGAGTTCTTATGATTACTAAGATTTTCTCATTTGTCCTTATCGCACTATTTTTAGGTTTTGCCACCATTGGCTGTAGCACTGATGTTGAAGCAACAAGGCCCTGGGTACCTGATGAAGATTTAAAAGTCTTTGTCAAGACTATGGAAAATCCCGCTCTTATGAGGGGTGATGCCGTTCTAGAAGTATATGATGATGTCGGTCACAAGGCCAAAGGTTATGGAAACAGAGCCAATTTGTTTTCTGACAATACGTTAGACGAAGCCGAACGTATAATGTTGTTTAAGTTGCTAGAGGCAAATGAATACATTGACCGATTGGTCACCTACAAACTTAACAAGCATCAAAGAAATGCTTTGGTATCTTTGGTCTACAATATCGGACCGACTACCTTTAAAAATTCTGCCGCACTGAAACATTTAAATCGCGGACATATCAATCTCTTCTTAATCGAAGCATTTGATAAACGCCGTGGATTTACCTGTGCAGATGGAAAATATAACAAAGGTCTGATACAACGAAGAGCCCTTGAACGAGAAATTTGGCAAAGAGGAGACTATAGAGTGATGGATGCGTAAAAATCACTTGACAAATGGTATAGAATGATGTATAATAGATAAAATTTAACATAAAAATAGGTATATTATGAGTGATGATAAGCGAAAAGTTGAAGTGAAAGAGTCGGCAGAGTACGACAATTATCTGGGTGAGGTAGATGATTCATCACTACCCTCAACGCTCGGAGAGTTTATGGGTGAAGATAAAGGCGTCAATGAAGAAGTAGACATTGATTCGTGGAGAAGTCACTGGAAAGGTATGCCTTCTTACACTCAAGAGAATAATAGAGCCTATAAACAAGTTATTATGTCTTTCAGAAATCAGGAAGACTACGAAGAGTTTCAGAAGTTAATCGGGCAGAGAATGACGGCAAAAACTAAATCTGCTTGGCACCCCCACCTTGATGTAACAGCAAATTCACTTCTCCGTTGGATGGAAGACGAGAAGTGATAGAACGAATCTACATTCCTACTGTAAGGCGGGCTAACAACCAAATTACGTATGACAATCTTCCTGATGAGTTGAAGAAGAGAGTCATTATGGTTATAGAGTCTAAAGAAAGATACCTCTATAATTATCCTTGCAAGTATCTAGAAATCCCAGAAAAATTAGTTGGCACTTGGACTCAATTAGCAGAGACCCGAAAGTTTATCCACAAACACGCTGGTGCGATTAAGTATTGTGTCGCTGATGATGATATTCTCCTTGGGCGAAGAAACGCAAAGTATTGGACAGGAAAGTCCAATATGGAAAAGTCTAGACGAAGAGCCAAGCCAGAAGAAATTCTCGAAGCGTTTGATACTATGGACAAGTGGCTAGATGAGCCTGATATTGGTATCGCTGGATTTTCACAATCGGGATTCCCACCAGCGAACACTGAATATGTTGACACTAAATGTATTACAGAAATTATAATGATTGATGGACGTATGTTGTCAAAAGAAATTGATGATATGGATATCACCTCAATCAGAGTAGCAGAAGATATTTTGTTTTTGTTTGAATGTTTATCACGAGGTATTAATACTCGCCAATCCACAGAATGGATGCACGATAATCAATCTCTAAGTAACTATAAAGAAATGAAAGACACTAGAGAAATCTGGACAGGAATGTATGATGACAAGAAAATTCCAGATACTATTAAAGATTATCACAAATGGTACAATACGTCTGATGCCGCTAAAGTTGGATATGAATATATTAAGAAGAAATTTCCACACGGATTAAAACTTCAAAAGAATAAAGATGGTGATATGAAATATAGACATTGTTGGTCGAAAGTATATAGACCTAAAGTGAAATCTCCACTTGAAGAGTTTGCGGCGAATGGTCGCCCACTGATTAAAGATTGGGGTATAATGTGAGCAAGAAAATTCTTCTTCCTTACTTGTCAAGAAGCGGTAATAACATACACAGTCAAACTGTAGTTGGCGGAATTGAGAAATTCACTAAGAGTTTGTATGAGGTATTTCCTGAAGCAATTCCAGTAGAAATTACACCAGAAGATAGAAAAGCAAAAAAGACAAAAAAGATTTATCTCGATGCTGTCCGTAGACATAATCCAGACATTATTATAGTCAATGATATTGATGCGTATTGGTTACTTCCTCAGATAGACGAGGGTATACCAACAATTGCAGTTGCTCACGAACCACTTGTGCGAGATATACGATATGTAGCCTGGTGGAAAGGTATGCAGAAATTCATCAATGCGGGCGGTCATTTATATTTTGTGTCAGCGTATCAACAAAAATTTCACGAGAGTCACGTTGAACGAGTCACTGGAGACCCATTGATTGGAGTCAAAGGAACAATAAACTCAGGCTTTGCTACTGGTAATGAGTTAGTAGCAAAACACTCCTTGAATTGGTATGATGCAGTAACTATTGGCAGAACGGACTTGACGAAGAATCCATTTCTTCTTCATAAGAAATTACAGTCTACTGGATTGTCTTCCCTCGTTCTAACCAACAAAGACAATTTTCAACACGGCGCAAATCAAGTAAAATATTGGGATGATAATCTACATTGGAAAGAGCCTCAGTGTACCTACAGAGGACTGAGTCACAGAGATACGCTAGATTCGATGTCTGAGGCATCAGTCTATGTCTCAACTATGCCTGTAGAATCGTGGGGTATCACTTGTATGGAAGCACTCCTACACGGATTGCCTGTTATTCTCTTATGTGATAAGAGTGGTAGACACGCTTCGGAAATCATTCCAGCGGACTATGCTCATTTTGAGAGAATGTCCATAAAATGTACGCCAGACGAGTTAGCAGAATCAATTAACGAATTCAAAAAATATTCTTATGAGGACCGATTGACCATAAGCGATGCAACAAAGAAGAAACACAGCAAAGAAAAATGGGTTGACAAATGGTACCAGATGGTGTATAATACAACATTTGATATAAAAGAAAAACCATCATTGACCAATTTTATGAATCAGGATACATTTCACTGTGAGGTATTATGACTGGTAAATGGGATTTTAGATTGTGGATGGGTATCATCTGCACGGTAGTAATTTATTGTATGTTTTTTTATAGATGCTCTACGGAGGCTGATTTTCCAAAGCATTGGGTGGGTAATGCAGACCCCTTAACCCTACAAAAATAGGAGACGATGTGATTGAATGGTATATAATTAAAGCGAGAGTTCTTAATGCTATATGGATAACCCAATATAAAGTTAGGAGATTTCTCAAATGCCTATGAGTCCACAACGACAAAGAAACGGATGTGAGGACCCGCATTATCCACAATACCCTCTTTACACTATTAGTAAAGGGCGTGCCGATTCGATGATAACATCTAAGTCTTTGACTCGGATGAAAATACATCACTATATTGCTATTGAACCACAAGACGAAAAGCCGTATGAACTAGCATTAAAGAAGTTCGGTCTATCGAACTATGCTATACTATTGATTCTTCCGTTTTCAAATCACGGAGACGGCCCAGGTAGAGCGAGAAATTGGTGTTGGGACCACGCTAAAGATGTTCTAGGTACAGAGTGGCATTGGGTAATGGATGATAACATTTCTGATTTCTATAGGCTACAAAAGAATTTTCGATATCGTGTAGAGAATGGTTCACTGTTTAGGTCGTGCGAAGATTTTTGTAATAGATATGAGAACATCAAAATGTCTGGACTGCAATATAGATTCTTCATAGCACCGAATCAGAAGTATCCACCATTTGTGACTAACACTCGAATATACTCTTGCAACTTAATCAAGAATGATTGTGTACATAGATGGAGAGGTCGCTACAACGAAGATACTGACCTTTCATTGAGAATTCTAAAAGACGGTGATTGTACAGTACAGTTCAATCATTTTCTCCAAGGCAAATGTGCAACGCAAACTGTAGGGGGTGGTAATACAGAAGAATTTTATCACGCTGAAGCCACAGACAATGAAGAGTTTAAAGAGAGTTATTATAATCCTGAGGGAACTATTAAGAAGAGTCAGATGTTAGTGGATATGCACCCAGACGTTTGTCGCATAGTATGGAAATACGGAAGATGGCATCATTATTGTGACTATGGGCCATTTAAGAAAAACAAACTGAAGTACAAGCCTGAGTTTGAGAATCTTCCTGCAGTCGATAATAATTATGGACTTGTCTTAACGAATACGGATAAGAAAGGAAATAGAGTGTGAGCAAACTTGCAGACGTAGTTCTTGGACTAACTGCAATTTGGTTTATAATATGGGTAATGTCACAATTAGCGAAGGTCGCCGAATGATGAGTATAAAAAAATTAGGATTTACTTGTTCGTCATTCGATTTGTTACACGCAGGCCACATAGCGATGTTAAAGGAATCACGAAGTAATTGTGATAGATTAATTGTCGGGCTTAATGTAAATCCTAAGAAAGATGGACAGTATCCTGTCCAGTCGGTAGTCGAAAGATATACACAGTTGAGTGCTGTTAAATATGTTGATGAAATTGTTCCTTATAATACGGAACAAGAATTGATTGATTTGATTCAATTGTTTCAAATCAACATACGATTTATAGGCGAGGATTATAGAAATAAATCATTTTCTGGAGATAATCTCCCCAATATAGAAATCTTCTATAATAGGAGAGACCACAGATTTAGTTCATCACACTTAAAGAAACACATTAAGAATGAATATGATATTCCTGCCAGCAGTAGATAAGACCAAAATATAAATAGAAAGTCGCTTGCCGAAAAAGAGTTTGAGTCCCATTGATATGAGTTATATTATGGGGGAATGAGATTACAGGTGCAGACATTGTGCATCTTATTTGTTTTATGGAGTCGAAATGGTTGAAATTAAGGAAAATCTAGTACGAAAAAGGGACGGAACCCTGGAGCCACTAGATTATGATAAAATACACAAGATGCTGGAATGGTGTTCAAATGGGTTGAACGTATCCGTTTCCGAAACCGCAATTACCGCCCACATCAAGATTGTCAATAAAATATCTTCACGAGATATTCAACAGACATTAATTAAATCTGCCGCTGAAAAAATAAGTCCTGAGATGCCAGACTATGACATCTTTGCAGGGCGTTTGCTTATGATTGATATGCGGAAGCAGGTATACAAGAATATTGAGCCCACGCCATTTCTTGAATACATAAAGGGCCACGTAGACAGAAAACTGTACTCGCCTGACATACTCGAAAAATATACCGAAGAAGAGATAGCAGAACTCGGTACGTTTTTAGATTATGACAATGACATAAATCGCGGATATGCTTCCGTGGTTCAGTTAGACTCAAAGTATTTAATCCGAGATGTAAAGAATAAAGACGTTCTATTGGAGATGCCACAGGAAACTTTTATGATTATTCCTATGGTCATTTTTGCTGATGAAAATTCCAATGGCAACGGCGCAAGAATGAATTTGGTTATTGACTTCTACAATGCTTTAAAGAATGATGAGATAAGTCTGCCGACTCCAGTAATCTCTGGTGTTCGCACTAAATTGAAAATGTTTAGTTCGTGTTGTAAGATTAAGATGGGTGATACGGCTGAGTCGATTCTCGCTACCGAATATGCTACTTCATTGATGACAAGTCAGAGGGCAGGTATTGGTATCGATATGGGCCCAGTCAGAGGAGTTCTCGCTCCAGTAAAACAAGGCACAGTAAAACATACTGGCGCACTTCCATTACTTAAAGCAATCGAATCAGTATCAAAACAGTTCACACAAAATTCACTGAGGACTGGTGCTACTGTAGTAAACTATCCTATTTTTAATTGGGAGATTATGGACGTTCTTGAGTATAAGAACAATCAAGGTTCCAATACGACAAGAGCAAGATTCATAGATTATTCAATTGGTGTTCCTAGTATCTTCATTGATAGATATATGAAGAAAGAGGACTTTACCCTATTCAGTTCTGAAGATGTGCCTGAATTATTTGAGCATTATGGAGATACCAAGAAATTTGAAGAGGCTTATTTAAGATATGAGACTAAGCGTGGAATCAGAAAGAAGAGCGTTCCCGCAATTGATATCTTTAATAAACTTGTCAAAGAACGAGTTGGAACTGGCCGTATCTATATACATTTCATTGATAATATGAATAAGCAGGGTATGTTCAAGGAACCAATCACACAGACAAACTTATGTTCAGAAATTTTCTTGCCTACGAAACCAATGACTTTCGAGGGACTGAAAACTACTAAGTATGAGAATATAGAGGACTATGATACCGACAAAGGTATGATATCCCTCTGCATTCTGAGTTGTGTTAATTTCGGCAAACTCCAGACTATTACTAGACTTGATGCACTAACATATCTGTTGGTTCGTTTTCTGGACAATCTAATCGACATACAAGTATATCCATTAGACGCGGCCGAATACCCAACAAGAGCATATCGATTCTTAGGAATTGGTATCTCAGACTTTGCTCATTTTCTCGCTAAACACGAAGCAAGACTCGGCACTGTAAAAAGTAAAGAGTTAGCACACAGATGGGCAGAACGATTCCAATATGGACTGATTAAAGCGAGTATGAGACTAGCCAAAGAACGAGGTCCTTGTACAGCATTTAAAAAGAGTAGATACTCAGAGGTTAAATTTCCAATCGATACATACAATAAGAATGTGAATAAGATTGTCGATAATAATCTGTTATGTGATTGGGAGCACCTAAGAAAGCAAGTAAAAAAATATGGCATGAGGAACTGTACCCTATCAGCGATTCCGCCAACTGCTAGTTCTAGCCTCGTTTCTAATTCTACTCAAGGCATCGACCCAATTCAGTCAGTGACAGATACATTTGAATCTGCCGCATACACAGTTAAGAGTTTGGTGCCAGATTACGATAAAGAAAGTTATTATATGAAAGCGTGGGAGTTTCCCAATAACGACAGTTCAGAGTATATCAAATTGATGGCAATTCTCCAGAAGTTTATTGACCAAGGAATGAGTGTCAATCAGTGGTACGATTTGACAAAGATTGAAGGGAAGATACTGGATGCAAATAGAGTTAAGCGAGATATTCTAACAGCCTATAAATATGGACTCAAGAGCCTGTATTATATCCGTTCTAAGGATAAAGAGAATACGAGCGAAATAAATCTAAACTATCAAGAGTCAATGAACAACGACCTCCCCATTGAAGGGGATGAAGCCTGCGAGAGCGGTGCTTGTACTATTTAACGGAGAAATAAATGAGTAATATATTCTCACTTGGAGATACAGTAAACAGCAAGAAAACTCGTCTATTTCTCGGACCAGATTCTGGTCATAGGAATATTCAAACCTATCACGACCCCAAGTATAAGTGGATTCTAGATTTCGCTGAAGAGTTGAGAGCGATTGGAAATTGGAGTAAGAATGAGATTGACTTGTCCAAGGACAAAACAGATTTCGATAGTCTTGACGAAGCGGGTAGACACATCTACGAAGCAGGTCTAAAATTTGCAATTACGCTAGACTCAATGGCGGGTAGGGCACCACTCCAGTTATTTAATAACGGTGGTCTGTCCAACAATCCTGAATGGGAACTCTACATAACAAATCACCAGAACAACGAATTACTCCACTCTGAATCATATACAGAGATGGTTCGTGCCATCTATAATGACATTGATGATTTTGTCGAGTCGATTATAGATGATGAGTATATTCAAAAACGAGCAACGAGCCTACTCAGTGCCTTTGATTGGTCTAATAGCGTCTTTGAAAAGATGGAAGCAAATGAGACATCCATCAAGAATGGCGGAAAGAAGATTTATAAAGAAGTTAACGAGAAAATGATTAAGACCGCCATATACAAAGCGGCTCTAGCATTTAATATGTTTGAAGGAATCAGATTCTTTGCTACATTTGTGACTAACTGGTCCTTCTCTGAGCAACCTGTCAAGTTAATGACTGGTTCCAGCAATATATTCAAATTGATTGCTAGAGATGAAATGATACACTTAGACGTATTCCAGCGTGTCCTGATGCTTCTCCGGTCTGATAAGAACGAAGGATTCAAAGAAATTATCAAAGACCTCGATGATGAAACGTATGATATGTTTAAAGTAGCATACGAAGAAGAGATGGAGTGGATTGAATATCTATTCTCTAAGGGCACACCTTTGATTGGTATGAACGCACAGATTTTGAAAGATTATATAGATTATATCTTCTGGGTCAGAATGAAGAATATCGGACTGAATCCTAAGAAGATTGGACTGAACGACCAGTTATTTAACCCAATACCGTGGGTAGATAACTACCTTGATTCGAGCAATGTGAAATCGGCACCTCAAGAAATTGAGTCTGTAAATTACATAGCGGCGATTGACAACAGTAAAGATGAGGACTTTGCATTAGATGATTTATAACTAGAGATACGCTTGAGGAAGCGTGATTATGATTAGAGCGTTTTATAGAAGTAAGAAATGGGCCTTATGGGCCTACGGTGGAGGGGCATTATTAATTGCTTCTCTATGGATACAAGTACAAATTACAGTAGCGATAAACAGATGGTACGGAGGCTTCTATAATTTACTACAAACATCCGCTGAATATTCAGACAGACAAGCAGAAGGTATTGCGTTATTCTATGATAAGTTAGTCAGTATTGCTTACTGGACTAACGGGTTTGAAGGTGAACCTTCTTTCGCTGTACTGGCATTTCCATATGTATTGTTAGCCGTACTAACAGGTTGGTTTACTCGATTGTATGGACTACGATGGCGAGAATCAATTACTTTTGATTATATTCCGAGATGGAAAACTGTTAAAGAAGAAATCGAAGGGGCAAGTCAGCGTATACAGGAAGACTGTAATAGATTTGCCAGAATTGTTGAAGGTCTAGGTTTACAAGTAGTCCGAGCAGTAATGACACTCGTAGCGTTTATCCCAGTTCTTTGGGCATTGAGCGTTCACGTAACGATTCCATTTTTCAGTGATATTCCCGGCTCATTAGTTTGGGTAACGCTTGTCGTATCTTTGGGCGGTGTAGTAATCAGTTGGTTCGTTGGTTGGAAACTTCCAGGACTGGAATACAACAATCAGAAAGTAGAAGCGGCCTTCAGAAAAGACTTAGTGCTTGGTGAAGATGACAAGATTAATTATGCCAAACCAGAAACGATATGGAGTCTATTCACAGGCATAAGATTCAACTATCATCGTCTGTATCTACATTACGGATATTTCGATACTTGGATGATTACATATGACCAGTTTATGATTATCGTTCCATATTTGATTATGGGGCCGAGTCTATTTACTGGTGCAATAATGCTAGGAATCCTAGTTCAAGTCAGTAATGCGTTCAGCAAAGTACACGGCGGATTCGCTCTATTCTTACACAACTGGACCACGATTACAGAACTACGTTCTATCTGGAAACGTCTACACGAATTTGAGGGGAATTTAATAAAATATGAAACCAAGGTATAAATGGATTTACCAATAATATATCAGTGGATATGTGCGTTCGGGGTCGTGGTCATCTGGATACTCTGGAGAGACCACGACCGAATGCCGTAAAATCTGTTGTATTTTTGCAACAATTTTACCAAAACGACAAAAAACGGTAAAATATGCAAAAAAAGTGTTAAAAAAGGGTTGACATACCGACTCGAATACAGTATAATAGAGTTATGATTGAGAAAGAGTTAAAAAAATATATGACAGTTTACTTAGATATGGATGGTGTGATTGCTGACTTTTTCAAAGCATTTGCAGAAGCAAACGGCAAAAAGCACTGGAAAGACGTAGAAGATATTGAGACTAAGATTAACGAACTAGCCAAGACCGACTTCTTTAACACGCTGGAATTATACCCAACGTCTAAAGCGTTGGTTGACTTAGTGAAGAAATTCGCTGGTGATGATTGGGGAATCTGTTCCTCACCACTACGCGGTGACCACAAGAACTCTTCATATTGGAAGAAAGTCTGGTTGAGTGAGAAAGGATTTGTTCCACCTAAGGGTGAGAACCTCATTCTGACGAGCAACAAGCCAAAATATGCAGTGAAGAATGGTAAACCAAATGTTCTGATTGACGATAAACCGGAGAACATCAGCAACTGGATTGCAAAGGGCGGCATAGGAATTCGCTATCAGGCGAATAAAGATAGCCTCACAAAGGTAAAAAAAGAGTTGACAGCGGCCCTAAATTAGAGTATAATATACACATAATGAAGAAAAAAGGTAAATATGCAAAAGAATAAACTAGAAATAGCACTTGACAAATGTAATCACCAGATGGAATTAGTACGTACTATTATTCCTCTGATTGTTCTCATTATCCAAGTTGTCATCCTGGTAAAACTTTTTGATTGATTTTAAAACTGGAAGGAGACTATCGATGAAACTAACCACAATATTGGCACTAGCAGTAATGACTTCCGCTTGTGCAACATATCCTACTACCGTTTCAGCAGACCACGGCGGATTTGACAGAGGCGGCTTGCAAAGAGGCGGAGCAAACGGAATGGTAACATATACCGACTTCGCAAAAATACATAGTGTTGAAGAGGTGTACCGAACTGTACGCACACCAAGACACACGGATTGTCATTATGACCACAGTACCAATTATCATAATAGCGACCACAATATCGCTAACGAATTAATGGGTGCTATCATCGGTGGCGTAATCGGAAATCAAATTGGTAATCACGATGCAGGGGCAACCGTTGCCGGTGCAGTAGTTGGTGGTGTAATTGCTAACAATATGGAAGATGGGCACGCACATTCTAGTAACCAAAGGCATTGCAATACGACTTATCACGAAACTACCACACGTGAACTTTCACATTATCGTGTAACGTATGAGTATGGTGGAAAGACGTTTGTTTTACGACAACGAAACAAGCCTCCTTTCAATCATCAGAAAGTTGCCATCACAATTCAATTAACTAGATAAGGAGAAATATGTTTACAACATTTATGTTTATTGTAGGCTTTGCTCTAGGTTGGTTTGCTAAAGAGAAAACAATAGCAGTTAAAACCTGGAACAAGTTCATAGACACCATTCAGAGATAGGAGACCTTGACTTAATTTTCCCATAATAACGGAGGAATGAGTGAAACAGAAAACTGCCTACGCCTTACGTAAACAAGTTCAACTGAAAAACTCGGTTAAGAAACTGAAAGAAATCGAG
>Ga0310345_10001599_pt1 | contig 24805 bp, 25 predicted proteins | sample HC15DNA20500_MG_FD_204667 | JGI IMG/M metagenome (GOLD analysis project Ga0310345, IMG submission 204667) | Marine microbial communities from station ALOHA, North Pacific Subtropical Gyre - HC15-DNA-20-500_MG | ecosystem: Environmental > Aquatic > Marine > Oceanic | place: Pacific Ocean: North... | reverse complement strand
TCGGCGCAAGTTATTGAAATGCCGGGTGCTTATCGAAACGATGCCTGACGCGCATGGCCCTCCCGGTATAATGTGAGGCCAACCGGCGGAGGCTCCGCCGCTCCGGAAAGCAGGTGCTCCATGACCCTCTTCGATGAAATCTCGGCGCTGGATCTGCCGCTGGACGAGAAACTCGAACTCCTTGCGCAGCGGTCGTTCGCCGCCGATCCCGCCGGCGCGGCGGCGCAGGCCGAGGTGGTGCAGCGGCTGGTCCGCGCAGACGCCGGATCGCGCGCCCCGAGGATCGGCGACACCGCCCCCGCCTTTGCCCTGCCGGACGGGTCGGGCCGCATCCGGCGGATTGGAGAGTTCCTGTCCGAGGGGCCCCTGGTGATGAGCTTCAACCGCGGCCACTGGTGTTCCTACTGCCGGCTGGAACTGCTGTCGCTGAACGCCGAACTGCGGCACATCCGGGCGCGGGGCGGGGCGCTGGTGTCGATCATGCCGGACCTCGCCGTGCAGACGCGGAGCCTGTCCGACCGGCTGAAGCTGGATTTCCCGGTGCTCACCGACCTCGACAACGGCTACGCGCTGCGCATGGGGCTGCTGGTGTCACTCGGTCCCGCGGTGTCGGCGCTGATGCTGCGGGCGGGCAAAGACCTTGGCCGGTTCCAGGGCAACGCCGGGTGGTTCGTGCCGATCCCCGCCACCTATCTCATCGCCCCGGACGGGCGGGTCGCGGCGGCGCATGTGGATGCCGACTTCCGCCGACGCATGGCGATTTCCGAGATCCGGGAAGCCCTAGACCGCCTCTGCTGAACGGCACGCGACCGGCGCGACAAGCTCCGTCGACCGCATCAGCCGCAGGAAGGCGGACGCCGCCGGATTGTGCTGCCGCCCCGCCGCCGCATGCAGGCTCACCTGCCGCCGGGGCGTCTCTGCCCCGATCTCCCGGAACGGCAGCCCTTCGGCCACGGCACAGCTGCGCGGCACCAGCGCGGCGACCCCCGGCAGTTCCGTCAGCAGGGCGAGATCGCGGTCGCCGGAGATGGTGTGGACCGTCCGCTCCCCCTGCCCCGCCCGCGCCCAGACCTCACGCAAATGGGCGTCGGACTCGCAATAGGGGCGGGAGATCAGAGCGTCCGGTTCGAGCGCCGAGAGGCCCGCGCCCCCGTCGGCCAGGCCGCCGCCGCAGAGCACGAAATCCTCCTCGAAAAGCGGCCAGTGGCGCAGGTGATCCATGCGGGCCGCCTCTGCCGCCGAGACGGCGAAATCGACCTCCGCACTTTCCAGCGCCCTGATGACCTCCGCCGCGTCCGCGCGGGCGAGCGTAAGGACCAGACCGGGGACGGCGCGTTTCACCTCCTGCAGGACGGGGCGCAGCAGAATGGCCGGCACGCTCTCCGACAGCCCGATGCGGAGCGGCGCCACGTCGCCGCGCCCGAAGGTCTCGGCCTCGGCCTTGGCGGCGGCGGCGGCGTCGTAGCTGGCCTGAAGCATGGGCAGCATGGCCTGCCCAAGCTGCGTGAGGTGAGAGCGGGTGCGCTCGCGCCGGATCAAGTCGCCGCCCAGTTCATCCTCCAGCTTGCGGATCGCGCGGGTCAGGGCGGGCTGGGTGACGTTGCACTCCTCCGCCGCCCGGGTGAAGTTCAACGTCCGGCTGACGGCAAGGAAGTACCTGATCTGGTAGAGTTCCATGGCGGTCCGGGGGGCTGATGAGGGGTGCGTGCGTCAGGGCCGCGGGGCTGCCCCCGCGGCCACGGATGGGATCGGAAAGAAGCGGTCCGGGTCCGGGGCCGCTTCCACGCGGTCAGAGGCTGTCGACCGCTGCGTGGTGAATGGTGGGCCAGACTTCCTCGGCCTTGGCGATCGTGCCCTCTGGGTCTTCCTTGTACTTCTCCAAGACGGCGGCATTGACGAACAGATAAAGCTTCCCGTCCACGATGTCGGCAAAGCGCGGATCGCCGTCCAGCTTCTTGCGGAGCGCCACGCCGAAGGCGCAGAACCCGCCGTATTGCGGCATGTACTTCTCCGGCTCGGCCTCGAACATCGCGGCGCTGATCGGCGAGGCGAAGTAATAGGCGACGTCGTCATGGATCACCGTCTGCGTCGCCGCGCCTTCGGCCACGGCGTTGAGCGTCGACAGCGCGACCGGGTCGACCCCGTGCAGGGCCAGCGGCACGCCGTCCAGCGAGTAGCCGTTGATGACGTTGTATTCGTCCTCGGCCACGGCGGGGGCCGCCGCCGCGCAGGCGAGGGCAAGGGTTGTGACGAGGGTCAGTCGGGTGGTGCGGGACATGGTGTTCTCCTTAGTCCGGGGGGTGCATGGCCCGGCGGCGGCCGCCGGGTGGATGATCGGGAAAAGGGGGCCCGACCCCTGCAGGGGGACAGGACGGGTCGAGGGGCCGGGCCGGGTGGCCGCCTGCCGGAACGGGGAAGGGGCAGGCCGCCAGCTGCGGCGGACGACGGTCAGGGAGCGGGGACCGCCGCCCGCCGGCATCACATGGCGTGCGCCTCCGCGATGGCGCGCACGGTGTTCTCGGTGTTGTCCACGGCGCTCGCGATCATGCGGAAATTGGTGAGCGAGGCGGCGTAGCCGTCGTAATGCTCGGTGATCGCGCCCGCGGTGGCGTCGGTCACGACCAGCACCTCGAACCCGGCCTCCACCAACGCGCGCATGTGCGATTCCGTGCACAGGTTGGAGGACATGCCCCCCAGCACCACCTTGTCGATCCCGGCCTTGCGCAGCTGCAGGATCAGGTCGTTGCTTTCGGGGCCATAGACCTTGTGCGGGCTCGTCACCACCGTCTTGCCGTTGTCGATGTAGGGCTTGTAGCGCTCCAGCCAGTCGGCGCCGGAGCCTTCGAACCCGGTCAGGTCCAGCGCCGTCGGCCGGTCGAACATGCCCAGCTCGTGCATCAGCGTCTCGAGCGTCCCCTCGAAATGCCATGCGTGGTCGTGCTCGTAGTAATAGTGCGGCGAAACGAAGACCGGCATCCCCGCCGTTTCGGCGGCGGCGAACAGCGCCTCGAGGTTCCCGACCGTGCCGTTGGCAGTGATGCTTTCGCCGACCACGCCCCACGTCACGCCCTCGGGCGAAAGAAAGTCGTTCTGCGGGTCGGTGATGACCAGCGCCGTGTCGCCGGCGGTGATGTCAAAGCCCGGCATCGGCAGCCCGTCGTTCAGCGGCGGCATCGTCGCGGTGGCGGCGCGCGCCTCCTGCGCCCCGGCGGGGCCGGTGCCCAGGCCGAGGATCGCCGCGCCCGCGGCCATCGTCATCCCCGCGCCAAGGCAGGCGCCGGCGACGGTCAGGCCCAGCCTGAAGGTGTTGGTCTTGTACTCCATGATCTTCCTCCGTTTTCCGCGCCTCGGGGACGCTGTCATCTGGTGTCTCGCGGGGGCGGGGCGATCTGGTGGGGTGCGCCGGCCTCCGAACATCTTCTGGATAGGCCGGCAGGGCGGGTCCGGTATTGACCGGACCTGTCAGACGCTTGACGCTACGTGACAAAGCGGGAAAAATGCCCCGGGTCCGGGTGTCCCCCGGGTGGTGGCAGGGCTTTCGGGGGAAGGAATGTGCCGGACATTTCCGCGATTTTCGTGCGCAAGCAGGTCGAGGCGGCCGACGCGCTGCCGGACAAGGCCGCACTCTACGCCTCCGTCGGGTTGACCGAGGAGACGGCGCGCGATCCGGGGGCGAAGATCAGCAGCGCCGACTACTTTTCCCTGCTGGAGACCATCGCGAAAAGCGAATGGCCCGACCTGCGCTTTCACATGCGGGTCTGCGCCGGGATGCGCTGCGAGGAATTCGGCGCGGTCGGGCTGGCGATCAAGTCCGCGCCCACCCTGCGCCACGGGTTCGCGCGGATGCACCGCTATGCCCGGCTCTACAACACCTCGTCGGCCTTCGCGGTGGAGGACAAGGGCACCGTCTATTGCTGGACGCACCGCCGCCCCCTGCCCGACCGTCTGGGCAACCACCTCTCGAACGAGGCCGCGCTGGCGACCTTCCTGACCCTCTGCCGGGAGGCGAGCCGCCCCGACCTCGCGCCGGTCCGCCTTCAGTTCGCGCACCGGCGCGGCGGCGACACCTCGGCGCTGGCCGAGCATTTCGGCATCGAACCGGTCTTCGGGGCGGACATCGACGGGATGCAGTTCGCGGTGGAGGACGTGGACCGCCCCAGCCCGATCGGCGATCTCGCGATCTGGAAGTTCTTCTCCGACCACCTGGAAAGCACCCTGCCGCCGATGGAGACGGAGGCCGACCGTCTCGCCGCGCAGGTGATCGAGGAGGTCGCCGCGCTGCTGAGCGGCGGCGTGCCGCAACTGGCCGAGGTCGCGGCCCGGCTGGGGCTGGGCACGCGCACCCTGCAGCGCCGCCTGTCGGACGGCGGCAAGAGCTATCAGGAACTGGTGGCCGAGGCGCGGCGGCGGCTGGCCCGGAAGCTGCTTCGCCAGTCGGATTATTCGCTGGCAGAGATCGCCTTTCTCACCGGCTTCTCCGAGCAGAGCGCCTTCACCCGCGCCTTCAAGCGGCGCGAGGGCATGACGCCCGGGGCCTTCCGGCAGAGCATACTGTCACCGGCCCACGCCGGTTGACCCTGCGTCCCGCGCGGCCAGTTCGGCCTCCAGCGCGGCGATCCGCGCGTCGCGTTCCGCCAGCAGCGTCGCCACCCGGTCGATGCCGATGCGGCGGGGGATGTGCTGCGGACAGTTCACGTCCCAGGCCGCGATGTCGAACAGGATCGCCCGCTCCGCCCGGCCCACGCCGCCGTGCAGCCGTGCCAGCAGGTCGGGCGCATCCTCCACCACCCGGGCGCGGCCCCAGATCTTGATCCGGCGCGGCGTCTCGTAGTCGATCAGGAACAGGATCGCCTGCGGGTTCTCCGACAGGTTGCCGAGCGTGATGTACTGCCGGTTCCCGGCGAGGTCGGCAAACCCGAGCTGCCGCTCGCCCAGCACCTTCAGAAACCCCGCGGGGCCGCCGCGATGCTGGATGTAGGGCTGACCGCCCGCGCTGGCGGTGCCCAGGAAAAGGCTCGTCTGCCGGCCGACGAAATCCGCCAGTTCCGGCGTGATCCGGTCCGGCCACGGCCGCTTCGCCTCCATCCGCGCGTAACCGTCGCGGGATCCGAGGGCCGCCTGCGCCGCCCGCACGGCCGGGGTGAAGGCAACGTTCATGCTCGTCCGGTCTATCATCGTCACAGTCCCATCCCGCTCAGCGACGGGTGATCGTCCGGCCGCCGCCCCTGCGGCCAGCTGAACAGGCGTTCGGCCTCGTCGATGGGCTGGTCGCTGATGCTGGCATGACGCTCGGCCATCAGCCCGTCCGCATCGAAGCGCCAGTTCTCGTTGCCGTGCGCGCGGAACCACCGCCCTGCCGCGTCGTGCCATTCATAGGCGAAGCGGACGGCGACACGATCGCCGCCGAAGGTCCAGAGCTCCTTGACCAGCCGATAGCCGGCCTCCCTCTCCCACTTCCGGGTGAGGAAGCTGACGATCGCCGCGCGGCCGGTCAGGAAGGTGTCGCGGTTGCGCCAGCGGCTGTCGGGCGTATAGGCGCGCGACACGGCAAGAGGATCGCGCGTGTTCCACGCATCCTCGGCCAGCCGCACCTTCTGCGCGGCGGTTTCGGCGGTGAAGGGGGGCAGCGGGGGGCGGGTCATGTTGTGCTCCTGCGGGAGGGGCGGCGGCGGCCGAAGCCACCGCCGTAAGGGGATGCGATCAGGCGGCGACGCCGTCGGCGACGGGAAAGTCGATCTCGGTCCGCGCCACCTCGTTGAGGTAGTTGGTCCAGACGTTCAGCGCGACATGCTGCACGATCTCCACGATCTGCGCGTCGTCGTAGCCGGCGGTCCGGACGGCGGCGAGGTCGGCGTCGGCCACGTGCCCGCGCAGTTCCGCCACCTGGCGGGCGAAGACCACGGCAGCGTCGGCCCTGGCGTCGGTCGACCGGCCGCGGCGGTTCGCGGCGATCTCTTCTGGCGACAGCTTGGCGAGGTGGGTGCCGACATAGGTGTGCGCCGACAGACAATAGCTGCAGCCGTTGAATTCGGCGATGGCGAGCGCGATGCGTTCGCGCGTCGCGGCCGGCAGGCGGCCCTTCGACAGCGCGCCGGACAGGCCCAGGTGCCCTTCCAGCGCGGCCGGGCTCTGCGCTTCCAGCCGGAACATGTTCGGGACGCTGCCAAGCTGCTTGGCGACCTGGTTCAGCAGGGGGCGCGAGGCTTCGGGCGCGGCGTCGATCGTGGCGGGGGTGGCGATGCGGGACATGGGGGTTCTCCTTGGGTTGGGTTGGAGCCCTCAAGGTAGGGGCTTCCAAAATCCGGAGGTATGGGGCAATTTCGGGATCCACCCTCCCGGAATCCGGAAGGCCATGTCCGACCGCTTCGCCGCCATGTCCCTTCTTGTCGCCGCCGTCGACGCCGGCAGCTTCTCCGAAGCCGCCCGCCGCCTCGGCCTGCCGCTGGCCACGGTCAGCCGCCGGGTGTCGGAACTCGAGGACCGGCTGGGCACGCGGATCCTCGACCGCTCGCCCCGCGGGCTGACCCTGACGGAGCCGGGAGAGGCCTACGTCGCCGCCTGCCGCAGCATCCTCGACCAGGTGACCGAGGCAGAGCTGATGGCAGGCGGCGAATTCCGGGAGCCGAAGGGCCTCCTGACCCTGACCGCGCCGATCGTCTTCGGGCGGCTGCACGTCCTGCCGGTGCTGGCCGATTTCCTGCGGACCTATCCGGAGGTCGACGTCCGGCTGGAACAGACCGACCGCTCCGTGAGCCTGACCGAGGAACATGTCGACGCCGCGATCCGCATCGGCCAGCTCGCCGACAGCGCCCTGCGCGCGCGTCGGGTCGGCGCGGTGCGCCGCGTCGCCTGCGCCAGCCCCGCCTACCTCGCCGCCCGCGGCACGCCCGCGCAGCCCGGCGACCTCGCGCAGCACGATTGCATCACCTTCGAAAGTCTGATGCGCGCGGACCGCTGGAGTTTCGGCGACGGCCCGGCCGAGCGGCAGGTGAGGATACGCTCCCGCATGTCCGTGACCACGGCAGAGGCCGCCATCGCCGCGGCGGAGGCCGGACTGGGGATCACGCGGGTGCTCTCCTATCAGGTCGCGGAGGTGGTGCGGCAGGGCCGGCTGCGGATCATCCTCGATGCGCACGAACCCGCGCCGTGGCCGGTGCACATCCTTTACCGCCCGGGCATGGTGCCGCGCAAACTGCGCGCCTTCGTGGATTTCGCCGCCCCGCGCCTGTCGCAGGCCCTGTCCGGCTGACCCTCGGCCCGCGCCATTGGCGGCGACGGTCAAAGGGCTGGCGCCGCCGGTCAAGACCGTGCCCCGCCGCCGCGCCTATTCCCTTGGCGACCCATCCACCCAAGGGAGAGCCCCCATGCAACCCAACCCCATCCTCGTCATCGGCGCCACCGGGAAGACCGGCCGCCGCGTCGCCGCCCGACTGGACGCCGCAGGCCAGCCCGTCCGCCGCGGCTCCCGCCGCGCACCCACCCCCTTCGACTGGGAGGCGCCCGACACATGGCGCCCCGCGCTGGAAGGCGCCCGCGCCGCCTATGTCACCTACTTCCCCGACCTCGCCTTTCCCGGCGCGGTCGAAACGCTGAACGCCTTCTGCCGGACAGCGAAGGAGGCGGGGCTGCCGCACCTGGTGCTGCTGTCGGGGCGGGTCGAACACCACGCCCGACTGGGCGAAGAGGTGGTGCGCGACTGCGGCATCGACTTCACTATCCTGCGGGCCGCGTGGTTCGCGCAGAACTTCAGCGAAGGCTACCTGCGCGCCCCGATCCTCGACGGCGTGCTGCCGATGCCGGGCGGCACCGTGCCCGAGCCGATCATCGATGTGGACGACATCGCCGACGTCGCCACGGAGGCGCTGACCGAAGACGGGCACCGGGGCACGCTCTACGAACTCACCGGCCCCCGGCTGATGACCTTCGAGGAAATGGCCGATGCGCTGTCGCAGGCGATAGGGCGCCAGATCCGCTACATCCCGACCAGCTTCGAGGAATTCCACCACAGCGTCGCGCAGGCCGGCGGCGATTTCGTGGCGGACGTGTTCACCGACATCGCACGCGAAACGCTGGATGGCCGCAACGCCCGGCTGGGCGACGGCGTGATGCGCGCCCTCGGCCGCCCGCCGCGCGATTTCATCGCGTTCGCCGAATCCGCCGCCCGCTCCGGCGCCTGGTCCACCGCCGCCTGACGGCCCGAGAGAAACCGCCCATGTCCCCCTTCTTCTTCGTCCTGATCCAGGCCGCTGTCCTCGCCTATGCGCTGGTCGGCGGCGTCTTCCTCGCCTTCTCGGACTTCATCATGCGGTCGCTGTCGCTCACCGGCGGCAGCGGCGGGGTGGAGGCCATGCAGGCCATCAACCGCGAGGTCTTCCGCTGGGTCTTCATGACCCTCTTCCTCGGCATGGCGGCGGTCTCGCTCCTCCTGGCCGGATACGGGGCGATGGCCGCGCCCGGAGCCGCCGCGCCGCTGATCCTGCTGGCGGGGCTGACCTATCTGACCGGCTGCTTCGGCGTGACCGTGTTCTTCAACGTGCCGATGAACGAGGCGCTGGCCGGAATGGCCCTGACGGAGGAGACGACCCGCGCCTACTGGACCGGGGTCTACCTGCCGCGCTGGACCTTCTGGAACACCGTCCGCACGCTCGCCTGCGCCATGTCTTCGGCGCTGCTGCTGGCCGCGCTGGCCCGGACCGCCCCGTCCCCGCTCGCCGGGGTCTGACCTTCAGTGAAGCCCGTCGAAGGTCTCCCGCAGATCGCCCACCATGGCGGCGAATTCCGGCGTCGCCATCAGGTCCAGCGACCGCGGCCGTGCGAAGGGAATGTCGACCACCCGCGAGATCCGCCCGGGTCGGGCGCTCATCACCACCACGCGGTCGCTGAGGAACACCGCCTCGGCGATCCCGTGGGTCACGAACAGCACCGTCTTGCGGTTCGCGTCCCAGATCCGCAGAAGTTCCGCCGCCATGTTCTCGCGCGTCATCGCATCGAGCGCGGCGAAGGGTTCGTCCATCAGCAGGATCTTCGGATCATGCACGAGGCTCCGCGCCAGCGCGACACGCTGCTGCATCCCGCCCGACAGTTCGGAGGGGTAGCGGTCCTCGAAGCCTTTCAGGCCGACCATCTCGATCAACTCCAGCGCACGCGCCCGGAAGGGTCCGGTGTCGCGGCCCTGCACGTCGACCGGCAGCAGCACGTTCGCCAGCACGGTGAGCCATGGCAGCAGCAGCGCCTGCTGGAAGACGATGCCGAAGTCGGGGCGCGGCCTGAGGATGTCCTCCTCGGCCAGCCGGACCGATCCCCAGCTCGGGCTCAGCAGACCGGCGGCCATCCGCAGCAGCGTGGTCTTGCCGCAGCCGGAGGGCCCGAGAATGGCGACGAATTCGCCCGCCTCGATGTCCAGCTTGACCGATTGCAGCGCCATCAGGGTGGCACCGTCGCGGGTTTCGAAATTGCGGCCGACATTGTCGAACCGGATCGCTTCAGCCTGTGTCATGGGTCCTGTCCCGTGCTGGATGCAAAAGGCCGCGCCGGCGGAACGTGTCACCGGCGCGGGAGTGGGGAGGTCAGTTGGTGCCGTAGGCCTTCGCCGCCTCGGCGATCGGGGCCGGGTCGAAATCGGTGTAGGCCTCGGCGAAGCTGTCGTCGTAGTAGCGGCTCACGTCGATCGGCGACTCGATCTGGCCGGCTGTGACCAGATAATCCTGCATCCGGCTGTAAACCTCCGGATCCTGGCTGCCCCAGGCGAAGTCGTCGGGCATTTCGTCGGCGGCCATGTCCCGCACCTGCGCCTGAAGGATCATCAGGTCGCGCTCCATCGCGGCGGCATCGCTTCGGTCCTTGGGCGCGCGGTCGGGATACTGATCCCAGAAGATCTTCACCGCCGCCTCCGGGTTGTTCTTGAGGTAGACGGTGGCCCGGGCCATGGCGCGGCCGATCCCTTTGATCACGTCGGGGTTCTCGGCGATGTACTCCTCGGTCGCGAACAGGTTGTAGCTGTACTGGTTGCTCTCGGCCTCGGGCGCCGGCAGCATCCGCACGTCATAGCCCGCGACCTTCATCCGCGCGATCCCGCCGGTGAAACTGATCGCCGCATCCGTCACGCCGTTCTTCAGCGCCTCATGGCCCGGCGTGCCGTAGCCCGTGGCCAGCAGCTGGACGTCGTCCATCGACAGGCCGACCTCGGTCAGCTTCGCCTTGAGGTAATTGACCGAGCCCGAGCCCAGATCGCCCACCCCGACGGTCTTGCCCTTCAGGTCCTCGACCGACTGGATGTCGCTGTCCGGCAGCACGATGAAGCGGTTGGTGCCCCGCCGGCTGACCGGATAGACCGACACCAGCGGGATGCCCGCCTTGGCGCGCTGGATCATCACCGGGTCGGGCTGCGCCACGCCCACGTTCGCGCGCCCGGTCAGCAGAAGCTGCACCGTCGCCGCCGAGGACTGTCCCGGCACGACGCTGACGTCGAGGCCCTCGTCCTCGAAATAACCGAGCGCGGCGGGAAGGGTCGCGAAGGGATAGCCGACGTTCAGGTCGGCGGTGGCGACGGCGAAGGTGACGGGTTTCAGATCCGCGGCGATCGCCGCCCCCGCCTGCGCCAGCGCCACGGCGCCGGCAAGGAGAATGGATTTGGCTGCGTGTTTCATGGGTTGTGCTTCCTGTTGGGTTTTTCCGGTTCTTGTGTGTCGTGCCCGCGGGCTCACACCTTGGTGGCGCCCTCTTTCGCGCGTCCCCAGAAGACGACGCGCTCTCCGATCTGCCTGACGATGAAGTGCAGGATGTAGCCGACGATCGAGAGCACGATGATCGCGGCGAACTGACCGGCCATGTCGAGGTTGGTGTTGAAGATCATGATGCGGTAGCCGAGCCCGCCGACCGCGCCGAGAAATTCGGAGACCACGGCCATGATAAGCGCCAGAACGACCCCGAGCTCCAGACCCGCGAAGACCGAGGGGAGCGCGGAGGGGAGCTTCACCCGCATGAACACCCGCGCGCGCTTCCCGCAATAGGCCCGGAGCAGGTCAAGCTGGTCGGGGTCCGTGCGTTCGAGTCCCGCCAGCGTGTTGACGAGCACCGGGAAGAACACCGTGGACACCACGAGCGCCACCTTGGATTCGATGCCGAAGCCGAACCAGATCAGGAACATCGGCGCCAGAGCCGTCTTCGGAACCGACTGGAACGCGATGACGTAGGGGTAGAGCAGCACGCGGATCGGCCGGAACTCCGAGATCGCGAGCGCCAGCAGGAACCCTACGGAAGCGCCGCCGAAGAAGCCGATCATCACCTCCTTCATGGTGAACCAGAGGTCCCGCAGGAAGGTGCCGTCCATGATGTTGACGTAGAGCGATTCCCACACCGCCACCGGCGTGGGGAAGACCGCCGGAGACACCTCCAGCGTCACCACGAGGTATTGCCAGACGATCAGCAGCACCACGGCAGAGGCCAGCCATATCGCGAAGTCCCGCAGGCGGCCCATCGTGGCGGCGCGGCGCCTGCGGCTCAGCCGGGCGCGCCGCGCTTCGGTGCTGTTGGCGGCGGCGGGGTTGGTTTCCGTGGTCGTCATCCGTAGGCTCCCACTTTGGCGAACCGGTCCTTCTGCCAGGCCAGTGCGGCAGAGACGCCCCGTTCGCGTGATATCTTGACGAAGTCGTTGGGCTCGGCGGTGCTGAGCCCCAGAACACTCGAATCCTCCGAGGCCGCCAGCAAGGTCGACAGCCCCGCCGCCTCCATCTGCCGCCGGGTCGCTGCCTTGTTTTTCACCAGCGTCCCCTCCGGCAGCAGGCACATGTGCGCCGCCACCTGATCCACCCGCGCGGCAAGCTCGGTATCGGGGATCACCTCGTTGATCATGCCGCGGCGCCAGGCTTCCTCGGCGGGCATCGAGCGGCCGGTCAGCATCAGCTCGCTCAGCACCTTGGGGCCGACGAGGTTCTGCAGGATGGGGAACATGTTGCCGCCGCCGCCGAACTTGATCTCGGCATCGCCGAAGAAGGCGCTTTCGCCCGCATAGACCACGTCCGACGCCATCGCGAGCGCGAGGCCCCCGCCCATGCAGGCTCCCTGCACCTGGGCGATCACCGGCTGCGGCAGCCGCCAGATTGCGGTCAGCGTGCCGTAGGCCAGCCGGAAGTGATAGCGCCAGTAGGGCGGCGTCCGTTCGGGCATGTCGGGCCCTTCGCTGACGTCGTAGCCCGCGCAGAACGCCTTGCCCGCGCCCGACAGGATCACCACCCGCGTGGCGGGCGTCGCGGCGATCCGCGCCAGCGCGTCCTGCAGTTCGAGGTTCGTCTCGTCCCTGAGCGCGTTGCGCTTTTCGGGGCGGTTCAGGGTCAGCCGGGCGACTTCTCCGCCCAGTTCCGCCGCGATGTATCGGTAGTCTGTCATTTGTCGGTCCCCTTGGTCAGGATCAGGCGCGCGTCGGCGATGCAGCCGCCGGGCCGGTCGTGGGTGACGATCACAGGGTTCAGGTCGAGCGTCTCCAGTTCGGCCCCCAGCCCGGACGCGATACGCCCCACTGTCACGATCAGCCGCGCCAGCGCGGCGCGATCGGACACAGGGCCGCCGCGGAAGCCGTCCAGGAACCGCCCCGCCCCGCTGCGGTCGAGGGCCGCCAGCGCGTCGGCCTCGGTGAAGGGGCAGACCAGCAGGGCGGTGCGCTCCATCACCTCCAGCATCCGCCCGCCCATGCCGCAGACCACGACGGTGCCGAAGGTGGCATCACGCTTGGCGCCCACGTAGAATTCCGTCCCGCCGTCGAGCTGCTCGGCGATGAAGATGCCCTCGCCCGCCTCGCTCCCGACCGGCGGCGTCAACCTCGCGCACAGCCGCTGGTAGGTGTCCGCCGCGGCGTCCTGCGTGACGTTCAGCGCGACGCCGCCGATGTCGCTCTTGTGCACGGCCCGGGGTGTGTCGATCTTCATCACCGCGCGCCCCAGGTCGGCCACCGCGGCCTCGGCCAGCGTGGCATCCGTGGCGCGCAGGAACCGCGTGACGGGCAGGCCCGCCGCATCCAGCGCCGCGAACAGCCGCGCCTGCGGCACCGTACCGTCCGACCACGGCGCGAGGGTGTCCCCGCCGAAGGGCAGGGGCTGCATCGGCGCAGGAACCTCCCCGGCCGCCATGTACGCGCGCAGCGCCCGCAAGGCGGCCAGTCCCGGCCGGACGCCGCGCAGGATCGGGATCCCGGCGTCGCGCAGCAGGGCCGCGATCGTCTCGTCCGGCAGCGTGACCTGTGTCGGCAGGAAGACCATCGGCTTCTCCTGCCGCTCCGCCTCTTTCGCCGCCGCCTTGCAGATCTCGTGGTTCAGCGACAGGCTCATGTCCTCGCTGTCGCGATGGACGCCCTGCACGAAGGTCACGATGTCGACGTCCGGGTCCGAGGCAACCGCGTCGATCGCCCCCCTCATCCGTTCCTCGTAGGTGCCGGCGAAGGCAAAGCCGGTGCCCACATCGACCGGATTGCGCGGGAGCACGTCCTCGGGCAGCGCCAGCCGGTCCTGCAGGGTCCTCAGCGTCGCGTCCGCCAGCGGCGGCAGGTCGACCCCCGCCGCCTCGCACAGGTCGGTGACGTTGCCAAGCTCTCCGCCCGAGGTGGACAGCATCCCCAGCCGACCGCCCGCCGGATACGCCTTGAGCGTCGCGAACAGCTCGACCATCTGGGCCAGCTCCTCGAAGTCCTCGGCCATGACGATGCCGGCCTGCGCCAGCGCCTGGCGATAGACCTCGCCCGATCCGGCCAGCGCGCCGGTGTGCCCGCGCGAGACTTCGCCACCCTTCCCGGTCAGCCCGGCCTTCAGCAGGATGATCGGCTTGCCCGCCGCCCGCGCCCGCCGCGCGAGGCCGAACAGCAGCTCGGGCCGGCGCAGCGCCTCGACGAAGCCGACGATGATCCGCGTGTCCGGATCCTCGATTGCGTGATGCATCAGGTCCTCGGCCGTGGTCACCGCCTCGTTCCCGGTGGAGGCCACCAGCGAGGCACCGAAGGGCTGCGCGATCTGCATCAGGATCGTCGCGACCGAGCCGCTCTGGCTGATCAGCGCCAGCGGCCCCGGCCCCAGCTTGCCGGTCTTGAAGGACGACACCGACGCCTTGCGCGTCAGGCTCATGATCCCCAGGCAGTTCGGCCCGAGCGCGGCGACCCCCGCCTCGGCGCAGAGCGCCTTGAGCTCGGCCTCACGCGCCGCGCCGTCTGCGCCGCGTTCGCCGAAGCCACCGGAATGGATCATCAGCGCCTTCGTCCCAGCCGCGATGGCGGCGCGCGCGGCGTCCAGCACCATCTCGCCCGGCAGGTTGATCGCCGTCACGTCCGGTGCCTCGGGCAGATCGCCCACGTCGTCCCACGCCTTCAGGCCGAAGACCTCGTCCCGCTTCGGGTTGATCATGTAGAGCGTCCCGCCATAGCCGAGCGCCTCGTTCGTGGCCACGAGGCGCGAGGTGAAGCTCACGCTGCTGGCCCGCCCGCTGGCGCCGATCAGCGCGATGGACCGGGGAGCGACCAGCGCCTCCCATCCGGTGCCGGAGAGGGCGATGCCCGTCTCGGGGGTCAGCGGTTTCAGCACTGTCACGACGCAATTCTCCTTCGTTGACCCGCGCGGGGCCCTGATCCGTTCCACGGATGTCTCGATGCCCGCAGGCGGGCGCTGTGTCTGGCGGGCGCTACTGCGCCGGGGTGGCCTGGGCCGCCCGGACGACGCCGTCGATCCGGGCGAGGTGCGCCGCCTTCTCGGCCTGGGGCAGGAAGGCGGCGGTGATGGAATTGCGGGCCAGCGTGATCAGCTCGTCCGCGCTCAGGTCCAGTGCGGCGGCGCACTGGCGGTAATTCTCGTTCAGGTAGCCGCCGAAATAGGGCGGGTCGTCGGAATTTACGGTCACATGCAGACCCGCCCGCAGAAGCCGCGCGATATTGTGGGCGCCGATCTCGGGGAAGACCTTGAGGTAGACGTTCGACAGCGGACAGACCGTCAGGGGGATCCCGCGTTCGGCCAACAGCGCCATCAGCCGCGGGTCTTCCTCGGCGCGGACGCCGTGGTCGATCCGGTCGACGCCCAGAACCTCGACCGCCTCCCAGATATACTCCGGCGGCCCCTCCTCTCCGGCGTGGGCGGCGGTGTTCCAGCCCCAGTCACGGGCCCGGTCGAACATCGTGCGGAACGGCGCGGGCGGAAAGCCCACCTCCATGCTGTGCAGGCCAAGCGCGATGATCCGGTCTCGGTAGGGTTCCATCTGGTCCAGCATCGCCAGCCCCTCATCGGGGCCGCGGTTCCGCTGGCAGCCGATCATCAGCCCGCCGGTCATCCCGAAGTCGCGCTTGCCGTCCTCCAGCGCGGCCAGCACCGCCTCCACGGCCATTCCGGCCCGCAGACCGCGCGCCTCGACCGCCTGCGGCGACATCACGGGTTCGACGTGCACCACGTTGTCCGCATGCACCCGGCGCAGGTAGGCATACGTCAGGTCGTAGAAATCCTGCCCCGTCCGCAACGTCGTCGCGTTCAGCTGATACGCCTGCCCGAAATGGGCGAGGTTGTCGAATTCGTAGGTCGCGAGGATCTCCTCGGCGCTGGCAAAGGGAAACTCCATTCCGTTGCGCCGGGCGAAGTCCAGCGCCTGCGCGGGTTCAAGCGAGCCCTCGACATGCAGGTGCAGTTCGGCCTTGGGCAGAACGGCAATCAGGTCATCGTGCATCGGTCTCTCCTTCACCGACTGCGCGCCGGGATCTCCCGGCTGGCCATCTCGATCCGCGCGGTGCCGGAATTGGTGCGGAAGCCCAGTTCGCTGTCGCACCAGATCTCGGCCTCCACCACGGGGCGGCCGTCCACCACCGACTTGCCTGTCACCCGGCCGCCGCAGGTCACCTTGAAGCCGACCAGCACCCATTCCTCGTTCCGCTGGGTGATGTCTTCCACCCAGGCGTCGGGACCGGCCCACCGGGTCAGCATCGTGCCGAACCAGCCGATCCGCAGCACGCCGGGGGCGAAGGCGTCGGGGATGTGCCCCATCCGCCCGATCCGGTCGTAGCCGCCACCGTTGGTGGCCGCGTTGAACTTGGCCATGTCGTCGGCCATCAGCGGGCCCAGGGTCAGCGGCGCGATGGCGTCACCGACCGCGAGGTCCTCGAAATACAGCGTCTCGTCATAGCGCCGCGACGGCACCTCGTAGGTGCCCGGCAGCATCGGCCGGGTCGCCACGTTGCGCGTCCACTGACCGTCCGGCATCGGCGGGTAGACCGAGGCGACCTTGCCGCCCTCCGCCGCGTCGCCGCCGTGGAACCGGAAGCTCATCGAGGTGAGCTTGGCCACCAGCTCGCCCCGCTGGTTGGTGAACCGCATCCCCTCGCTCACCAGCACGCAGTCGCCCAGCTTCCGCGACCGTTTGGGCGTCGCCTTTTCCAGCACACCGTAGGAGGTCACGATGTCGCCCGGGCGGACCGGCTTGAAAAACTCCCAGCTTTCCGTGGCATTGTCGGCATTCGTCAGCTCCCGCCCCTGCGGATCGCGGATGCCCGGCAGCGATCCCAGCCATGCCGGCGAGCCGTGCGCATAGAGGTAACCCGGCGGCGCGATGATCCCGCCCCAGCGGGTCATGGCGGCGTATTCGGCGTCCAGGTAAAGCCCGTTCCCATCCGGGACGGAGTAGGCGAACTGGCGGATCGCGTCGGCGGCCACCTCATAGCGGAACTGCTCGGGCTGGGGCAGATCCCGCCCGATCAGCGCGTTGAAATCCGTCAGGTCGAGGCTGGTTTCCTGCAGCATGGGAGTCCTTGTCTTCGGTGTCCGGGACGCTGCGTCATGCGTCCGTTACGGTCATGTTTCCGAAGCGGTCCCGCAGAAGCAATCGGCAAATTTCGAAGGTTGCGTTCGAAAAATCAGAGCACCCCGCCTTCAGACCATGTCGTTCATCATCGCCACCAGCCGCTCGGTGAAGCGCGAGGCGGTGACCGAAGGATGCGACGAGGTCACGAGCGAAAGCAGCGTTGGTTCCAAGGTCTTGTCGGCAAAGGGAACGAAGACGAACTCCCCGGATCTGAGCTCCATCTGCGCCTCGGCCTGGGTCAGGATGGCCAGCCCGATCCCCCGCTTCACGAGGGCGCGGATCACCGAGAAATTGTTCGCCGTTGCCACCGGATTGAGCGTGATGTCCTGTTTCTGGAGCGCATATTCGATGTTCTGCCGGATCTGCATCGCCTCATCCGGCAGCACGATCGGAAGCTGCGTGCATTCCCGCAGGTGGATCGACTTGCGTCTGGCCAGTTCGTGATCCGCCGGCATCACCAGCCCGGGAACCAGCGTCACGGAATGTTCGATCCGGATCACGCGGTAGCCGGTCGGCATGAAGGTGATGCCCATGTCCGCGTTTCCCGACAGCACCATCTCGCGCACGCCGCCCACGCCGACGACGCGGATGTCAAAGACGATCCGGGGGTACTCTTCGTGGAACGCGTCGATCACCTCGACCAGCAGGTCGGCGGCCAGCGCCTCGCCGACGGCGACCGTGATGCGTCCGCCCTGCAGCCCCTGCAGCCCTTCGATCTGGGACTGTACGGATTCGAACTCGCGCGACCAGCGCCGCAGATTGTAGACCAGATGCTCCCCGGCCGAGGTCGGGCGCATGCCGTGCGGCAGGCGTTCGAACAGCCGCACGCCCAATTCCTGCTCCGCGTTGATGATCTGGCGGTCCACGGCAGAGGGCGCGATGTTGAGATATTCCGCCGCGCTGCGGATCGACCCGGTCTGCGCGACGGCAAGGACGTATTTCGAAAAGCGCGAGAAGACGGGCATGGCGCGGCCCTCCTGGCCTGTGGGGACAGGCAAGTTGTGTCGGCTCGGGCGCCCCGGATCAAGTCGCGGGCGGCGCTCCGCCCGCCGCCGCGCATCCTTTGCGCGGATCAGCTGCGGGAACATCCTCAAAGGGGCGCGATTGGTCCTCACGACGATCGAAGGCGCCGTGCCGCAGATCCTTTACCCGCGCCAAATGCATCGCACGCATGCGTTCCGGTCCCTCGCGGTGTGTCCGATCCCTCTGCTGACGGGCAGCATCCTGATCTCAAGCCCTGACCACGCCGCCGGACAGGGCCGCGCGGCCCGCCAGCCAGTGGACTTCATGCACGAACACCATGTCCGCGGGCCCGGGCTCGACGGCCGGCACTGCCACAACGCGGTCGATCGCTCAGGCCCCTTCTCCGCCCGCGCCACCGCCGCCCCCGGGCGCGGCATAGCCCGCCACCAGCGTCTCGAGCACGCGGAAGAACGTCTCGCGGTCATCGGGCGCCACGTCGGCGAACATGCGGTCGTTCCATGACTGCGTCATCTCCCGCATCCGCGCGATCAGGGCGTGGCCCTCGGTGGTCAGCGTCAGGGCATTCATCCGACGGTCCGCCGAGACCCGCTGCCGCGACAGCAGGCCCCGCGATTCCAGCCCCGTCACCACCTTGGTCACAGCGGACTTCTTCAGCGCCACGGTCGCGGCCAGATCGTTCTGGGAAATGCCAGGGTTCAGCCAGATCACCGACAGCACTCCGATCACGCCCGGCTCCACATCCAGCGCCTCGCGCAGGCTCTGCCCCTCCGCCCGCGTCAACGACTGGAGGGTGCGCAGCATGAACAGCAGGTCGCGGGCCATCGGGCCCAGTTCGACCTCCGTGCCGGAGGAAATCCTGAACTTGGTCACCTGCTCTCCCGTATGATCCCGCCGCTGCGGCCGGGTCTGCATCATGGCCGGGACGTCGCCCGGGGTAAAGCGGACTTGACCATGCGATTGGTTCACGCGATGAACCATAACGGCGGAACGGGAGGATGTCATGCGGATTGCCGCCTTCGGCCACGGCCTGCCCCACGGGCTTTTCGCCGCGCTCGGCCTGCGGGCCGAGGACGTGACCCTCGCCCCCGCGCCCGCCGACCCGAAGATCGCGCCCTTCCTCGAACCCTTCATGGACCCGTTCGCGGCCTCCCTCCTGCACCGGCTGGCCGGCGGCGCGCTCGACGGCTGCGATGCACTGATCTTCCTGCGCGAAAGCCCCGGCGCCCTGCCCGCCTTCCACTACGCCTGCGAATTCGAACGGCGCGGCCTGCTGCCCGCACAGGCCCCGCGCCTTCACCTGCTGAACCTGATCCCTGCCGCAACGCCCGCGGCGGAGGCCTACAACCGCACCGAACTCGACCGTCTGCGGGCCACGCTCGGCCCCTTCGGGCCACCGCTGCCACCCCCGTCGCCGCCCGCCGCGCCAGCCCCGGGCCCCGGCCCGCGCCACGCCCTGCTCGGCGCGCCTCTGGGCAACGGCCGCCTGCACCGGCTGATCGCCCGTGCCGGTCCGCTGGTCTTCGACCAGCAGGCCGAGGACGCCGCACGGGCCGCCGCCGGGACGACCCTGTCCGAGGCTCTCGCCGCGCAGGCCGCCAATCCCTTCGCGGCCCGCCAGCCCGCCGATGCCTATTCCCCTGCCATCGCGCGCGAGATCGCAAGCCGCCGCATCGCCCGCGTGGTCTGGCAGGTGGACCCGCACGACGACCTCTGGGGCTGGCTCGCCCCCGACATCCGCCGCATCGCCGCCGCGGCGGGGGCGGACGTCCTCGACCTCGGCACCCTGCCCCGCTGGCCCTCCGACGCCGACCTCGCCGCCGTGGCGGCCCTGTTCCCGGAGGCCCCGCGATGAGCCACGCCCCCCTCGCCTGCTCCCGCGATGCGCTCGACCACCAGCGCGCCTGGACCCGCCGGCTGCGCGACCGTCTCGCCGCCGGGGACGGCTACGCCTTCGTCAACGCCGACACCCCGCACGAGGTGTTCCACGCCCTCGGCATGCCGGTGGTGGTGAACCAGTGGTGGTCCTCCGTCCTCGCCGCGAAACAGCTGTCCGCGCCCCTGCTGGACCGCGCGGCGGGGATGGGCTTCCACGACAGCCTTGCGAAATACTCCGCCCTGCCGCTGATCTCCGCCCTCGACGGCGACCCCGCCCGCCAGCCGTGGGGCGGCCTGCCCGCCCCCGCGATCTTCTGCGCCAGGGCCAGCGCCGACGACCACCAGCGCATCTTCCAGCACTGGGCCCGGCACACCGGCGCGCCGCTCTGCCTGCTCCACGCCCCCGCCCCGGACCGCAACGAACCGGGCTGGTGGCACCGCGCCCGCTCCGACTGGGAAACGTTCCACGGCAGCGCCCGGCTCGACCTGATGCAGGCGCAGATCACCGACCTCATCGCGCAGGTCGAACCCCTGACCGGCCGCCGCTACGACGCGGGGGCCTTCGCCGCCTACATGGACCGGATCGAGGCGCAGGCGTGCATCTTCGAAGACGTCAACGCGATGATCGCCGCCGCCCCCCGCACCCCCGTCCGCATCGCCGAGCAGATCCCCAACGTCATGCTCCCGCAATGGCACCGCGGCTCCGACTGGGCCCTCGCCCACGCCGCCCGCTTCCGCGACGAGGTCGCCGCCCGCATCCGCGACGGCGCCGCCGTGGTGCCCGACGAACGCGTCCGGATGATGTGGATCGGCGCCGGCCTCTGGTTCGACACCGGCTTCTACACCAGCTTCGAAGACAGCCACCGCGCGGTCTTCGCCTGGTCCATGTACCTCCCCTTCGCCGCCGACGGCTACATCCGCCACGGCCGCGGCGACCCGATCCGTGCCCTCGCGGCCCGTTTCGTCAGCATGAACGAACAGCTCCACCAGCCGCCCTGGGCGAACGACTGGCTGGTGAAGCAGGCGCGCGACTACCGCATCGACCTCGCCGTCGTGCTGGTGCCCGAGGCCGACCGCCCTTCGGGCTACGGCACCCGCTTCATCGCCCACGACCTGCGCGCGGCAGGCGTGGAGGTGGTGGAAATCGCCGCCGACATGGTCGACGCCCGCAAGTGGAACGCCGGGGCCGCGCGGGCGGCGGTGGCGGCGGGGATCGACAGGGTGACGGAACGTCAGAATCCGGATTGACTCGTGCCTCAGTTGGTTCACACTGTGAACTAAGTGAGGGGAGGAGAACGTGCCGAAGGCGCTCGAGGGCATCACCGTCGTCGATTTCAGCCACGTGGTCGCAGGACCGCTGGCGACGCACTTTCTTGCGCTCAACGGCGCACGGGTCATCAAAATCGAACCGCCCGCCGGCGACCCCTTGCGCGACTACACCGCGCAGCGCGACCAGATCGGCATGTCGCCCGCCTTCCGCGGGATCAACGCCGGCAAGGACTCCGTCGTGCTCGACCTCAAGACCGCGTCGGGCCGCGCCGAGGCGCTGCGCCTGATCCGCGACGCCGACATCTTGGTCGAGAACTTCCGCCCCGGCGTGATGGCCCGGCTCGGGCTCGACCCCGACAGCCTCGCCGCCGTGAACCCCGCGCTGATCTACTGCTCCGTCTCCGGCTTCGGCCAGACCGGCGCCCTGCGCGAGGTGGCCGCGATCGACCAGATCGTGCAGGCGCTCTGCGGGCTCATGCAGCTTTCGGGGCACGAAGGCGACCCGGCCCTGCGCGTCGGCTTCCCGGTGGTGGACACCTTCACCGGCCTGCTGGCCGCCTTCGCCATCCAGACCGCGCTGGTGCAGCGCGAACGCGGGCTGGTGCGCGGCCAGACCATCGACGTTGCCATGCTTGACGCCGCGCTCGTCATGCTGCTTTCGGTCGTCAACCCGCTGCTCATGGCAGGCGAGGCCCCGGCGCGCACCGGCAACCGCGGCTTTTCCCGCGCGCCGACGGCCGACACCTTCGCCTGCGCGGACGGCGAAATCTGCGTGGGCGCCGTGCAGCCCGAACAGGTGGAGACGCTGCTCGCCGCGCTCGACCTCTCCGCGCTGCTGGACGACCCGGCCTTCGCCGACCGGATCGCGCGGATCGAGAACGCCGAAGCGATGCACCTCCACCTAGCCGCCGCCTTCGCCCGGAAACCGGCCGCGGAATGGGAGGTACTCCTGCAGGCGGCCGGTCTGCCGGCGGCGCGGGTGCGCAGCGTCGAAGAGGCGCTGGATCTGCCGCATCTCGCAGAGCGGGGGCTCTTTCTGGACGCGGGCGGCGACCGGCTGCTGAACGCGGGCTTCATCTTTCGCGAGGGTGGACCCGGCACCGACCGGCCCGCCCCCGCGCTCGCCAAGTGACAAGAACCACCAAGGACCCGGACCAATCCGGGCGACACGGCACCTTCAGGGAGGAGAACATGAAGGACTTCATCAAGACCACGGCGCTCGCCGCGCTCTTCGCCGGAGCGGCGGGCGCGGCACTCGCCGCAGAGCTCAGGCTTTCGGTGGAAACCCCGCCCGGCCACATCCGCAACATGGCGGCCGAGAAATGGGCCGAGGCGATCGCCGAGAAATCCGGCGGCGCGATCACGGTCGAAATCTTCCCCGCCGCGCAGCTCTACAAGTCGGCCGACGCGATCCGGGCGCTCGCCTCGGGCGCGCTCGACATGTCGATCCAGGCCAGCCCGACGCTGTCGCAGTTCGAACCGAACCTCTCGGTCATCACCTTGCCGATGTTCTTCGGCGCCACGCGCGAAGACATCCGCACCCTGCTCGACGGCCCGCTCGGCGACGAGCTCTGGGAGAAGGTCGCCGCCAAGGGCATCGTGGTCCCCGAGGGCGGGCATTTCGAATTCGCCCCCAACAACTCCGCCTACACCGCCGGCAAGCCGATCAACACCTATGCCGACCTCGCGGGGGTGAAGCTCGCCACCCCGCCCTCGCCCGTCGTCGTGACGCTGATGAAGGAGATGGGCGCCGCCCCGCAGGCCACCCCGCGCTCCGAGATCGTGCTGCAACTGACGCAGGGCCAGATCGACGGGCTGGGGTCGGTCACCGACCTGACCATTTCGGGCGGCAAGCTCTGGGAAGCGGGCATCGACCACGCCTTCGCCGACAATGCCGGCTGGGGCGTCTACATCCCGCTCCTGTCGAAGGCCTCGATGGCCAAGCTCTCGGAGGAAGAGCAGCAGATCATCAACGACGCCTGGGGCGAGGTCGTGGGCTGGGCCCGCGAAGAGGCGGCTGCGGAGCTTGAGAAGGCCCGCGCGGTGAACGAGGACAACGGCGTCACCTACACCGACCCCGCGCCCGAGGAGATCGCCGCCATGCGCGAGAAGATGATCGGCGCGCAGGACGGCATCGTCGCCGACAGCGGCATGGATGCCGATTTCGTCGGCCGCGTCGCGGCGTCGCTCTCCGGCAACTGACACCGACCCGCCCCGCTCCGGCCAGCCCGGGGCGGGGTCACGAGGCAGGGGCATGATACAGACCATCCTACGCATCTGGTCACGGATCGAGGCGATCCTGATCGGAGCGTTCCTCATCGGCGCCCTGGGCGTCTTTCTCGGCGGCGCCCTGCTGCGCGCCTTCTTCCCCGCCCACGCCATCGACTGGGCGGAGGAGGTCGCGCTCTATGCCATCATCTGGGCCACGATGATCGCCGGCTCATCGCTGGTGGCCGAAGGCAGGCACATCCGCACCGAGGTCTTCATCGCCTCGCTCTCGCCCCGCACGCAGACCCGGCTCGGCTGGGGCGTCGCCGCGCTCTCCCTCGGCTTCTGCGCGGCGATGATGGTCTACGGCTGGCAGGCCTACGAATTCGCCCTGCTGCTCGACGAACGCTCCGCCTCCACCCTGCGGCTGCCGCAGGGGCCGCTGGTCTTCCTCGCGCTGCCGGTCGGCATGGCGCTGATCCTCGGGCGCGCCGCGTTGATGATCCTCGCCCGCGACCGCCCCTTCACCGGCGACGCCGCGCCGCACGAACCCGGGAGACGCTGAGATGGAAGCGGCCATCGGCATCGGCGGAATGCTCGTCCTCATGGCGCTCGGCGCGCCTATCTTCGTGGCGCTCGGACTGACCGCGCTGGTGATGATCGCCTTCGAGGGCCGCCCCCTCATGGACGCCGCCGCACATTCGATCAGCGGCATCAACTCCGCCACCTTCCTCGCCGTGCCATTCTTCGTCATGGCGGCCACCTTCATGCAGAAGGGCGGCATCGCCCGCATCATCATCGAGGCGGCGGAAACCTGGGTCGGCCACATGCGCGGCGGCCTCGGGCTGGTCGCCGTGATCGCCACCACCCTCTTCGCCGCGATCTCCGGATCCTCCGTCGTGACCGCCATGGCCATGGGCACCTTCCTGATCCCCGCCATGGTGCAACGCGGCTACGACCGGCCCTTCGCGCTCGGCCTCGTGGGCGCCTCCGGCACGCTCGGGATCCTGATCCCGCCCTCGCTCTCGATGATCCTCTACGGCCTCATTGCCGAGGAATCGGTCCCCCGCCTCTTCATGGCGGGCGTCATCCCCGGCCTGCTCCAGGCCTGCCTCCTGGCCGCCTGGGTGATGTTCTACTCCCGCCGCAAGGGCTATGCCTCGGGCGCCCGCGCCACGCGGGAGGAGTTCATCGCAAAGAACCTCCGCGCCCTGCCCGCCATGTTCATCCCCGTCTCGGTCTTCGCGGGCATCTATTCCGGCTACACCACCGTCACCGAAAGCGCGGGCGTCGCCGCCATCGCCGCCCTCCTGATCGCCGTCTGGGTCTACCGCGAGGTGAAACCGTCTCAGATTTTCGGCATGGCGACCGAGGGCATGAAGGCCGCCTCCGCCGTCACCTTCATCGTCATGTTCGCCCTCCTCTTCGCGCACTGGATCACCGGATCCGGCATTCCGACCGCACTGGTCAACTTCGCCATCGCGCGCGAGCTCGAGCCATGGCAGTTCCTGCTCGCCCTCAACGTGATGATGATCATCCTCGGCATGTTCCTCGACGCCGTCGCCGTCATGCTGATCGTGACCCCCATCGTCCTGCCGGTGCTCTCCACCCTCGGGATCGACCCGGTGCATTTCGGCATCGTGCTGATCGTGAACATGGA
>Ga0310345_10001598_pt1 | contig 24813 bp, 23 predicted proteins | sample HC15DNA20500_MG_FD_204667 | JGI IMG/M metagenome (GOLD analysis project Ga0310345, IMG submission 204667) | Marine microbial communities from station ALOHA, North Pacific Subtropical Gyre - HC15-DNA-20-500_MG | ecosystem: Environmental > Aquatic > Marine > Oceanic | place: Pacific Ocean: North... | reverse complement strand
ATCTCAGCAACACTGAGGTTTGGGCCTTTTTTTTATGCCCAGCATTCGATTTAAGCAATAGTTTGCTATACCTCAAGGGTAGAGGTATAGGATAAACCCGATAAAAAGGAGATACAAAGAATGAAAACTTTTTATATTTCCAGAACGGAAGCAACTGGAAGACCTGTTCAACCTTCTTTTCGGCAAGTCTTGAGGAATGAAGACGGGAAAGAAGTTTGGTCTTGCGACAATATCAGAGTGAATTCACCTAAGTCGGTTGAACAGGCTGAATCTTGGATGATGGAATTTGTGGGGGGGTTCGATGAACCTGTAACCTTGATTGGAGTAAACGAATGAGACTGAAAATGAAAGGGATTCATCTCGACAAAGGGAAAACCAATAACAGCAAATCCTGTCCGATTGCACTTCTATTGAAAGACAGTCTTAAAGACAGCGAAAAAGAAGCTCTCTTGTTGGGGGATGGCAACGAGTATGCTGGCTGGCTGGATGTAAGAGTTCATTTCAGTCAACTGGAAGGGAACGACTCTTTGTTGGTGGATTACGGTCACTCAGAAGGTGTACGGGAGTTCATCAGGAACTTTGACGCATTGTCACCGTCAGATAGGAACCGACTCAAGCGGAACCCAGTGGGTGTTTTCAGTGAGGATGAGTTTATCGAAATCGTACCCATGATCGTCAAGAGCAAACGCAGGTTGGACAAGGAAGGAAAGGAGACCCAGTTTATAAACTCGTCAACGAGGAATCGAGTGGCATTCATAGAAGATTTTGACGGGGAAGAAGATATCAAACATACATCTGTGTTGCTCCCAGCACCACATCCGTGCCGACAGTTGGTGCTGGAGTCAGAGGTGGAGGATTATGAAGAACGAGGATACAAGAAAATGATATAGGGTAAAAGCCTCTCCGCTTCGGAGGGGCTTTTTTTATGCCCATTAGTAGAAGGAGGAACCATGAACAAAGAGGAACGAGACCGTCTTTTAAAGATGAAGGGCGAGATAGGGAAGAAGATTGAGGAGTTGGATAACGAACTCGATATCCTGAATCTTCAAAAGCTGGTAGCTCGCATCAGGAGATTCTTCTTAAGGGTCTGGAGGTGGGTGCTAGGAGGTGAATTTTGAAAGATTTAATGACCAAACGATTGTTGGTGAAGGTATCGAAGAGGGTACGACAACTGGAATCGGAACTTGATGAGATGAAGAAGCATCTTAATCCACATCTCGACAAGATGACCAAGGCAGAGACAAGAGATTATACTGCTTGGTGTGATTGGGAGGATAACCACGAGGAGGAGGAAGAATGATATATAAAGGATGCGACTGGTTCTTTTTAACGAGTGTGGGGGTCTGGATAGATATGAGTACTTCACTTACCTTTTGCGAAGGACAAGGAAAACCCATTTTGAAGGTGAGAGACCACTTTCATATCTTCTCATACAGCGATGGTACAAGTAAGATGTCCGATGATGACACGGAGTCAATGATGAGGTGTGCAATGGGTCTCTTGCCTGAGAATTTCTACACTGAAAGCGACTTAGAGAGTGTAGACTATTAGTAGAGGGGGTAGTAACGGGAGAGCTATTCTGGCTCTCCCTTTTTTTTTGTCAAATTACAAAGGAGAATAACTCAAATGCCTAAACATGAAGACGACTGCGATTTGTTAGTCCAAAATTACGGCTCCGTATTCCCTGATGATTGGGATTTCCAAGATATCATAAACTTTGCCTGTAGATATACCATCAGCAACATAGATGACATAAAAGAAATATTTGAAGATGATGAGGAGAATCAATGATGAGTGAGTTGGGAGTCATTGCAGGGAGAGTCATGCTCATAGGGACAACGATACTGAGCATATTCACTGTTCTCTGCATGATGACATCAAGTGCGGGGGGAAACTCCACCAAAGAAGTTTTCGCCACCACCATAAAAGTCAGCATCAGTCGTAAGATGCTGGCTGTAGTTTTGTGCCTACTGGGACTGATACTAGCAGTAGAGATCCTTTACACTGTTGTGATGTCGGTATGGGGGTAATTAAAATGGATAAAATGAAGCATAATGTAAAGCGACACATAGCGTGGAGCGAAGTGAACGAGACCGATTTCCCTCTCACACGGGGAATGTTCACATTAAAGCAATGCGATAAATTCATGGATCTGGTCTCAACCAGATATCTCTGTGATATTGAGGAGATCGATAAGGGGTCTACAACCAATGAGTTTTTCATAGAACTAACGAAGAAACTTCTAGAGGATGAAGACATTATCAAGATGTCCGAAGATTTCAGAGATGAAAACAGATCCGAACTGGAAGAGTTTTTCCTTTTCACTTATGGCGTAATGCCCGAAGGCAACGACTTTGAAGCCTTTAGCTTTGAGATGTTCTTGTGGTGCATGGTGAACGAAGTCAGTAGGAAGGCTTACCTCAGAGAAACTTCACGCTACAATTGACGACACGGTTTGGACACAGTTTGTACACGGTTTCGGACAGGGAAAAAACCATGCTACGACTGATCCCGACACGGTTGACACGGAAGATTCCACTAAGGAGATGTTATGAGAAGAATCATTGAGTGCAGGGAATGCGGAGTATTAGTAGACGTATCGGAGGATGAACCCCGAAGGAAAACTGATGGGATGTTCATTTGGGTACGTCACATCTTCTACAAGTGTTGCACCTGTGGGAAGATAACGGGAGCTAGGATCGAACCAGAGGATCTGGAAGAAATATAACTGCTAGGGGTAAGGGGGTGAGACTCTCTTACCCCTTTTTTATTTTCTACCTTTAAAAAGGAGAAAGAATAATGAGTGACAAATTTGAAGAGATCCTTTCACGATTGAGCGATCACTATGTGGGTCACCAAGTGATGTACAAGTCAATCTTGGAAGCAATGGAGAGACTGGTGAGTAACCTTCAAGGGGATCAACTGGAAGAGAGGGTTCACGGTGCTGTGGAAACATATCTTCCAGACAATCTTCCAGAAGGAGTAGACGACAGCATCAAGTTGCATCTGAAGGAATTCACTAAGGAAGAACTTCAGGAGTTGCGAGATGACTCCGAACAGGCTAACGGAAGAAGCTACGAAGCATTTAAACTCTTAAACCAGAAGCTCGTGGTGATCGAGAGAACTCTCGATCATTTGGGTGAGATGAGTGAGAAGTTAGCTGAGTTTGAAAAGGTTCTCGATAAACTCTCGAAACCTATGGCATACAAGCGGATTGGTTCTCTTGAAGAACAGGGTCTATCGCTTGGTAGTAAAGTGGACGAGATCGAAGACCAGTTAAGAAGGAGAAATGAACTTTTTCACAGTAGGCTCTGTAGAATGGAAAACCATTGGGCAGAGAAGCGTATCAAAAGCCTCGAAGACAAAGTCACATTGCTTGAGGAAACAAGTGACGGTTACGAGATTCGTATCAAGATGTTGGAAAAGCTGGTTGAGCGTATGAACACGAAACTATCAAATAGCATCAGGACTGGTATATTAAAAGGAGAGTAAATGGATTTCCGAAAAGCAATGACTCTGGCACTAAGCAGAGATCCCAAAGAAGCCAAGAAAGGGTTGGAAGCATTAGAAACCATGAAGGGTTCAGAGATATACCGAAGGGTCAAGGAAGGGATACTAGGCAAAGATCGAGCCGACATCCTGCCAACCGCTCAAGAACTAGCGAAATCCTTAAGTTCTGGGCATGTCTTATTCAGATCTTTCTCAGGGGGGGAAGAAGAGGAAGAATAGCGAAAAACCTGAAGGGTAGAACCTTCAGTACCCTTAAACTATTGCTTAAATAAAAGCCAAAGCGTGGAAATTACCTCTTTTTCGGGGGTGTTTTCACGCTTTTTTTTATGCCCATAAGTTAAAGAAGGAGACTTAGATGAGATATAAAGGCGTTTTAGCCATTACTCTGCGTCAAGAGATTATCGTGGAAGCAGAAAGCAGAAGCGAAGCAATAAAAGCTATCGAGAGAAAGATAGAGTCCACGAACTACGATGTTCTTGCTGGGCCGTTTTTTCAATTTCTCGAAGCACATTGCTTTGAAATTCAAGAAGAGGAGAATAAAGATGCCGATCAAAATCAAAGGTAACGATTATAAAACCGTTGCCGAAAGGCGGTTGGAGTTTGATGAAGACCGTGAAGAAGGTGACTCTGTATCAATCGAGACAGACATTGTAGAGATGAACGAGAATATCGTGTTGATGAAGACGACTATCACCAAGCAAAAGATAAACCAGTCAGCTCCAGATATCTTCACTGGGTATGCTCAGGAGTTTATCGAAGCTCAGAACAAGCAGTCTGTTAACTATGGAAGCTACATAGAGAACTGTGAGACCTCGGCTATAGGCCGAGCTTTAGCTAGTGCTGGTTACTCTGGATCTCATTGGGCCAGTGCCGAAGAGATGCAACGCATTGGTGAGAAAACCGATGCGAAAGCTACTCAGCGTGAAGAGGTAGAGTCGTTGAAAGGCATCCTCCGAGAAACTGTTAAGGAGAAAGGAATTACAAACAATGAGGTGCAAACCTACGCTAGGGACACACATGGTGCAACGATAGCTTCTTTGGATAGTGAGAAGCTGAATGCTGTTATCGATTGGGTGAAAAGCAAAAAGGAGAAGAAATAATGGCGAAAATTAGAAGGCAAGAGAGGTGGATCGAAGATGACTTCACCGTAGGTAAGGGTAAAGGGAAAGGGAAAGAGATAGAACAAACTGGGGGGGTTATTAACATGTTACCCCCCAACGTGAAGGTTGAGATATACCTTCACGTTTCTAGCTCAGACCCAGTCCGAGTCTTTAACGAGCTATGGGAAGAAGGGGCGGGACGTTTCATCTCCCATCCAGAACATATTCCCGTCAAAGTGACCCAGTTTCGTGCCGATAGGGTCAATCAAGGGGACGACAGTGCGGAACTGTTTCATAACCGTAAACTGTGTGCTGTTTGCGGTAAGATGTTTAAACCTGTCCACGAAGGGCGAGCAATTTACTGCTCTACCTCATGTAGAGGCAAAGCGTATTATCAAAGAAAAAAGGGGAAATCGAATGGTAGTGAGGATAAATCAGAATAAGGACATTCAGAATGTCGAGTTGGAATTATACCCGCAAGATCTAGCAACGATCCTGCTGGAGTGTTGGGATGCAGAGTACAGATACTCCGCAACGGGTCAGCATGTAGCAGGATACTTCGATATAATGTGTGACCCGTTGGACGAGGGCAGTTTTAATCTTTACGGGAAGCTGGTTGTCTTTAACCAGATGAACATAAAGTTTTATATTAGAACCATCAGCCCAACAGACAAGTGGTATAACGCTTTTCTGAAAGAGTATGATGAGTACCTGTGGGAGAAACCTCTGAGATATAATCTCACTGGAGAGTTTTTCAACGATCTCTTAGAGTCAGGCGGGGTTTACAGGAAGTTACCTGAAGAGGTTGAATATGCAGTAGTTGATTTTGTGGCTGTTTTGAAAGGGGAGTTTTCCCCCAGAAACAATTGGAAGGCAGGTAAGGAGACCTTTAAATAGAGATTAGTTGACACGCTTCTTTATTCGTGATATTCTTTAATCACCTCTTGAAGCCTTTGGTGAGGCTAAAGGGTTATACATATAACACTCCTTTGTAATGTAGTTTAAAGACCCTAGCTTCATTCACTAGGGTCTTTTTTTATTGACAAAACTGTTACCTTGTAGTATGATGGTTAAGATCAGTTGAGTCGAAACGTAAACCCCTTGCGGGGCTATAAAATTTACAGTTTAATTCTCCTTTGATTGCTTTTCTTTTCTTTTCTTTTGACAATAAAAAAGATCCTAGTCTCATTCAACTAGGGTCTTTTTTTTATGGGGTAATGAATCCCTGCTTGTTCCAAATAGTAGTAAACATTGGATTTCTTTAACCTGTCAGCAATTTCTTGATACACTTCATCGCTGACTGCTCTCTTTTCTTCTTGAAACTGTGAAGTGTGAGTGTTTGTTGGTTTCCATTCCCTAGCTGACTGGTAAAATTTTTGATTCTTCTTTTCACTGACCTTGACACCAATACTAGCTAACAAAGAAACAAGTTCGGTTACCCGTTCCTCTTCAGGTTTTTGACCTAATAAATCAACAGGAACCAAAACTACATCTTTAGGTCGATTCTTCTTCAATGCCAAGACCTGCAAGTAAGACCAAACCCATCCACCATGCTTATCGTAGTCATGCGGTGTGTCATTTAAGATGTCAGGCTGTCTTCTCATATATTTCGTTAGCAGAGAATCAAATGGATGCCTTATGGGAGCCACAACTTTATGTTTAAAAGGTGCAAAAAAGACAAGACTGTGCATCCAATGCTCATGGATATGTCCTTCTAGGAATAATATATTGCTATTCCCTTTCCCGTTAATTATCTTTAATTTACTTAGATATCCGTTGATATTATTTAAGTGAACTTGCGGTGCTCGCCAAACCCTATCTATACAATCAGATAAATAGAAGGGGCCTCCTTCATCACTGGCTAAATCCCTAGTTAGAACAGCATTAGTCAGAAAGGGAATAGATTCTAAAAGTTCCCGTAAAAAAGTAGTCCCTGTATACATAGCTGAAGTCATAATAATCGTTTTGGGGGGGCAAGGCGTAAACATTTTAAAGAACATCCTTCCATATAGCTAGTATCTCTTCTGAAAGCACTAACCGTTCTTTGGCTAATTTATGTGCCTCTTGCCAACCAATATCTTCCCAGTTAGCAAAATCAACCTCAGAATTAATAGAGATGGCATCAAACAGGTAAGATACGTAGCTTCTATTCTTAACACTAATAAAACTACGGCCCGAACACAAGGCATCCCAACCTATACGTCCTGACGTACAACCGATATCAGTACCATCAATCAGATACTTATAATCAGCAATGAACTTTCGCCAAGCATCCCGTTCCATATGTTCATAAAAATTCGCACAACCATCTAACAGGTCTACGGATTCAGTATGCTTATGCCTTTGGATAACATCATAACTGTTAGGGAAATGGTATTCTGCAAAAGTATTAGCAACGACTCCTCCCCGTTCATTAATTCCCCCGACAACCAATAATTCTTTAATTGGGTCTTTTGTTTCTAGACTAGAAACGAAAGCCTCTAACTCTTCAACCCTAGAAACACTGGGTCCAGCTACCAAAGTTTGTATACCAGTCACTTTTTCTATAACATCAACTACAGCAGGATTATGAACCATTAGGCCCCTTATTTTTTCTTTATGCTCTTTTAAAAATGGGAGAGCTGTATCACTCAAGTAAAAGGCGTTATAATCATGCCAGAGAAAAACATTACGACAAACATCAAAGGCAGGAACCATGTGTGATAGATCATCAGGTCTATTGAAAGTCCCTACATGAAAAAAACCGTAGTCAGGAGTATGATTAAGAACTTGATCTTGAGACATCCCCCTTATCTCATAATCATCCACCAACAGGCTTAAAATATCCATGAACATGTCCCAATATGTTAAGCCTCTATCAAAAAAAGATGTTTCCCTTGGGTTCCTCCTCACTTCTGGTAGGTATTCAGGCCAGACTTCCGATGTGAGATTATCATGTGTATTCTCTGGCCCCCCAAAAACAATTGCGACTATTCCTTTTGCCATTTATGTTTCACCCTCATCTGTTTAATTAACTTAGAAATTCTAACAACATTATCAGTTGTCAGGTTAGCGTGTAACGGTAGATTAAGTGTAGTGTCAGCAACATAATCCGAATTCTTGAATTTACGGGAACGGGTGTCCTCCTTAAAAAAAGGTATCCTGTGAGCAGGGAAATATTTGAAGGTTGAATAGACTTCATTTTCAAGTAGAAGTCTTGCTATCTGATCCCTGAACGGAGTTTGTATCGTATAAAAATAAGGTGTGACAATATTGCTTTTATTGTCTTTAAGTATTTTGATATGCTCGATACCTGACAACAATTGATCGTAGGTTTCTGTTATTTGGTTTCGTTTTTCTATTAGGTAATCACTTTTGTCTAACTGCGTTAATCCTATACTGGCAGAGATATCGTTCATTATTAATCTTTTTTCACAAGAGGTTATATCATATTCCCACCACAGAGAACTATTCTCTTTAGAAGAGTCAAGACCTGATACCGTTGTAAGACCCAAATACGTTTTTTCTCTAGCTTTATCGGCAATGCTTTTATCCTTAAAATACATAATACCGCCATCACCCGAAGTTATCAATTTTGCAGGGTCTAATGACCACATCCCCATATCACCAAACGTTCCGCAAGACTGATGGTTATGTTTTGTGAACATCGAACAAGCTGAGTCTTCTAGGAGAAAAAGATCGTTATCTTGACACAGTTCAACGATCTCTTCCATCTCACACGAAAATCCACCGTAATGGGTTAGAAACACGGCTTCAGTCTGAGGGGTTATATTGTCTTTGATATCTTTAGCGGTAACTTGTAATGTGTCTGGATCAACATCACACAAGCGTATTTTCGCATACTTTTTAATAGCGGATGGAACAGCAATGAAACTAATAGTTGGAACGATAATTTCAGCCGGATATCCAAATCCAAAAAGCTCCATCGACATAAAGATAGCTTCAGTGCAGGATGTCGTAGAAACTATATGGTCTGATGAGACATTAAATAGCTCGGCAAATTTCGACTCTAACTCATCAACCCTCTTACCTTTGCCAATCCACTTAGAATCAAAAGTCCTTTCGATATGCTTTAACTCTTGATACCCTATAGACGGTTCCAAAAAGTTAATCATGTTACTCTCTTGGTTGAAAAATCATTTTATAGTGATCAGGGTACTCTTCGGAAATGACAAAACCATGTTTCAGTAGGATGTTCTTTACCCTGTTGTGCTTAAGCACTCTTAACGTGAGTGGTAATTTTTCGGTTGATAATGCGAAGGCAAGTATGGTTTTAATAGCCTTACGGATCATCCACCCCCCCCCCTGTTTCCCGAACTCTTTCTTACCCAGAATCAGGTTGTACATATCCCAAATATTATCTAGTTTACGGATACCTATACATCCAAATGCTTGACCATATAATTCGGTTATGAACATAAAGTCATGGGGACGTTTCTGATACTCATCGAACCACTTCCGTTGCTGTTCTGACGAGATCTTATCTTTGTGGAAGAAGAATTCCCTATGTTCATTTTTCCAGTGTCGCAAATTTTCAAGATCTTTGGTAGTTATTGGTCGAAGCAAGAAGCCTGATACACCTTCAACTTTAAGCATGATATATCAACCCAACAATACTGAGGCTGGCTTTAGAGTTTTTAAGGACCAACCCCTTATTCCAGTTAACTTGTTTTGTATGTTTAGCGCAGATGCTGTCAAACATTGCCTTACTATGCAGGTAGATGTGCTGGGCAGATTCGCAAACAATAGAGTTGTCCTTTTTGATGGTGTAGTGAAGTTTTAAGCTGTTTTCTTCTACATTTATTGGGGTGCAAGTTAATTTATGGGGAGAACCCTGATAATCAAAAGATCTTTCTGTGGGTTTTAATTGGCTGGTATCTGTCTCAGGGTTCCAGATTTCAAATAAGAATTGACCTCCTGCTTGCAATCGACTTAAAAGCTGATCTAAAGTGACAAAGACATCTATATGGTTAAGACAATTCAACACGTTATACAACGAAAAAATATGTGTAAAATCCTTATCTTCTACCAGCGTCACACTCTTAACCAGATTGTTAACCCCTATCTTCCTAGATTCCGTTCTCATATGCTTTGACGGTTCGACCCCTAAATAATCTAGTGGATCTCGGTTTTGTATCAGTTCTTTTAAATGTAACCCACAACCAGAACCGAAATCCATAACCTTGGGGTTGTCATTGCTATTGATCCAAGCATTTATAAAAAGGGCATCCTTTTTATAGTCTTTATTTGATATAAAGGGGAATATTTCAGCGTAAGTAGAGTTGTATTCCATATCTAATACTCTGGTTTTTTGAGGTACTCGTCCCAGAGGGGGGCATTCTTATCTGTCTCTGAAACTTCAGGGGGAGGCAAGGAGGAGGTTCCCTCATCCAGTATAGATGAAAGAGAGTTTCCATCTGAATCCAATAAAGACTGAGTGCCTTTAAGGGGGTTGATAGATCTCGCATATGAGTGTTCATATGTTTGCGACATCTTGTAGATGAAATGGTTTGTATGATCTAGAGACTGTATCCCAAGAGCGTACCCAATCGGTACATACACCATTTCTTTATAGTTATCTAAGATATGGGAGTAGACCGTACCTAGCTTATCACTGGATTGCCTTATATCAATAAAAACGCATTTATAGCAACCGCTAACGACTCTAATCAACTTTGAGAGTTGGTTCTCTCTAGCTTGGTAATGAAAACCTCTAACTACATTGAATTTTGATCTATTCTCAACTTCGTGTATGAAGCTATCAAGAATCCCGTGTTGATGGAATTGGTTCTGGTTATATATTTCTGATACTTCTCCCCTGTTATCCGAGTGGGTATCCATACTGATACGGATAATATCAGAAGTCTCTATTTGTTTGAACTTTAACCGCATTCTATAGACCTTATCTAAAGATACGGTTCCAGAAACTCTTGGGGATCAGCCCGCTTTTCCTCTTGGCTCGTTGTTCTGCTTGCCAGAGTTCGTATCGGGTGAAAAGATATACTTTATCATCTTCATCTCCCAGATTGTCTTTCAAGAAGATGTAAGATGCGTTCTCACCAAATTTCCTAGTAGAGTTATTGATGATTTCCATTAGTGTAATTCCTCCATTTCAATTGAAAAGAATTTAAATAGGAAGAACAGGATTATGCCGACCCCTGTTCCTCCTCCAACTATTTCTGTTATATGCCCCCCTAGTAACTCAAGAGCTTCTGCGCCAGCGCAGCCAAGCATCCCAGTGATCCCGACACCCCCAACAGCATGAGCCTGTACTTTGTCACTCTTGTGTTGAGGGTTAGATTCGACTTCTTGCTTGATATCATCTTTAATCTTCTTAAAGTTTTCTTTATGAGTTGTCTCATTCATCACCATTCACATCTTGCGCTGCTTTAAGTAAGGCATTTTCTGCTTCTTGGTTGTTGAACCAAAAGTCTATAAGTTTACTGAAGCTCGCCACGAACGCCCCTAATAATACTAGGAGCACTTCCTTCCACTCTTCAGTGACATCTTTCCCCACAGCAACCATTCCCATCATCAGGAAGATAATCATAAACAATATCAGTACTAAGAAGAAAGACAGATGCCATTTCTTAGAGTTACGATACTTGATAATCTCAATCAGTTCAAGGTTTAATTCATGCGCCCTAGCTGCTACACCATTATGTTCTGGGTCTATTAACCTATCATCCTTATCAAGTTCCTGAAAGTTATCGAACTCTTTATCCCTTTTCTTATCAGGATCTTCCTCTTCTAAATTAACATCATTTAGAAAATCATTAAAGTCTTCCTTACTTGTATCCATTTATCTCGGTCCTGCTCTCGGCCTTGCCCTCCCCGTTGATCTCATAAACTTATCCACACTACTCTCTTCTCTGCCGAAAGTGCCTTCGTAAACAGCGGGACCGATAGCGGGAATGAACTTGACAGCTTGTTTAGGTGATCTCATAACACGTTCAGCTATACTGAATGCCCTGATACTAAAGAACCCGGATACTGCTCCGGGGATACCTATAGTGTCGTACAGGTAAGAGATAGCACCTAAAGCAGCAGTTCGGTTTATGTGGGCAAAGATAACACTTAACTCGTTAGATTTGAAAATCCATGCTTTTACCCCCTCCCAGTCTTTCCCTGCAAGGGAATAGAGGATATTGGACAGGAGTCCAAACCCAACAGTTGAACCTATATGGATAAACATTGGTGGAAGGACATCGATTGCACCTTTCACACCCCCTATCTCTCTCCACCTTTTGTAGTCTCTGAAGAAAGCGTTCTTTACGAACTGAGCTTGCTTGACTTGAAAAGTCGTGAACTGGCTCATTAGGCGACCTAGTGAAGATCTGCTGTAAAGAGGGGGTAAATCTATAGGTTCAGTTTTGAACTGGGTGGTATTGGATACCTTTAGTGCTACCCTTGATATAAGTTTAGAAGCAGGAATCAAATAGGCTTTGTCTTGAGAAAGTTCTTGGTAAGGTGTTGATCGTGCTATTTCAATATCTTCTTCTGATAACCCTTCCCCGATAACATCAAGAACTTCATTTGCTGAGATATCGAGTTCGGTAAACCTGCGTATTTCGTTGGAATCTCGGTTCTCTTGCAGTTTCTTTAAAGCGACAACAGCATAACGCCTTCCTGCTAAGACAGCGAGTTGACGGTTAACCTGCGATTCAACGAAAGCAAATGGTGTGATCTTACGTAAGAGTGTATCTGCTCTCCAACCTCCTTCTGTATAGTAAGACACTATATCAGCAGTTAAACCACCCGTAGCTTGCGCCCAGTCCCTATCTTGTTCACTAAGGATCTCTTTTACTGATTTCAGGTAGGCTTCCATTCCTGCCCATTTAATAGTATTAACACTTTGGGCCACGTTACCAGCCCATGCTCTACCAAGGTAAACCCAACCTGAAATGTTTCTCAGGGTTTTATACCCGTCATCAACCTGCTTGTAAGCGAGATCCATAGGATCTGTCCCTAACTGTTGACTTACGAGTGCTAACGCTCTATCAAACTTGTTTCGGTCTTCTTGCTGCATACCAAAAAGGCTTTCAACTACGGTGCTCTCTTCAGGGTTGACTGTATAATGTGTGACTTTACCTTCATTGTCTCTTGAAGCGATAAGAATTCCTGAGTCAGCAAGTAAGATCCAGTCTTTCAGGGTCATCCCTACCTTTTTGAACTTTTCAGCATTCGGATCTAAGGGGAGAGGGTTGTTTTCATCGTCATAGAACTTTTCGTGAACAGTATTCTTGCCTGATTGATATATATCCCCCGGAATAGCTGAAAGTATCGTTGAAAGTAAGTCTTCTTTTAGAGCGTCATTGACTCCTAGTGCCTGTTGCAACCTCAGAATTGCCCTACGTTCAAGTAACTGGTTACTAAATGTAGGAGGTGTTGTGTCTTGTATAGGGTCAAGGTGATCCATCATCATCTTAATTAATACTTGGTTATCCTGACCGAAATGTTCTATCTCTGCCAACCTTCTCCATGTTCTTCCAAGGTAAGTTGTTGTCACTGCGAAAAAGTCTTCGTCATACCACGGGATACTGTATTTTCTGGTGATTTCAAAGTTTCCGAAACGGTGACCTTTATGGGTTTTCCACATATTTCTTAGGATGGTCTCAGCACGTGGTGTGGTTAAATTGTTTTCGTTTGCGAATTCTTCAACCCTTTTGTTCCATTCTGCTGTTTTGTTAGGATCAACTTTAGCCCAGTCAAACATGTGAGGGAAATAGTTTTTTGCGATAGGTCTCCATTCCCCTTTGATTTTCCCGTCCAGATTGTAGATCCATACAGGGTCTCTCATCCGTTTCACGTTATATATTTTTAAGGAACTGTCTTCATGGGTAACAATATACCTGTGCTGAAGATCGTCAACGATGAATAACCCCCCTCTATGAAGGTGATTATCATCTTTAATCTTCTTGACAGTAAGATCCTCGCTCATTTCTATACTGAAATGTTCGTTAAGAGCCTGAATGAAAACCCTCTTACCTTCAGGGGTTTTAGAGGCTTGTAAAGCTAAGGTGGAAAGTTCTTTAGCTATGGTTTTGTCAGGATCACTCTTGTCAGAAAGGAGTCCCATAGATTTGTTTAACCTGTTTATCCTAGCAACTTCATCAGCAATAGCTTCTGTAGACTTTCTCCATTCCCCTATTACTTCACTGATATAAATTGATAATGCTTTTTCTTTACCTTCCGCAACGTGGGAAAGGTGAGCCATAAGGAGTTTGTAGGCTTCCTTCTCTGTTTTAGCAGGTCTGCCTTCTGCTTCATACATGGAGAGTTTATGTAAAGTCCCGTCAGATCTTACGTATCCGTTATCCATGAACCCCTGCAAGAGTTCCATAACTTCTGCTGAATAAAAGTTTTTGGTAGCTAGACCGACACCTTTAATCTTAAAGAAACCTATCCTTCTTCGGAACCATTTAGGAAGTCCACCCTGAAGCTGCGATTCTTTCTTCAGGAGTTTACCTGCCCAGAATCCCCACTCTATAGAGGCTTTATCTCTGGCAGCGTTAACACTTTCGACTACATCACTGTACCCTAACTTGTGTAGCTGGGTTTCCATAGTGACAAAGAAGTTACCTATTGCACCATGAGCAGCACCTTCACTGATTTCACCCCATTTTATCTTGAGTTTGGTGTGTAGATCTGTACCAGATTCTATTGCTCGTTTAAGTAAAGGTTTAACGGGAGCCTCTCCCATAGCGTCCAGATCACTTTGCAGTACCCTTGACTGGAGAACAGAAGGGAATACTCTTTCATTTACGCCTTCTGGAGCTTCCCCGGTTTCTTCTGTAGAGGGTCTTTGTCCTTCTTCATATTTCCGTTTCTGTTCAGCCCATCCTTGATAAAGGTCGTTCCAATCATCCGCTTTCACATGTCGATATTTCCCTGAGAAATGAAGATTGTCGTAAGGTAAAGACGCAGGATCTTCAAGTGTTACGTCAGTGTCTTGAGCTATGACAGAGACAACTGTTTCACCATGCTTAATTACGAGAACTTTCTGGGACTGGCTGCGGATAGTAGCATCTTCTCGGTTTCTCATGTGTTCAGGGTCTGATGATTCGTTATGCTTTCCTGTATACCACTCTTTGAACATCTTCATATCAGGGAATCCTGATTTTGAGAAAATTTCTCCATCAACTAAGCTGAAATCAAACACTTCGTTTACAGGGTTACCTATTATTTTAGGGTCTGAAGATATTCTGTCTGCTATACCTTCGGGGGTTGTAGAAGAAGTAATATACTTCCCATCACCATCTATTGACCATGCCCGTTGCTGTAAAGCTATCTTTATAAGGTTACCGTCAAAAGCGATAAGTTCTCCGTCAGGTGTTCTGAACACAGCAACGGATCGATGATGTTTATACGCACTCGCACCTTTGGGATCTTCAGCCGAGGGTGCAGTTTTTCTTCCAGAGGTTCCCTCTGGGACCTCCCAAGGTGTAACATCCTGAAAAACGACCAGTTCTGCTTCGTTCCCGAACTCTGCAATAGCCTCGTTCCAGCCAGTATCTGATCCGACTGCTAGGTTGGCGTTAATGAAAGGGCCAATATATCTATTTCCAGCACCGTATCTTCCGTAGTCTTTGCCTTGAATGTTATCAGAGTGTGATGATCCCACCTTTATTAAGCCACCTTCCTTAGCCTTTTTCCATATACTTGTAGAGTTTTCATGCAGCATAGTGTTAAGGGTTGGGTGACCGAAACGGTTGTTACTGAACATTAACATTTTCTGGCCTTCGTGATTGATTCTTATGATGCCGAATTCACCATCGATGCTGTTACTGCTGTCAAAAACATTAATAAAAGGTCCTGCATTTGTTGCGATATTCATAGCTTTGTGATGCAAATACTTTAAATCACCTTTTCCCTTTGCGTCACCGAGCCTGTACATTGAGGTGAGGATGGCATGGAAGGGGTTCACAAAATCATCTCTCGATATAGTCCAACGTTCAGCCTCTCCTTCCTTGGCAGATTTCCTTGTGAACCCAATCCCTGATTCGGGTGATTGGAATCCTAACGGATGTTGGTCGGGAGATATTAAATCCAGTTCTTCAGGGAGAATAGTCAGTTTATGGGGTCCACTATACGGGCCTTCTTCCCTTTCTTTATCCCATTTAAATTCTGCTTCTGAGTCAGGGTCTCCTGTAAAGCTGCCTAAATCTGCTTTGTCTTTCTCTGCTGAATCCATTTTCTTGTACTTAGCAACCCTCTTAACCCAAGCATCCATCCAGTCAGCAAGGGAGGGGAACGGTTTTGTCATAAGAAATTCAAAGGCTTCTTCAGTTAGTCCTTCAGGGACATTCTCTCGTTTGTAGCGTCCTGTAACCAGTTCCCTAACTGTTTTGTAAAGATCCCTCATTCTTTCTATGATGTCTCCCCATATTTTCATCAGGGTGTTCATAAAGGTTCCACCTTTGTCTGTTGCAGCAAAGGTTAGGTCTTCCTTCATTTTCCCTGCATCCAGAACCCATGAAGCTATCTGGTTGGCGATCATCTCTTCATCTGATAACATGTAAGCTAAGAATGGATGTGCCGTCATCGGAGTAACATCCCCTTCTTCAGCAGCAACTGCTGCAACAGCTAACTTACTTTCTACTATATTAAGTTCTGCAACTTCGTCTGGGGTTCGTTGGTCTGCTGGCTTCCTTCTTATCTTAGCCCATTTCTCCATCCTTACTTTACCTAAGTGAGGGCCACCTAGAGTCGCTTGGAGAACTTCTTCTGACCAACCTTTAGCCATTGCATCCAGTCTGTATTTGTTTACAATCCAGTAAAGGGGTTCTACCCATTCATAAGGAAGGTATTTGAGGTATTGCAGATGAAACGCATGTGCTATTTCGTGTGCTAGGGTGAAGGCTTTGTTAGGAGTATCACCTGCCTCTTGATACTCAGAAATACCTCCAAGCCTGAAAGCTACGGAACCGTGTGTTTTAGAGTTACCTATATCAGGGATAAACTGCCCTAGAGTTGTGGGACTCCCTAACGGTTCTAAGACGTTCCAATAACTTCCATAGGCTTTCAATCTGAATCGCCCTGCGGAAGCTGGGGAGATGAATACATCCTTATGAGCAGGGGTTCCATCGATGGATGTTGCTCCCCTGACCCCGTAAATAAGAGGCATCACCTTATTTAACGAATTCCTGTAAGGTGCATTATCCTGGTCTTTGACTTCACTCGCTTTGATACTTAATGTGGAAGTACCTGTCGCTAACAGGTTACCGTTTTCGTCATGTGTTAGCTCACCTGTATCTATATCAGAATAAAGGAGTATCTTTGTTGCTGTCTGAGGCCGTCTTTCTTCTGCTATAGCTTTTGCCTGACCGCTCTTTTTATCCCATATCACATGGCTCGCAATGGGGTTAGTGGTTTTCTTTTTCGTTTTTGCGAGTTGAGGGTCTGTTCCGTAATGGAACCCTAATGTTGCAGCGAACTTAGTTGCCATATTCACGTATTCTTTTGGTATTGAAGAAGTCGCATAAATAGTGGCTGAATATTCAGAGTCACCATGATTCCCTACTTGAACATTTCTACTGGGATCGTATGGTCCAAGCCTGAATTCAAAGTTTCTTCTTTGTTCTTCCAGCATGGCGATATTCAAAACTTGCATTATTCTTCTTGCAGCCCGTGACTCTTGTTTTAATCCGAGTGAACTGTGAAGTTTATCGATAACTATCTTGCCAGTTGAACTGAATACAGGTTTCCCTCCCTTTAAAACAGTTACCGGGATAAGGACACTTAACAGATCTGGTTTAGCCTTGGCTCCAGACAGCGTCTCGTACTCTAATTCTTCAATGTTTTGGACGGTAACCAAATACCCGTATTCACTATCACCTCTTTTGAAAGTCTGAGCTTTCCCTCCCAAGAAATGAATAGAGACCCATTGCTCTTTTATTCCTTGATCTCCGAATTCAGGATACCTTGTTCTTCCTGCTTCATCTTCGTAAACTGTACGTTCATCAGGTTGTGCTGTTTCAGGATCAAGCCTTTGTCTTGCCATGTCCTCGAAATATAGCAACTCAACAATGTTCGGTTGCCTACTCTTAACCCAGCTTTTTCCGTCAAAATCATTAGTGAATAGATCTTCTAGGGTAAGCTCTCTATCTTCACTAATGCCTCCAACTTTTTTCTTTTCCCTTGTCGTGAAATCAAACTCTTCAGCAATGGAGACCAAGACTTCTGGGATACGGGTGAATAAATTGTTTGAAGTTTCAGGGTCAGTCGGGGCCATACTCATGTCAGGCATAGTGTCTATGTATACAGGCTTTAGCCTTGACTGTTTCATAATGTCAGCGTCATGTACCGAGAAAGCCTCTTCGCCTTCAGGGATATTAGGATACCAGTCTCGCATCAGAGTTATGGTGTCTGCTAATGCCCTTACTGCATCAACCCTGTTGCTAGGTAGAACTAGGTTACCTTCAGTGGGGTGAGTTATGAACCCTGCATCTGTGTATATACTGGTATCAGGTGCTATTAGTTGGCTATGGATAAACAAGGGGTCTTTAGGGTCGAGATCTTCAACAATTTCAGGGTTTTCAAATTTGGTAAATAGGTATAACCTGTGGAATGTGGCATCCTGACCTGTTTCAATATCTTTTTCTGTGTAAGGGAAGTCGGCAATAATACTTCCATCCCTGAACATTACAACTTTTTTGTTTTGTCTGTCCCCGTCAAACCATCGAGTGAGTTGAGTGTAAAGGTCACTTGCAGTGTTAACTAGATTTTCATCTTCAGGATAAGTGGCCTTAGTCCCTGATTTAACAATAACAGGTTTAATATTCTTTGACGTAGACCCTTCTAACAGGTGGCTGATTTTCGCCCACCCCCCATAAACATCTGTATACCCCTTCTTAGCTGATAAGAGTATGCCTACTCTTTTCTCCATTCGTTGAGACCCGTCTGGCAAATTAGTTAGGACAGGAATTCTATGAACTACAGGCAACTCAGTTTCGTCTGTAGGCATGAGTTTGTTCCAGATAGGTAAATGGGTTCCTGTTATGTAATAGCGTGTCTCCCAATAAGTAGCTACCTTATCAGTGTTGCCACTGCCCAAATCATCATTTACGTAGGTCTTCCGTTCTCTTTCTGTTGCACTCTGCCATCCCGAAATCGCTTTTATCCAAGCAGCATTGAATGGTGACCCGTCTGAACGGGTTTGATTTATTGTTTCCGGGTCCAAGTTCCCATCTATGAACTCTTCTAAGAATAACTTGGCACTTATAAGTTCGGGGGCAAACGACTCATAGACATCTTGACCTTCCTCTTTGATGATGAATTTATTCTGAGTCTCTGCGGAAGGGTACACGTATTTGATTTGCACTAACGCATCGTCACCTGTATCAAAGTTTTCTGGTCTTATCTCTTTTCGGAATGTCGCTACAGGGGTTTCGCTAGGGCTACCTTTATCTATTACCCTGATACCGTCAAATTGTCTTCTCAGTACAACATTATCCTTAATCATCTGGACAACACCACTAAGAGTTGTCTCAGTGCTGTAAAGTTCCACATTCATTTTGTTAATAAATGCCTCACCTGCCGTACCAGTAAAAACAGGCTCGTTAGGTTCCTCAGAGTCAGGGATAACGCTTTTAGCGTTCAGGTTTTTAATCCCTACATCAGCTTCGTCAGATTCAACAGCTTCATCCCAAGCAGTTTCTATCCTGCCTGTAAGCATGTCAAACATCCTTGCTTGCCAGTCATAAGGTAGTGCCATCATACGGTTTAACCAGCGTATCACATCAGTGCTTCTCATTGATGCAGGGATTTGGTTTTCATCGTCAGCAGTTACTGGGTCCCACTCTAACCCCATATCAGAGAATGCTTGAGTGGTAAGTAGGAATTGTTCTTGAACAACTTTATGAACCAACTGAAGGTCTATCGTTTTTGTTACGGATTCCCTTACTCCCGGCTGCCCCTCTATTTCTTCTCCTTCCAGAACAATCGTAGGAAAGGTTCCTTGGAAAGTTCCCGTACCTATTTCCATCAGTGTTTTTAAAGCAGATTGTTCAAAAGTGACACTAAGTTGCGCTATAACAGTTTCAAGAGTGCTTCTCCCTCCATGCTTTGTAGGAAGAATAAGAACTAAATCAGGAGATCTTGCGAGCTTGTTAAGATATTGGCGTATTGATGCGTCATTATTTGCAGCAGCGAAGGCATTCTGTGGCCCCCATGTATCTTGAAGCCAATCCCTTAAAGACTGCTGTGCTTCTTTTGTCAGTATGATATCTGAAGCATCTTGATACATCTCAGACGCACTACCAGTTTGAGACCCTACACTCAAAGCCCCTAAAGCCTTTAAACGGGAAGTTATTATTGAAGAGAACCTCTTTGCTGATGGCAGGTCCAGATCAACAGGAACGTAAATCGGTGCACTCTTCTGGTTAGTCCTGTTAGTTCTCCCGAACCCTTGGAAAGTCTGGTCAGCTTCATATCCGGGTTGGATAACGTAATGGACTCTACGGTGGTTATTGATGAACTCGTTACTGGCATGGTAACTAGCTCCTGTTGCTCCTGCACCACTAAAGACAAGTGCTCTTTTCTTATCGTCTTTGAATGCTTTTAAGTCATTCTTCTTTCCAACCTTACCGTGTTTGGCCCAATACCAAGTGTCACCATGTTTTTCCAGACGGAAGTCCCTGCCTGTCATCTCAGCTAAATTCTCTGTTCCGAACTCTTCTATTAGAGTGTGTAGCGGAGGAGGTTGGAATCTTATCCCCACATCTTTTTGGATATCGTTAACTTTTCCTGTTGCTGGGTCTACTGTTGCCCCAAGAGGTTTCAGTAATGCTGCTTTAGCTGTGATGAGTTCAGGGATAGGTGCTGTGTTCTTTATCTCCTTCTTTTTCCCGCCCTTTGCTTTGTTTTCTTCTCTAATCTTTTCGTTATCTTTATCTATCTGTCTGGCAGATAGATAGTTTCTGCCCACCTTTTTGTAAGGACGGCAATCGAATTCTTTATCGATCCAATAAATTAAATCTGTTTTACCTGTAGGGTCAAAGGTTTCGAGCATTTCAGGTGTGAGCTTGATTCCCATCTTCCCTGTACTGCCTATCTCTTCTTCTTCGAGTGCTTTATTGTTGTTCTCGTCTAGTTCCCCGTAAAGATCCAATACCCTTTCCCAGTTCCTGTTAAACATCTCTTCACCAGTTTGGACTATCTGGAAAACTGGGGTTTTGTCAGCGTGATTCTCTTTGTAGTGATCTACTACAAGTTTCCCCACTAAGGAGGCTTGGAAAGACCCTGCATCACGTAGGTATTTAGCCCAGAAAGTGGCATTATGTCTTCTTAGTAATGCGTTTGCATTCTGTCTGGTTTTTGTATACTGGTTATCATTGTATAACCCTTCAAACTTCAACCTTACTTCGTTCAGGAACCCGACATAATCGTTATGGTTAACTTTTTCACCTTGATCTAACGGTGCTGTTAATGGCTCAAATTCGCAATCGTCAAAACTTAATTGGGCAGCAACGTATAAACCCAGTCCTTTCAGGTCTTTTGTTAACATCTCAAGGCCCGCTAGTTTTGTTCGGGAGAGTTTAGCGATGAAATCTGTAGAATCTACAAATTCTGTTCCATCTCCCCATAAACCTAACCTTGACGCATATCGGAAATTATCTACTTCAGTAGCTGCTGTAGCTGTAGCGTATGCTACTCTGCTTTCGGGAGTAAGGTTCTGTAACGATATAGCGGTTTGGGAAAGAAGGTTGTCTATACCTTTCATTGAATGGGCTTCATCGAAAGCGATTACACCTTGGAAAGATTTCCAGTGCTTATACGAGTCTTGCATACTCTTGTGGTTGACTTCTTTTTGCTTGTTGCCGTACTTCAACCAGTTAAGTACCGAAAACAGGTTATAATAAAGGGTTTTATTTTTCGGATCAGAAATTATCTCTGCAAGCTGCCTGTCTCTCTCTTCTATACTGAGTGATTCATTGTTTAAGGTATCTTTTAACTTAGGGTCAGCACTTGATAACATGCTGTAAGTTATCGTCATTACCCCTTCGTTTGGTACTTTGTTACTGGATATCCTTTTATCCCAATCAGGTTTCCTGAAATTAAAGATCTTATCCGGGTCTTGACCCATGTCTCTCCAGTCACGCATTGCATCTTCTGTAGCCAGCGTATCACCAGAGGTTACCCATAAAGCCCGTTTAGGCTGCTTAGTTCTCCCTACTCTTCCTAACCCTCTTTCTACTTTATTGAAGTAGTCGATAATAACCCCTGAAATCATTCTACCTTTACCAGAACCTGTACCGTGTCCCCACATAATCGCTTTTCGGAACCCTTTAGCAGTTCTTTCAGCCCAGATTTGTCCTGCTTTAGCAATAGGTTCTATCTGGAAAGCTGATAAAAGGCCGTCATCGATGATCGATTTCTCTTCAGTAACAGGTTTCCCTTTCTTATCAGTTAAAGGTAATCCTGTATCTTCGTCTAGGACAGGAATATTAACCAGTATGTCTAAGTCAGGGATATATGTTATGGTCGGGGCTGGGGTTATAGCTAATCCAGCAGATTCTTTAAGGTTAGCAGGATGGGGTTTTAGTCGTGATACGGGATTACCGTCAGGATCTGTTTTAATGGTTCCATCTTCGTTTTTCTCAACAAAAGCTATCAGTCCTGTATTCTTGTCTGTAGGTTCCTGTGGGATGTAAGTGGTGAAATCAGCACCCCCTAACAGTTCTTCTTGTTGTTCTGCTGATATATTTGTGCCAGCCTGACCTTCTTCAAACTCTGCTACACCTGTATCAACTTCTTCTTCTACTTCATCACTTACTTCAAGTTCACCCCCTGTCTCTGTTGTCCCTGTCTCTTCCCCTGCCTCTGTTTCTGTCTCTGTCTCTGTCTCTGTCTCTGTCTCTCCGGGGGGTTGTGCTGTAGGCTCTCCCGCAGGTGCTGGTGTTGTTACTGGTGTTGCATCGGGAGTTGTACCGGGAGTTGTACCGGGAGAGGGTCCCTCCCCTGTGGTGGTATCAGTTGTGTCTTCATCTGTTTCTTCATCTGTTTCTTCAGCAGCAGTCAGTTCGATAACAATGTTGTCTAATCGTTCAGTGTATAGGGCCTCAAAATCATTGGGGTCTAATAGTCCTTCCAGCGGTGGGGTCAATCGTGAGGCTTGATAATGATAGGCTGCCCATACTGAACCAGCAAGGTTTGATCTTCGTAACGCTACCCCTGTATTAGCAGGGTCACCTTTCAGGAAGGCTTTTATAAAAGCGTTAGCGAATGCGGTTGCACTGTTTATTCTCTTGCCGAGCATAAACGCAGCTAGTTTTGAAGATATCTCAAACCCTAATGCTGTGTCTTCAGGAGATTCCACATCACTCCTGAAGCGGGAGAGTGGTACAACCTCTTGACTGAGTTTATCGAATAAATCCTCTAACCCCGCCATCCCTTCAGCCATTTCAGCTTCTTGTTCTTCTTCACTTTTTTCTACTGTTTCTGGTTCTACAGGAACCCGTTCTCCTTCAACCACTCCTCCACCTTCTGTTCTTCCTCCTCCGTCAGGCTCCACGGTAGGCGTAGTGGTGACATCTCCTTTTGTGGCATCTTCTTCTGTGGCATCTCCTGAAACTTCTTCAGTAGTTTCTGCATCATCTCCGCTGTCACCCCCTCCTTCTTCAACCGCTTCTCCATCTTCTGGAACATTTGGTCCCACTCCTCCTGCGGGAATGATATCCTTTCCTTCTTCAACGTCTGTTTCGTCTTCTTTGATATCTTCTTCAGCAGATCCTTGTCCTTCTGCTTCTCCGCTTCTGTCAGCTTCCGCATCATCAGGGGCTGCATCTCCTTCTCCTTTAGGGAATATATCTTCTTTAGTAATAGGTTTAGGGCTTCCCGCTTCTGGCATCCCTGTTTGGGGTACATTGAATACCTGATCCAACATACCGAAATATATCCCTTCGGCTGATATCAGGTTAGACAGGGTAGGTTCAGAGGTTCTTATTTTCTCTGCAATACTTATAAGGTTAGCTGCAAACCCTCTATGAAAAGCATCTTTTTCTTCCCGTGTTGTTGCTCTTCCGTAAAACTGGTCAGTTAAAGTATCGAGTAAAGTCTGGTATCTGAAATTGGATTGAGGGAAGGTTCGTTCCAACATCCAACCTTCTTGTCTGGAATCACCCAGAACCTCATCCAGTTGCATGTTACCTGTAGGTTTCTCAGCACTGTCAGCTATCATGCTGCCAGCATGTTCTTCTATATGATCTGCAAGTGTATGGAGCCTTTTACGAACATCTGCATACCCTTTATTAGCAGGGTCTAAAACGAATTCTGCAATCCTCTCTGCTTCCGTGAGGTTCTCTAGTGTAGGGTTCTGCCCCAGTTTAACGAGTATTTGGAGTGCATCATTTAAAAGTCTTGTTTGTTCAACAGAGGTAGAATGTTGGGGGCCTAGTTGCACCCTTGTTGTCATCTCTCTGAGGCGGGCTTTAGTCTGTTCTGGTGTCCACCCTCTTTCTCTTCGTAACTCTTGGACTTGAAGGTGTTTTTCCTTATCTTCTATAATCTCCCTGAAATCAGTAGTTAGTTCGTTGATAACGTCTTTGGTGGCAGTAACGAAATCACGGGCCTGATTCAACTGCCTGACAGTAAGGTTATCAGTGTATTCTCCAGATATCTCATCTATAATCCTTAACAGCGTATCTCTATATGGAGTGTATCTACCACTGGTATCGTCTGCCATTAGGTACAGTTCGTTAACCATTCCTGAAATTATGGCCTGACGATTTTGACCGGGGGTCTCATCTGTTGCTCTTGGGAGACCTAAAAGTTCCTCGTCTTCATAAACTATATTATCCAGACCTGTCTCTGGAGTGTGGGGAGTTGCACCACCTGTTGTAGGTGGATATGCTGTTCCAGCAGGTGGAAGTGCAAGCTGTCCTTCTCTTTCCCGTTCAGCATTTCTTTCCCGTTCAGCCTTGAGTTCCGCAATCCGTTGGAAGATAGGCATCATCAGTCTGGATGAATGGTTTAAAGCTAATTGGAAAGGTATATCTCCTATCCATTCAATAACTTCAATCTCAAGAGCGTTCCCACCCAAAGAAGCTGCATCTAATACTGAGGGGGGTATCTTTGCTATACGATTAGATAGTTTGTACCCGATAAAAGCCTCTGGGCTTATATGGGCAGCACCCCTAGCCATCTTTTTAGTTCTATCTAAAGTTTTAGCTAGACGGGAAGTTCCTTTGTAACCTGTTTTAAG
>Ga0310345_10001597_pt1 | contig 24816 bp, 30 predicted proteins | sample HC15DNA20500_MG_FD_204667 | JGI IMG/M metagenome (GOLD analysis project Ga0310345, IMG submission 204667) | Marine microbial communities from station ALOHA, North Pacific Subtropical Gyre - HC15-DNA-20-500_MG | ecosystem: Environmental > Aquatic > Marine > Oceanic | place: Pacific Ocean: North... | reverse complement strand
AAATTGCTACAGTGGAAATGAAGGGGTCTTAATTTAATTAGTAAGATTGTGAAGAAATGATTTTTGTGTTCCAGTGGAAATAATGGGGTTAAAATGGATTTATTTTAATTGGTTTTTATGATTTTGTTCACAATTCTATTAACCCTGGGACCCTATATTTCCAGTCTACCTGATCATTATAATATTAGGTTCAATTTTAACTATTTTTAATATATTTCATAACTTAGTTAAATTATATTTACTAACTAACTTATTCTAACTTCATAAGTAACAAGAGCGAGCTTTAATCTCTATTAACATTAAATTATTATTCATCTACAATCTTTAATCTCCAAAGGAAATATCCCCCCTCCCCGTTAACACAAAAGTTTTACATAATTTAAAAAAAATTTAATAATAATATTTATAAAAAATAATTCAAATATTCATATATCAACAATTCACTAATTACCCCCTACTATTTTCACAAAAAACACATGAAATTCAATAATTATTATTATTACATTAAAATTCTAATTCAGTAGACGACTGATCAGGAATCTGACACAAAACCTGGCCATCTTTTGTTCTTTTTACTACAACACCCTTTCTTACTAAAGTAGAAACCACCCGACTAGTATGTTCCCTAGATTTACCAATCTCCTTACGTACCTTTGATAGCGGCTTTGGTCCATCCTGTAAAAACTCTATTACATGTTTTTCAGTGTCTGAAAGCGTGATATCACTAATATCATGTTTAACATCACGTATATCAAACTGATTAACATCAGTAAATACAGGCTTAATACCTGGTATAGACACTGATTTAGTTCTTAATTCCAACAATTCAACCCGCATCATTAAATTAATAAGACGTTCTTCTTTTAACTCTATAGACTTATTGATCGAGGCTACAATATCACTCAACATATCTGCCGCTAACATTTGTTGTTGAAAACGAGTTATGTAATTACGACCTAAAAACGATATTATAATCGACACGATAAAACCTAATAACACAAAACCTAATACCTGAATAATATCACTTGATGTCAATAATATCACATATAACATCACAATTAAATAACCTTATCGCCAGTTATCCTATCACATATCTCATTAATAATATCATCAATTTCATCAACAACCTCAACAGGAATTTCAATATCCTTTAATGAATTTAATCTCTCAGAAAGATCAGTAAATGAACTTATAGTATTTGTATCTAAAACACCCAGGTATATCATTAATAATAACGTATTAAGAGACTTCCTAAAGTTATTTTTCGCCTGGCTTAACGTTCGTAGGTACGAACCTTTAGAAACAGGTCCAGAATCTCTCATCTTTATAATTTCGTTTAATGAATATCCTTCAATTCTATACTGAAATGCCAACATTAAACTATCAATTTGTGGTTTTGTAAAATGACTATTACCTAAAATTATTTCAAGAAGTTTATCATTATCAATAAGATCATCAATCATAATTTACGTTATACAAAATTGTATAATAAACATTAATTTAATAAGAAAATAATTTTTACTAAATTTAATAATAAATAATAAAATTTATTTATAAAATACCTTAAAATTAACAAATAATTCGATAAACAGTTTATATCTTCATATAATAATAGAATAATAATGGGACGAAAACGAAAAAAAATAATCCGTATTACTAAAAAACTACCTAAAGTTTACAACTGTCCAAGTTGTGGACGTGTTTCTATGCGTATCAATCGTAAGATTGTTAAAGAAGAGAATCCAGTAATTGAACCTGGTAAAATGAATAAAAAATTATATGATATTGAAGTGCTTTGTGGTGACTGTAAAGTTACAAAGAGCTATCAAAACCGTAAGGAACCTATAGATATTTACAATGACTTTGTTGACTGGTTTATGAAAGAAGGCATTACAACATGAAAATAGGTACAGTTGAGAAACTACTACAAAAAGCATCAAAACAAGGAACACTTTGTTTTACACTTTTAGACTCTCAAAGTACCTCTACCAAAGAACTTCCAGACATGATTAAAGCAATTGAAAAGAGCAAAGCAACAGCAATATTTGTAGGCGGTTCAACGATTTCCGATCAGGTTGAAATTGAAGCATTTGTTAATACAATAAAGAAATTATCAGATTTACCAGTTATCCTGTTTCCAGGGAACATCTCTGGTGTAGCATCAAACGCAGACGCTATATTGTTTATGTCACTACTAAATTCTGATAATCCATATTTTATAACAGGGGCACAGGCTTTAGGGGCAATTTCAGTTAAAAAATATAAAATTGAACCTCTACCAACCGCCTATATTATAGTTGGTGAAGGAGGTGGAGCTGGTTTCATTGGACGGGCAAGAGGAATTCCTACTGATAAACCTGAGATTGCAGGAATGTATGCTCTTGCAGCAGAATTCATGGGAATGAGATTTTTATACCTAGAATCAGGTTCAGGTGCAAAACAAACAATACCAATTAAGACCATCCAAACAGTCAGAAAATTATATAACGGCTTTCTAATGGTCGGTGGTGGAATTAAAGACGCTTCTACAGCAAAAAAAATTGCAAAAACAGGTGTAGACGCAATAATTATTGGCTCAATATTAGAGACAAAGAACTACAAGACAATCCTGCCAAAAATCACAAAAGCAATTCAATTAAAATAACTAAAAACTGCTTTGTTCACTTGTATGCTGGCCTTATCACTATGTCTTAATTTAAATCGTAACAAAACCAATTTTTAAACATGAAAACTAATCCAAACGTAAAAAAATACATTATTGTTGGATTAGTAATTGCCATAATACCAATGATACTTGGTCTAATAGTAGGTCAAGTACTTGAAACATACAACACCGACAATGGCCCTATAATTGTTATGGCAGCTGTTATTGCAATAGTTGTTTTGATTTCAGTTTTTATAATTAGTGGTAGAGCCGAATCACATTCCAATACTTAAAGCCAATAAACACGACGTACAACAAATGACAGAAATTTTTGATGCAAAATTTGACAGAACTGAGAACGAACTAATAGTCAAACTACCCACAAGCTGGAAAGGCGCCGAAGACGAAAATTTTCGCATTGTTTTAGACGAAATATGCGTAATTTTCCCTGAAAGAGTATATGACTCAATTGGTGAATATACTGTATTAACATTCCTTGAATCAATAATGAATGCAGGATTAATCCGTCCAGACGATATCCAAAAGGCTCTTGAACATATTGTCTAATGATTTTTCGTTTGTATCTATAGTTCTTGTCTAATAATTTTTTATTTTAAGACATGTATAGTATATTGAGGTAGATATGACTTTACAAGAAGACTTTGTACTGGAAAAAATTAACCAAATTAAACAAATTGTTAATTTACCAGAAAAATATTATACCTACAACGAATTACTCTTAAAACAATTTCATTCCATATATTCTATAAGTTCAAAAGCACGATGGGTGGGCATCGATCCAAACATACTACCAGAATCAGAAATTACTATAGATATTGCAGACCGTGTTTCTGGTATTTGTGATCCTCAAACTGAAACATCAATTAACCCACGCTTACGTGAACTATTAAAAACAAATAGGCAAGAAATAGCTGCCTTAAAAATTGCAGAAGAAATAGCAATTGGAAAATTCGGTCTGATGGAGCCTGAAGAGGCACTAAAAACAGCTGTACGTGTGGGTTTAGCGGTAATGACTGAAGGTGTTACAGTGGCTCCTATTCAAGGTTTGAGTGACGTTACTATTAGGCAAAATAGAGACGGAACCCAATATGCCTGTTTGTTCTTTGCTGGACCAATGAGATCTGCAGGAGGCACAGAATCTGCCTTTACCGTTGTCCTCGCCGATCGTGTACGAAAAACCATGAATCTATCTACATATCAACCATATTCCTTTGGGTTTAACGAACCAGAAAGAATTCTTGAAGAACTTCGAATATACGAAAGATACCAAAGCTTTCAATTCAAAGTTTCAGACGATTCAATTCTGGAAACTGTGAGACGATTACCCGTAGAAATTAATGGAGTAGAAACCGAACAACAAGAAGTCGTTACTCACCGTGTAAAAGGAGAAAAATCAGAACGTATAACTACAAACCGACTTCGTGGAGGTGCACTTAGAGTCATAAACGACGGAATTATTGGCAAAACCAAAAAACTCAGTAAATTAATAAAAGATCTTAATATTTCAGGCTGGGACTGGTTAGAAGACATTGACTCGATAAACAAATCTGATACCAACACAAAAAACAAAAAATCTCACTTTAATGATGTAATTTCTGGTAGACCTGTGCTTTCCGTTCCAGAAATTCCTGGAGGATTTAGATTGCGTTATGGTAAATCGTTTAACACAGGTCATGCCACAATTGGGGTCCATCCTGCCTCATCAGCAATATTCAGTTACCCAATAGTAGTAGGAACACAAGTTAAAACCAATATTCCAGGAAAAGCGTCAACCATTGCTTTTGTCGATACTATAGAAGGTCCAAGAGTGTTGTTAAAAGACGGTTCAGTAGTACATTTACAGGATAGAGAAGAAGCAACTAAATTAAAATCCGAAATTAAAAGAGTGCTATATCTAGGAGACGTTTTAATAAGCTACGGAGATTTTCTTGAGAATAATTCATTACTTCATAAGAGCGCTTATGTCGAAGAAATCTGGATTCAGGACCTGAAAGAACAATGGGAAACAGAAGGCACTAAACACCCAGAACTTAAGGAAACAATTGAAAAATTAAACCCTAATACACCGAGCTTTGAAACAATTAAAGAACTTTCAATAAAATTAAAAACACCATTACATCCAAGGTTCCTGTTCTTCTGGGATCGCTTATCATATGATAATATTATATATCTGCGAGAAAAACTTCAACTAACAGACAACTTCATTCGCACAATAAACAACAAAGAAACCAAATATATCTTAGAACTGGCAGGAATACCCCACACCGTCCAGGCAGAAACCCTAATCATATCTGGCGAAACATCAAAGGCAGTGTCTTTTACCCTGAACCTACAAAACCTAAAGATTCCTATTACATCACAAACAAATACCTGTAAACTCTTGACATCACTTTGCGGCATTCAAATCAATGAAAAAAGCGCCGTTTCCGTTGGAATAAGAGTTGGTAGGCCAGAGAAATCAGCATTAAGACGTATGACACCTGCTGTAGAATGTTTGTTTCCAATAGAAAAACTTGGAGGATTAAGATCAGACATCATACAAGCCTCAAAATACCACAGTAATCCTAGAGATCCACAAACAGAAGGCAAAATACTTGTGGATATAGTGAATTCATACTGTGAAACCTGTAACGAGTATAATCCAAATAGCAGATGCACTAAATGTAAAAACCAGACAAGCATTCGTCATTTATGTAACAGGTGTAAAAAAAACCGAGATAGCTGGAATTGCCCAAAATGCAAAATCCAGACCGTCGAACATGGAAAAAACCTTTTCGACCTCAAGAAAGAACTAGAAAAAGCATCCATCCAAACCAAATATCATCCACGTGCTCCATTTAAAGGAGTAGAAGGACTGTTAAGCGAAATAAAATATCCCGAACCTCTAGTCAAAGGTTTGTTGAGAAATAAACACAACCTCTCAATGTACCGTGACGGGACAATCCGGATTGACATGACAAACGCCCCTCTTACACACGCAAATGCAAAAATGATTAATACCACAATTACAAAATTGAAAGAATTAGGATACGCAGAAGACATTCACGGAAACCCGCTTGTTGACGAAAACCAGATATTCGAACTTTTTATTCAAGACATAGTAATTCCTGACACCTCTGCATTAACACTGCTCGACATATCCAAATTTACTGACGACCTTTTAAAATATGTATACAAAACAGATCCTTATTATAATCATACCAAATCCGAGGATTTGATTGGGGAACTTTTAGTGGGATTGGCTCCACACACATCGGTTGGAGTAGTTGGGAGGATTATTGGATTTACTTCATCTCAAGTATGTTTTGCGCATCCATATTTAATATCTGCCCGCCGGCGTGATGCAGATGGCGATGCGGATGCCGGAATTTTGTTAATGGATTTATTATTGAATTTTTCCAAAGAATACCTGCCAGCCGCAATAGGAGGCCTAATGGATGCACCGTTATTACTTCAACCAATAGTATTACCAAAAGAAGTGCAACGACAGGCCAGGAATATGGACATCATGAAACAATACCCAAAGGAATTCTATACAGAAATTTCAAGCGAGGTACTTCCCACAGACCTAAAAACCAAGATTCAAACAACAGAGGAATATGTACTATCAGACAGCGTAAAACAATTCACCGATTTTCATTTCACCCACTTCACATCAGATATTAGCATCGGCCCTCCGAGAACCAGCTATATAGAAGTCAGATCAATAAACACAAAAATTGAAAGGCAACTGGATATTGCTGAGAAAGTAGATGCAGTAAACCCCAACGAAGTAGTAAAATCACTGATCAATACACATCTTTTACCTGATATTATTGGTAATTCAAACGCGTATTTACGACAAAAATTTCGATGTAAAAACAGAATGTGCGAAACTAAGAACAGAAGAATGCCACTAAAAGGCAAATGTTTCAAATGTGGTGGTAAATTACAAGCTACAGTAACAAAAGGCTCTGCAATGAAATACCTGCCAATAGTCATCAAACTTTCACAAAAATACGATCTTGGGGATTATCTAACCAACAGAATAAACCTTCTTGCAGAATCTTTAACCTATCTATTTCCTTCTGGACGTGACAAAGACCAGACCGAATTGACTGCTTTTGTATAGAATTCCTGTGAAACCAGGCGAGTTAATTTTAAAAGAAAAAAAATTATTGTATTATATTTCATAACCCTTCATGTAATTCAATAATTTCTTATAAAATTCTAAAGCAGCTCCCGTTTCGTCCACAATATAATCCACAATTTTATCATACTGCTTTAGTCTGTTCCATTCAGGTACGTCCTTTCCACTGGTTTTTTTACCAGACACATTGTCCAAACCAGAACCTTTGAAATTTCCTTCGTTAATTATTATTGCAATATGCTTCAGATCTACCGCCATAGTATTGTAGCCTATTATCTGGGCCTTCCAGAATTTTGGTAAGTCATGTTCAATCAATTTCTTCTCAAGAAAGTTTTGCTCAAAGAACAGATTGAATCCCAACTTGGGAGGGAACTTGCTAATCAAAAAGTTGACAGAATTTCCAAAATCATCCTCTACCTTTGAACCATTGACAGCGTCATAAATGAATTCCTTATCGGTTGAATATTCCCAACGCTTGTATATTTTCAAATCTCCCATAATATCACCAGTGTTTGCATCAACTTCTTGCCACTGAATCGTGATTATTTCACTATCCTCTGGAGTCAGATCCCCAGTTTCAAAGTCAACATAAACTAATTTCTTCGTCATTATTCATATTATACAACCAAACATTATATTGTTTTGAATTACATTAATTGTATATTGCAAGATAATTTTTCAAATACTCAAGACTTACCAGGTAACATTCAAGACGTTGACGAAGTAGAGGGTATCATCTTCTGCCAGAAATGCCACAAGTATATTGAAAGCGACTGGACTGCAATACCGATGTCAGATGGAACGATGTTCTTCCTATGCATTAACTGTCATAAGTTCTCGATATCAAACGTCGATGGAGAATGGAAGATATCTGCAGATAAGATTGATGGACTGAAACAGGAATACCCTGACTCTGACGAAGACTTTGAGTGCTTTACGAAAGAAGATTAAATAACTAATGACTCCTAACGCAGCAAGACAAATATTGGGTGTTTCATCAACCGCTACGCAAGATGAAATAAAACAAGCTTGGAAGGATCTTGCGTTTAGTTTTCACCCAGACCGAACCGGAGTTGGAAACGAGGCAAGAAGAAAAAGACTGGAAGAAAAGCTAAAGGAGGTAAATGTAGCTTATGGAATCCTGAAATCTGTTCAAAGAGTTAAAAAACCAACGAAAAGACAAAACACTTCTCCAAAAAGACCACAACCGACAGACGACTGGCGAGCATTTGCCACTGAAATCACAAAGGAAGGCCTAAAAAAACTTCGTAATGAGGCTGTGAAGAAATACAACAAAGAATACAACGAAAAAAACAAAGAAAAACTGAAAGCGCTACGCAAAGAATACCAAGAAAAAAGCAAAGAAAAACTGAAAGAAATTCAAAAAGAATGGAAAGAAAAAAACAAAAAAAGACTAAAAGAATACAAAAAAGAACTGAAAAAGAAAGCTAAACAAACATTTCCCTAGTTATTTGATTTACTTATACTGATTCTGTACCTTCCACATTGCGCATTCCTGAACGTTCAACAGACCTGTAAATATCATTCCTCACCTCGTAGACTAGGCCAGAATCATTCATTGTGTTCAGCATTTCCTGTGCCTCTGACCAATTGTATTTTCCAGTATTCACTAACATGAGTATGAACTCCGCTCCCTTCACAGTCTCGTCAGACGATCTATTACTTAAAGTTCTAAACAAATAATTAGACATATGGAATTTCTCTTTGTTTGTTAGACTTCCTTCTGTCATACCTACTAACAATTTTCTGTTTACAGGACTGTATTTTGATTCCGTCGAAGTTCGTAATTTATTTAGTTTTGAATAAATTTCACGTCTATCTTTGTCCAACTGATCCATCATAGTCTCCAAATTCTCAATTTTTTTAGCTAAAGTATTAGTTTCTTTATGTTCCGGATTAAATCCATGTCTGTTGAGAATTAAGTCAGTCTCCAGGTCAGTACGACAATCAATTAGAACATAACATTGCTCTTCGATTTCACGCAAACGCCTTAACAATTGCATTAACGTTTTATGCTTTTTAGAATATTTTTCAAACGACATCTTATCCCCAAAATGCTATACGACTCCGGTTGATAAATTAATAATCAACAAGAAAATTTTACAACTTGTCAATTTTTAAAGTTAAATCCAACAAGTACAATTAAACAGAAACCACAATAGTATTTGTTAATTTGTTGCTTATGCGTTCTTTTTTACCTCTTATAAATAAAACACCGAGCAAAACATCAAATGGAATAAGAGAAGTCTTGAAGAATGTAAGAACTATTACATCAATAAAATCCTGATCACTCCCATCTATTTTGATCGTTCGAATCTGTAACATTCTTTTTCCAATCGTCTGGCCGCGTTTGTACTCGTAATATACCCAATAAATGAACCTGAATGGAAACACAGTAGCATAGGTAAACGCAGTGTTGGTCAAGTCAGAGGTAGCCTCTACAGCAAATAGATTTCCGCCGTTGTTTTCTGGAAACTCAAAATCAGGTAATTCCACTATCTCTATTGGCGAAACCAAGCCGAGTATTAGTACCAATCCTATCCAAATTACTTCCACGATGATGTTGTCAAGCAAATAGGCAAAAAATCTTCGTGTCCAGGAAGCTCGTGTTTCACTCATGACTCGTCATTACACTTTGAAACCCTTTAGGGTTTTGTAAAAATAATTTATGGACATTCTTTGACAGCTTTCAGAACTTCATCGACGTGTCCATCGACTTTTACTTTCGGCCAAATTTTATTTATTTTCCCTTTCGTATCAATTAAAAATGTTGAACGACCAATTCCCATGTATTCTTTTCCATACATATTCTTTAATCTCCAAGCATCATATTTTTCACACGCATCACCATCTTTGTCTGATGCCAAAATAAAATTGAGATTAAATTTCTTCACAAACTTTTCATGTGACTCGATACTATCTCTGGACACACCAATTACAACAGCCCCGGCCCTTTTGTATTTAGATAAATCATCTCTAAAACCACAAGCTTCTTTTGTACAACCTGGTGTATCGTCACGAGGATAAAAATAAAGAACAATTTTTTGTCCTTTTAATTTTGATAAACTAACATTTTCACCTTTATTTGTCGGCATGTTAAAACTTGGTGCTTTGTCTCCTTCCTTAAGCATAAAACAATCTACCCTTTACTAATAATATATTTTATGATATCAAATAATTTTTTAATACCATTCTACTTGTCAATTTCATCGTCAAGCAGAATATCCGAAGCCGCAAACCTACTTTTCATCGTAGTCAATCGTTTCTGATTAATCAACCAACCCACGTTGATGAGTTTGATTCTGCTTTCTACTTTGATTAAATTAATATATTCGTTCGACACAGCGCCTGTTTTTACTCTTAAAGCACATTTTGCCGTATCGTCTTCAATCTCCAGATCTTTGTATGCCATTTCTTGGCCTTTACTCTTATATGTTGCAAACTTGTCAAAAGTTAACTTTCCCGCACTAACAACCACTGCTTCGTGAGTATCTATTCCCCACGTATTCTCTTCAAGTTTCAATACATCTTCAAGTTTCATTATTGTTGTTTTCATATCAGACTTTTTACACTTACACTTAATAAAAATCTAATTATAAATGATTTATTGAATAATTTCACCCGATGGCTTGTAATCGGAATTTTTATTATCAGTTTTCTAGCACTGACAATTTTTTACATTCAATCAAACCTGACTTCTAATCAAGTAAATCCTACCACACTTGACTTGGAAATCCAACCTGGAAGAAACCATCTTAGACTTATACACAACGACATAGATCGTGACGTTTTCATTGAAACTCCTAAAAATTTTAAAGCAGATAAGGAATATCCAGTTGTTTTCTTCTTTCATGGAGGCGGACAAACCGGAGCATCAATTTCAATGCAGGAACTGATTAACGAAGAACAATTCATCGGTGTATATCCTAGTGGAATTAGTGGATATTGGAACACTGGATTTGAAACAAGTTCTGGACGGGGAAGTACTGCTGATGACGTTGCATTTGTAGAATTCATTTTCGGTTATCTTGATTCACAAATTAATGTGGAACAAAACAAAATTTTTGCAGCAGGAATGTCTATGGGTGCAATTTTCCTTAATGAACAGATTCTGCACGAACCGAATAGATTTTCTGCCGCTGTATTGTTTATGGCATCTTTTATCGACTGCGAAGAATCTAATATCGAATCCACTCGATGTTTGAAAGATTATCCAAATGGAATTAATCCCGACGTTTCAATTTCTGTTTTAACAGTACATGGGGTGCGTGATGATTTAGTTCCTTACAATGGTGGTGTTATTGGTGAATGCTCCGCAGAACGTTGTATTATTCTGAAATCTGCCGAAGAAAACATTGCAATATGGGCAAACCAAAATGGTTGTAATGACGAACCAAAAACATCTGAAGGTGAAATTAATGGAGTCACCATTCATGAATTCACAGGATGTTTAAACAATAAACAAGTTATGTTTTACAGTATACAAGAAGCAGGTCATGGTTATTTAGATAATTTTCTTCCTGCTGGTCGATATAGTGGCGGAACGATTGACTTACTATGGAAGTTTTTTCAATAATTACTCTCAATAATTTAGAATCTTATAAAACTATTTTTATTAGAATTTTCTTAGCTTGTAGTCTTTTTATAATAAATTACCAACCAATAATAAAATAAGCAAAATTGCTATAGCGATTCCAACAAATCGTATCCTAGTTTGTTTTGGTTCTCTACTGAATTTTATCAGAACTTTCATTATCATTAGTTAAGACCTATACAATTAAAGTCATTGATAGTCCATTACATTAATTTGAAATAACTGTATTAATGGATATTATGGTGAACAGGCCTTTCAAGAGAGAGAAGGATGCAGCCCTGCGGTAATAAAATTATAAACCACCGGACTATATGAAAAGACATTGATCAACATAATTGCTATTGCCCTTGGCGGTGCTCTTGGCGCAGTTTTGCGTTACGTGCTTGGCAATCAAATTTCTATAATATTTGGCACGAACTTTCCGTTTAGTATCCTGATTATCAACGTAATTGGTTCGTTTTTTATGGGAATGGCTGTAGAAAGTTTTAATTTATTTTCAATATCCAATGAACCTACGCAAAAATTTTTAACAATTGGAATCGTTGGGGCCTTTACTACATTCTCGACCTTTTCATTAGACGTGATTGATCTAGTGATGAAAAATAGAATATCAGACGCGTTCATTTACATTTTTGCATCAGTAATTCTAGCTGTTGGTTTCTTGTTTCTTGGTATGCAGTTTATAAAATTCATTAGCGAATTCAAATTATTCTAACAAACCTTATATTAAATTTAAAATTACACGTATAATATGCAAATACCACAATATGATGACACAAAATCAAATTTATTTAATGAAATATTAGCTGCTGGAAAGCAAAGATATCCAAACGAGCATCCGTGGCAAGAACTTTTCCTTACTGGAAAGCTTTCACAGGATCAATTAAAAGTTTGGGCACAAAATCGTTACTATTTTCATGCAGGTATTCCAGCGAAAGACGCAAACGTATTTGCAAAATTACCTGATGATAAAGATGCAAAAAGTATGTGGTTAGAAAAATTGCAAGAGGAGGCAGGATCTGATGATGAACAATCTCATCCAGATATGTTTTTAGATTTCTGCGAAGGTTTAGGATTAACCCGAGACGAAGTTACCAACGCAAAAGTCTTTGCACCGATAAAGATAGCAGTAGATGCTTACACACATGCTGCACGAATACACCCGTTTCAATGGGGTGTGGGTGCTTCAGTCAGTGAGTATACTGTTCCATACAAAATGGCCAGAATGTTAAAGGCGTTTAAGGAACATTATTCATACATTCCTGAAAACTCACTTCACTTTTGGAGTGCTCACCAGGAAGCAGACGAAGTCCACGGAAATATTATGATAAATCTTATCGAAAAATATGGGCAAACTGAAGCAGACAAAGATTTGCTTATGGATGGCTATATGTTCAAACTCGATTTACACCGTATAATGTTGGATACCATTCATTACGAAACCGTAGTTACAAAGTAAACCTGAATCAATTTGTTAACTACAAACGACAGCAACATTAGTGGTAAAGTTACTATATATGGCACTGTTGAAGTTGAAGAATTTGAACCATGGCAAAAAAAATTCGAAGAACATTATCCAAACATCCAATTAAATTTTAATCGCAGGTATGTTTATGGAACTCCTCCACCTATGGCACAAGCCGTTATGGATGAGACTAAAAAAGGACAAGACACCGCAGACGTATTAATTGCATCCACTGCACCGATATTACAAATGGAAAATCTAGGAATACTTTCTCCACATAATTTTGACAACTCAATCTTGTCAAAATACAAACATTATAACGACTATTGGATTTCTGTTCTAGCCATTCCTACCGTACAAATGTACAATCCAGAAGCAATTAACGAATCTGATTTACCAAAAGAAGCTCTTGATCTTACAGATGAGAAATGGAAGGGAAAACTCACTACACATGATCTTACTTTAGGTACATTTGGCGCTCATTGGCTTACAAAAATTAAAGATCTTTTTGGAGAAGAGAAATGGATGAAGTTCGTATATGGACTTGCTAAGAACAAACCTACAAAATTTGGCTTGTTTGACGACCTTACTGATTCACTTACTGATGCAAAAACACCATTAGCAGTAAATGCATTACATCATGATTTGATTAAAGCAAAAGCTGAAGGTAGACCTGTTGAAAGACTTGTTCTTTCCGATCTTCCTGCGATGTCCACATCAAATGCAATTGCAATTACCAAAGCATCTAAAAACAAAGAGGCTGCTGCAGTTCTTGTAAAGTTCCTGTTGTCTGACGAAGGCCAGGAAATGATAGGTAATTCATCCCATACTGTTCGTGTTCCAGGAAACGAAAATGTAAATGCGAAATATTCTATCTCAAACATTCTTCCAGATGAAGAGGTTGTATACTTTCCAGATAAAGATGCATATCCAAGAACCCAATCTGACTTAGATCTACTCAAAGAACACTTTAGTTAACTACAATAAAATACTAGACAAATTAAAGATGAGTTCAGCAATTCTGATAACATACGATAGAGATGATGCAATAAACGAAGCATTGGGTCTTTGTGAATCTGCAGGATATGATGTACTACATGTAATTCGACAAAAATTTCTTAAAAAACCAAAATATGGAATTGGAGCCGGAGCCTTGGAAAAACTCGAAGAACTTTCTGACGATCTTAATCCCGATATAATTATCTTTGACGAATTGTTAAAACCAACTCAGAATTACAATCTTGCATCAACACTAAACAAATTTGTACTTGATCGCGAGTCACTTATTCTTGAAATTTTTGAACACCGAGCTTCAAGCAAGGAATCACTCCTCCAAATCAAGCTTGCTAAATTAAAATACGAACTGGTTAGAGCAAAAGAAAAAGTTAACTTAATAAGAAAAGGAGAAAAACCTGGATTTGGTGGGATTGGTGCGTATGATGCTGATACTTATGCGAATGATATAAAACGTAAAGCACAAACAGTGCAATCTAAATTACTAAAAGCTGGTAACCAAAGAAGATTACACAGAGAAGGAAGAAAAAAACAGGGATTCAAAACAATTTCCCTTGCTGGTTACACCTCGTCTGGGAAAACCACATTGTTTAACACACTGACTGGCGAATCTGCAGAACAGAGCAAGAAATTATTTACAACACTGTCCACTACTACAAGAAGAATGACAATAAACCGCGAAGCATTTTTACTTTCAGATACTGTCGGTTTCATAGGAAAACTACCTGCATACATGATTGATGCCTTCAAGTCCACTCTGGAGGAACTGCTTTACACAAATGCTGTTATCGTTGTAGCCGATGCTGGAGACACATTGTTTGAATTCGAACGGAAACTTAGTAGTTGCGTAAGAACATTGGGCGATCTGGGCGTGGAACGTGGAAAAATCATTTTTGTTCTGAATAAAATGGATTTGGCATCCGACGATCAACTTGACGAAGAAATGGAAATATTAGAGTCACAAGGTTTTGATAAAATTATGGCCATTTCAGCAAAAACAGGAATGAATATAGAAAAATTAAAACAGTTGATTAAGAGAACCTTGAATAATTAACAAATTATAATAATTCTAACAGGATTAATATACATAATTTACTAGATACATATTGTCACTATGCTAGCAAAAAGATTATCAAACATTAACAAATCTTCTGCAATATTCTACATACTCTTAGCCTTTACACTGTTTCTGATAATCTATCCAGTGTCATTTTTGTTGTTTGGAAGTGTATGGAGTGGTACTCCTGGTGGCGATGGACATTTTACATTAGATAATTACCGATTGGTGTTCTCTGATCCAAAAACATTCGAGTTGTTAGTAAATTCTTTAGCTTACGCAGCAGGAAGTGCACTGCTTGGTGTATCTATTGCAACAGGACTTGCATTCATTACAACACGAACAAATTCTCCATTTCGCTCTCAATTTAAATTCATACCAATACTTCCGATCATATTGCCCGGAATGGTTGATAATCTGGCCTGGATTTACTTGTTCTCACCAAATTCAGGACTTGCAAACACTTGGTGGAGAAACATTACCGGTTTTACTGAACCATTGTTTAACATATATTCTTTACCCGGCATGATTTGGGTAATGGGAATATCACTCGTCCCTCTTTCATATTTAGTAATCTCTGCTGCATTCCAAACTATGGATCCATCATTGGAAGAAACTGCAAGGATAGCAGGATCATCAATTTTTAAAATCTTTAGAAAAATTACAATTCCATTAATGTTCCCTGCCATACTTTCTGTTTTCTTATTGACATTCATACTCGCATTTGAATCGTTTGAAACTCCTGCAATGATTGGATTACCCGCGGGTATTGACGTCTTCATGTCGCAAATCTATCAAGCTGTAGTTTGGGCAATACCTCCAAGCTATGGATTGGGAACTGCTTATGCAAGCATAATTCTGGTAATTACACTCACTGCAGTATTCCTTTACCGAAAAGCGACAAGTAGGCAAGAGCGCTTCCAGGTAATAACTGGTAAAGGCTATCAACCAGGTATACTAGACCTTGGAAAATGGAAATGGCTAGGTACAGGAATACTAGGTTTGTATGTATTTCTGCATATTGTGGTCGTCTTTGGAACTGTTTTCATACTTTCATTACAACCATATTGGGACCCAAACAACCTCTTTGGAAACATGACTTTGAGGAACTACGAAATTGTTCTTGGTCAGAGAAACATTGTATCAAGTCTAATAAACAGCGGAATAGTTTCGATAGTTTCTGCAACGCTTGTAGTTTTGATTGCAGCTGTTTTAACTTACCTCTCTAGACGTAGAAGAATACGAGGCGCAGGATTATTGGAAGGATTTGGAACGCTTCCCCTAGCTTTTCCTGGCTTTATATTAGGCCTTGGACTACTATGGACTTTCTTAACAATACCAATTGGAGTTTATGGAACCGTGTTGGTTTTGATGCTGGCCTTTCTTGTAAAATATATGCCACAAGGAATTCGTTTTGCAACAGGTGCATTAGTACAAATTCAAGATAACTTGGAGGAATCTTCTTCAATAACCGGTGCAGAATGGACAACTACTGTACAAAAAATTACTTTACCATTACTAAAACCCGCATTAATTTCTGCATGGATATACGTGTTTGTTTTAAGCTTCCGGGAATTAAGTTCAATTATATTTCTTGTAACTCCACATAACCAAGTAATTGCCGCAATTCTTTGGGATCTTTTTGTAAATGGAAGTGTTGAGCTTTTGGCAGCGACCAGTATAATATTAACATTTTTCCTGTGGATAGTTGTTATTCTCGCAAGTATATTCTTTAAAGTACGATTTAGATAATCAATTTAATACACTTTCAGCTTTTTTCAAAAGTTCCAAGCTCCTATTCTGATCATTACTTTCTACGTAAATCCTGCATTTTGGTTCTGTTCCAGAAGCTCTAAACAACACCCATTCATCTTCAAACACTAACCTCAAACCATCGATTTCCTCTAACTCCTTTGGCTTTCCAAATTCCTGTAACGCTCTTTCTTTCAAATTCTCAAAATCAAACCCTTTAGAAAGGATATTTTTCTGAATATAATGTTTTTTAGGTACACTTTTCAACAAATCATCAAGTTCCAAATTATTACTGGACATATAATCAACTAATTTTATTGCAGAATAAATTCCATCTTCCCATAATCCCCATTTAGCATCAATTACTTTACTTGGTTCAGTTGCATAAACTCCAGAAAGCTTATCCAACAGAATGAATGTTTTTCCTAAACGCGTTCTTGTTACATTACAATTGTTTTCCTTTGCCAGATCTTCCAACGACACCGACGAATTAATTGATATAACGACGTCCCCCTTTCTCTCTTTTAGTATTATTGATAACAACAAATATGAAAAAACATAATCAGGAACTATTCCTTGTTTTGTAATAATTACAAGTCTGTCTCCATCTCCATCATGAACAAATCCAAAATCCATATCACTATTCTTTACCATGGCAACAGTTTTTCCTAGATTTTCAGCTATTGGTTCTGGACTGTGACCCTGAAACAAATAACTTTGATGAGAATTTATTGAAACAACACTATGTCCAAGCCTTGACAATATCTCCGGCGTATAATTATTTGTCACGCCATTTGCACAATCTACCAATATTTTATATTTCTTTTTTGCAGGGGAAAACAAATCCAGAAGCTTTAATTTGTAATCGATCTTTGTTGATTCGTTATATGCAATCTTTCCAAATTTCCTTGACTGATATTTATAATTAGAGTTGTATTCCTGTAACATATTTTCAGTTTCTTCAGATAATGCAACACCTTTTGAATCAAAAATTTTTATTCCACAATAATCTGGCGGATTATGAGAAGCTGTTACTGCAAAACCAAAATCATAATCCCCATTTTTTGTTGCGTATGCAATTACCGGAGTGGGAGCAAAACCAATTTGATTTACAGATTTTCCATAATAACTCAATCCAGATGATAATACATTAGCCAAAAGTATGGCAGACTTTCTAACATCGTGTCCTATGAGGAATTTTGAACCTAATTTACCAAGTACAATTGATTCCACTAGTTTGTTTACCAGGTTGACATCTATTTCATCCTGGAAAACCCCCCTTATGCCTGAAGTACCAAATTTTATAATTTTATTCAATTTTAGCAATATTAATTAAACTACTTAAGATAAAATGTTTAGGAAGATGGCTGATATTAAACAGATTGCAGTATGGGGTACTGTACTAATTATTGTTATTGGTTTAGGGTATATGTTTGGAACTGATACTACACTTGAAGATGCGATTCCAGTTGAAGAAGAAGCAGGTAAAATTTTTGATGATAGAGAAATTCCTGACCAAATAAATCTTGATCCTGTAGGGGAAGTCGTTGTAAGCTTTGACGAAATTGATGATGCGCTACATGTTCCTGGTTCGCCAGGGCCATTTGTACCTGATACTCATACAAATCCTCCATTGGAATGGGTAGACATAAGAAAGACTGAAATTTGGATTGCGGATGAGTGGTTGTGGGTGAAAATTGATATAGTTTCTCCTTCTCCAAGATTATTATTATCGTCATTACCTGTTCCAGCTGAACAACAATTTATGTTAACCGATGAAATGCTTACATGGAGAATACGAATTAATGTCAACGACGATAACAGAACTGATTATACTATTGACGCAGTTTGGAATCCTACTGGACAAGAAGCAGATTCAATAACTGGTGGATATTTTAGAGACGTAAGCGATCCCGAAGGAATTGCAAATTATGTTCTTGAACGTAATGAATTTCCTGGAGCAATTGGCACAAAAGAGTCATCCTTGTTGACCGGCATACCGCTATCATTTGTAGACAAACTTGGTTCAGAATTTAAAATAGCAGTATGTGTTAACTACACAGGCGATCATATCTATCGAGAAGGTATGTCAGTACAAGTTTATGATTGTGATCCTGATACAACCATCCTTGGTTTTGGTTGGATTGAAGTCAAACTATAATACATTACAATAAACGCCGGGAGTGGGATTTGAACCCACGAGTCCCGAAGGACAATCGCTATCTAGTGTGTTTATTTTAGTTCGAGGCGATCGCGTTAGGCTTTGCCAACTGTTCTGACTTCGCTACCCCGGCATTTACACTATGTTTTCCATATTTTAAAAATAAATGCTCTAAATTAAGGGAGGAGTTTAAATTACTCGTATAATTATACCATGTGATGCAATACAAGATATTTGGCTTTATTACGTTGTTTATTCTATTATTGAGCTTTTATCCAGCTTTTGGGCAGGGTGCAATAGTCGATCTGCCTTTTAGATTTACTTTCTTGATAACGGACAAAACAATTTATGAACCTGGAGATGATATATTATTCGAAGCCGAATTTTTCAACGAATCACCCGATCATGACATTATTATTACTATGGAAGCAAAAGCTACATTCTTGGACAATATCATAATATCAGAACCTGTAACAATTCCTAAAAATTCTACTGGTTCCATCACAATTACAATTCCATCCAAAGAAGATACGTATGGAAGGAATATTGTTAGACTGCAAGCTTCTGCAATATCTACAACAAATGACTCACTTACCGGTTCAGATACTACTTTATTCCAAGCCGTTTTTGAGGATGAGAAAGTATCATACATACCCATTGCTCTCTTCATTATTGTTGTAGGAATTGTTGGTGGCTTTGTATACTATAGTACTAGAGATTTAGACGAAGTCTGACAACTCTGCTGATTTTATTAAATTTTCGATTAAACTTGCAATCAGTATAGGTCCAACTCCACCTGGAACTGGAGTTATTATATTTACTTTGTTTATCATACCGTTCATATCAACATCGCCTAACAATTTTCCATTTACATAATTATTTGCTGCGTCAATGATAGTTACTTGATCTTTGACCATTTCTTTTTTAAGCCATTCTGGCTTTCCAATATCAGTTACAATTATATCTGTTTTTATTAAATCGTCTAAAGTCAAGTGTTTTCCAACATCTATTTCACTTACTATTCCTCCTTTTTGCCTAAGGACTGATGCTAATGGCCTGCCAATTAAATTAGTAATACCAACAATTGTTATGTTTTTTTTATTAATTGTTACCTTATGTCGTTCAAAAATTGACATAATTGCATCAACACCGGCAGGATAGTATGAGCTATTATTCTGATCTATTTTTTTAAGTGTGATTGGATTAAGAGCGTCAATATCCTTTTCCAAGGATATTTCAGACAAAATATTTTCTTCATTAAATTTATCTGGTAATGGCAATTGTACCAATATTCCATTAACTTTTCTATTTAGATTTAATTCCCTTATAATTTCTATTATGTCCTCATCTGACTTGCTTTCGTCAATTTTTTTGATATTGCCGTTAGCACCTGCTTCCTTAATCTTTTTAAGCTTCATTTGTACATATTTTTCTGAACCTTCATCATTTCCTATTAGAAGTATTTCAATACACGGAAAAATTCCTTTATTTTTTAAATAATTTATCTTGATTCTGCTATTTTCCATAATCTCTGCAGCAATATTTTTGCCATCGACAATTGACATATTATGATAAATTATAATGAAGATGTTCTTATAGTTCTATCTCTTAGTAAAAATCAGATGGTACTTAATATAACGGTGGTTAAGACTGGTTTTCTTGCTGTTACTACTCTTATAGAGGCATTGTTAGACGAACGTGCATCTCGCAAAGATATATCCATTCGCTCTGTTTCATCTGGTGCAAAGATGAATAAAGTTGATATTGACGCTGTTGAACAACTAGCAAAGTCAATTGATACCGATTTGTTTATAGTTGTTAGTCCAAATGCATCACTTGACGGACCAAAAAACCTTGCACTTAATTTAGGTAAACTTAAACCAACTATTTTGATTTCTGATAATCCTGCAACTAAAATAATAGAGGAACTGAAAGGGAAAATTGGTTATATAATTATTCAAGCCGACCCATTAATTGGAATTCGTAAGGAATTTCTTGATCCGATTGAAATGTCAAATTTTAATAGTGACGTGATTAAGGTTCTTTCCATTACTGGTGCATTTAGTGCATTAATCCATGCATTGGATTCATTTATTAACGAATCAACAAACGGTAACGCAAATTTACCTAATATAATTATTGACAAACATCAAGCCCTGGAACATTCTGGATTATCTAATCCATATGCAAAATCAAAAGCTTTAGCTAGTTATGAAATGGCTCGACTCGTTGGACGTTTATCTGCCGAGGGAGGCTACAAAGAGAAAGACAGGGAAAAATATCTTTTAGTAGTCAGCGCATCTCATGAATTAATTCGTCAAGCTGCTAAATTAGCCGATGAAGCACGTGAACTTGAAAAAGAAAATGATACTGTTCACAGAAACATTCACGATAGTTCTGGAAAAACTCTTACAAAAAAGAAATTCTTTGATACTCTTTAATTTGGATTGCCCTGTCCAAATTCATTGACATCCTGATAATACCAAGCTATAGTTTGTTTGTTTTTTAGTATGTGTAAATTTGATCCAACATCCAATACTTGCCATTTGCAACATTCTTCATATTTCCATGCTGACCAAGCATGATTCGAGTCATTGGCTGTATCAAATATAGAATTTACAAAATAAGCGTTAAACTCCGAGTAGTAAGTAGAATCAATATTATCCTCTCCGATTATGTACTGTGTAGAATTGTACATACTAAAACCATCAGGAACTGAGGTCTGGTTAAAATACAACACAGTTCCATTACCAAAATTAATGATTAGATCAAGGTTTATGGAATTATTTTCAGCAACTATGGTATTTTGTTCTAATTTTATATTCTCATTACCTATATACCATGTTATCGAAATTGCAACAACCGCAATTAACACTACGATGGATATTGATCTTGAATTATTCAATTATATTTAGTTTTTTAGTCAGCATGTATATAAATATAGGCACTAGGACTGAAAAAACAGCAAAGTTAGCTATTTGATGTATGATAGAAAAAGGAATTCCAGTAATTATTCTTAATATCATTCCGTCTACACTCTGATAAATTATTAAACCGTCTAGTGCATTCGTCCAAATATCATATACAAATGTACAAACAATCCCTAAAGATCCAAGCAACACGGTTGTTTGAACAGGTTTATTGGTAAACATATCCTCTATTTTAAAATACTTTCTACAAACAGTACCACTAATTCCATATATCATTTCTCCAAGCATTAAAATTATTATCAAAGGAAATCCTGCTCCTCCTAATGGATTAAGTGAACCATATATTAACCAAGATAAAATCGTTATACTTGCTGCTATTGGAAAACCAAATAAATATCCTGCGAGAAAAATCATACCGTCCATAATTTTTACTTGCGGAAACGCAATTAATGTGTAATTAGAAGCTACAATTATAGCTGTAAAAATTGAAATTAATGCAATTTCTCTTGTTTTCATTTTTCATTCAAAAATTTGATAACTATGTTCTAACTAGTTTAATATTGTCAACTTCGCCTGAAACTTGTAATTGTCTGATTAATTCCTTAATGTCATCTGCCTTTCCATCAACGACAAGAAGTTCTAGACATTTTTTTTCACCTAATTTGTAGTGTAGATGTGATTTCGTTATTTTATCAAAATCATGTTTGATGTCAGTAACTTTATGTTCTTCTCCTTCTTCATGTGTGACTAGAAGAATGCATTGCATATCTCCGACTAATGCTTCTCTATCGATTTTTTGATTAATCAAACCACGTATTCCTGCACGGATTAATTCAGATCTTCCTGAGAAACCTTCTGAATCTTGCAGTTGATCCATTTCTCCCAAGAAATCTTTTGTAATAGAAATACTGATTATAGGCATAATTAATATCTAGCGTTTTATTATTTAAAAACTATTAATTATTAATAATAAAATATTCTAAATTATTAATATTTTAATATTTATTCGTGATAAACGTGAGTATATTGTGGGGTCCTTGGAAAAAATAATAGAGTTAGAACACGTTTCAGTCACTTATAATCATCATGTAGTTCTTGATGACATATCTTTTGCAATCTATAATAACGATTTTTTAGGTTTACTGGGTCCAATTGGTTCAGGTAAAACAACTTTAATAAAAATTCTTACTGGATTGATACAACCTAATAACGGTAAAGTTATTTTTCCATCTAATAATAAACGCCTTAACATTGGCTATCTTCCTCAAAAACTTCCTCTTATTATTAATTCACCGGCAACGGTAAAAGAAGTTATTGATACAGGTCTTTTTTCTTCTTCTTTATTTACTACAAAGGATTCTGAAAAAAAAATACAACAAGTTGTAAAGGATATTGGAATTGAAGATCTAATAGAAGAAAAATTAACCGGCCTTTCTGGAGGTCAAATTCAACTTGTTTTCCTTGCTCGTGCTATCGTTGATAAACCTGATATTGTTATTCTCGATGAACCAATCAGTAACGTTGATCCAAAAACACAGTCTAAGATTTTTAGTATCTTGAGTAAAACAAACAGCAAAAATATTCCTGTTGTTTTTTCATCACATGATACATTTGCAATAACTAAATTTGCAAATCGTGTAGCATGTATAAATAAAAAACTAGATTTTCATGGAAAGTCTCAAGATTTTCTTAGTAACAAACATTTGAAAGAAACATATGGTTATAATGTAAACGTAGTTTCACATAAAGAGCATGAATAAATAATGTTTGAGATTTTTACCCATGATTATATAGTTAAAGCTTTGGTATCTGTAATAATTATTTCATTAACGGCTCCGCTATTGGGTATGTTTGTCGTATCAAGACGTATGTCTTTAATTGGTGATACATTATCTCATCTAGCTTTTGCAGGTATTGCAATTGGAATTTTTTTAAAATTTCTTCCAACACTTACAGCTGTAACTATTTCAATTATTGCATCACTGATATTGTTAAAACTTATACAAAGTGGAAATGTAAATACGGACGCTGCATTGGCTGTATTTTTCTCATCGAGTATGGCTTTGGCCATTGTTTTACTTAGTTTATCTGAATCTGCTGTAAATATCAATGAAATCCTATTTGGAAGTATATTACTAGTCTCAACCAGGGATCTGATCTTCCTTGTTCTTATTGGTATAGCCACTTTTGCTGCAACCGCTTTTTCCTATAAAAAATGGCTTTTGACTACGATTGACCGAGAAATATCTCAAGTGAATAATATAAACGTCAATTTTTACGATAATGTTTTGATTGTTCTCACCTCTATTCTAATCGTTATATCTGTTCCAATGATTGGGGTACTTTTAATTTCTTCTTTATTAGTTCTTCCAATTTTAATTGGTTTACAAATTACTAATAGCTTTAAAAATACAATTTTTATTTCCATAATAGTATCTTTAATATGTTCAGTTTCTGGAATCTATCTTGCATATTATTTATCTCCTCATCCATTAATTGTTCCTCCTGGTGGGGTTATTGTTTTAATTTTATCTGCAATTTTTTCTATTATAGTTCTGAAAAACTATTTTACAAAACAATAATCAATGCGGGAGGTGGGATTTGAACCCACGAACTCCTAAGAGACGAGGATTTTCAATAAATTACCTGAACCTCGCACCGTTGACCGGACTGGGCGACTCCCGCATAAATAATTATATTATTTATTATTAAGAAACTTTTTATAAAAATTACATAACATGATAATTTATTATTTTAAAAAATTACTTTCATTTAAATATTGTTATTATGTGCATAAGAAAATTAATTTATATATACATTAGTTCTAGAAATTTTTAGGGAAAGAAATTGGCTACAACAAAACGTAAAGCAATAAAACGTAAAGCTACAAAACGCAAAGCAGCTCCAAAACGTAAGGCAGCGAAAAAGAAAGCAGCTCCTAGACGCAAAGCAGCGAAGAAAGGTGGCGGCAAGAAGAAAGCAGCTCCTAGACGCAAAGCAGCGAAGAAAGGTGGCGGCAAGAAGAAAG
>Ga0310345_10001596_pt1 | contig 24824 bp, 24 predicted proteins | sample HC15DNA20500_MG_FD_204667 | JGI IMG/M metagenome (GOLD analysis project Ga0310345, IMG submission 204667) | Marine microbial communities from station ALOHA, North Pacific Subtropical Gyre - HC15-DNA-20-500_MG | ecosystem: Environmental > Aquatic > Marine > Oceanic | place: Pacific Ocean: North... | reverse complement strand
CCGGCGGCGCGCGAGATCACTGCCGCTTTCCTTCGTGAACATGCGGGCCAGGACAACCCTGCGCTTCACGTCCGTGTCAACGCGCTGGACACGGAGCTGACGCAGGCGGATCTTGATGCGGTGATGGGCGCGGGACCGGTCGGCATCATGCTTCCCAAGGCCGAGGGCGGAGAAGATGTGGCGCGGCTGGCGGCGATGTTGCGCGTGAGCGAGGCGGAGAATGGTCTGGAAGATGGTTCGACGACCATCCTGCCCATCATCACCGAAACGCCGCGTGCGGTCCTCAATGCCGGCAGTTATCACAATGTCAGGGAGCGGCTCGTCGGGCTGACATGGGGAGCCGAAGACCTGTCGGCTGCAATCGGTGCAAGGGCGACCCGCGACGAGGCAGGAAACTATACGCCGGTCTTCCAACATGCGCGCACGGTCACGATCCTGTCTGCCAGTGCGATCGGTGTTGCTGCGGTGGACACGGTCTATCCGAATTTCCGCGATGAGGAAGGTTTCCGTCGCGACTGCATTGAAGCCGAACGCGACGGCTTTACCGCACGGATGGCGATCCATCCCGCGCAAGTGCCGATCATCAACGAGGTTTTCACCCCCTCGCCCGAAGCCATTGAACAGGCTCAGCGTCTGCTCAACGCCGTATCGGCCCAAGGTGATGCAGGGGTGATTGCGCTCGACGGCGAAATGATCGACCGCCCTCACATCGTGCGCGCCGAACGCGTGCTGGCGCGCGCCCGGGCCGCAGGCGCGCTCTAGAGGTGTTCAGCCCTCGCCACGCTCGCTCCAGCGCGGGCGGCGCATGGCGAATGTTTCGGTGACGACCGTGTAGTCCATGTAGCCGAGACGGGCGAGCGTCTGCGCCTTCGACACGTCGAACATCCCGTCGACAAGCATCGCGTCGTCCATGTGGATGCCGACGACTTCACCCATGGTGACTGACACGCCGGCATGCGCTCCATCGAGCCCCTTGGGCTGCAGCACTTCCACCACCTTGCACTCCAGCGCTGCTGGAGCCTCGGCAATGCGCGGGGCGGAGATGTGACGGCATTCGGCCTCCGTGAGCCCCGCCACCTCGAACTCATTCACACCTTCGGGCGCATCTATGGCCGACAGGTTCATCTGTTCGGCGAGCTTCCGGCTGACGATATTGACGACGAACTCACCGGTCTCAGCAGCAATCGCGCAGCTGTCCTTCACTCCTTCAGACGAGAAGAGCACCAGATGCGGAGTGGTGGAGATGGCATTGAAGAAGGAGTAAGGCGCGAGATTGGCCGTGCCATCCTTTCGCCGCGTGGAAATCCAGCCGATGGGCCGCGGCGCGACCAGCGCCTTGAACGGGTCATGCGGCAGGCCGTGACCCGCCTTCGGTTCGTAAAACATCAGGCTTCCACCCAAGGGCCGGAGTAATCGCGCACCAGCTCATTGTGATCGGGGCGCACACGGTCGGGCACATTGCCTTCGTGACGGCCAAGATGAATGAAGCCCACCACCTTTTCATGCGGAGCAACACCCAGCAGTTCCTTGCCCTCGGGAATGTCGGAGTACCAGTTTGTGATCATGTTGGTGCCGAAGCCAAGCGCATTGGCAGCCAGCATCAGATTATAGGCAGCCATGCCTGCTGAAAGAAACTGTTCCCATTCGGGGATCTTCACGTGGTCTTCCACGGCACATACGACGCCGATCACCAGAGGCGCGCGCGAAAAGCGCGTCAGCTCCTGCTCGCGGCGTGCGGGCGACAATTCCCCTTCCCGCTCCTCGGCCAGAACCGCAAGCATCTCGCCGACCTTGTGGCGCATGTCGCCGCGATAGAGAATGAAGCGCCATGGGTTGAGCTTGCCGTGATCAGGCACGCGGCTTGCCGCCTTCAACATCGTGTCGAGTTCTTCAGGCGTTGGTTCAGGGCCGCTGAGTTCGGGAATAGGAGCGGAGCGACGGCTCATGAGGAAGTCGAGAACAGCCTTGTTCAACGCGTGGGTCTCCATTGTGAGGAAGCTTTGATGTGCCGGAGGTTTAACGGCAAAGAGAAGCCTTGAAAATGCCACCTGATTAAGCTTCAACGCAAGGCATGAGCTACTTCCACATCGTTCTGCGCAGTCTTTGCGTTCTCATTGCCCTCACCATGGGTCTTGTCGGCGCGAATGCGCAAGACGCGGAAACACCCGAACTTGATCTGGAAGTGCCGGGAATTACGGAATATGCAGCGCCCGACAATCCGGCTTCGCTTGCAATCGGGGCCAGCGGATCGGTCATGCTTTCCGCCCAGTTGACCGAGGATGGCGAAGAGATTCCCAAGGGGCTCGTCTGGCGGGTCTTTTCCCCCATACCCGGACCCGACGGAAAATTGCCGCTGGTGGCAACCGCCGAGGGTGGCACGGAGATCTTCGACCTACCTCCGGGAAGCTATCTCGTTCACGCCGCCTATGGGCGTGCCGGGGCCACCAAACGCATTACCGTCGGTTCTGAGGACAAGCGCGAGGTCTTCGTGCTCGATGCAGGCGGGTTGAAGCTTGACGCTGTGCTTGCCGATGGCGGGCGCATACCTGCCAACCGTCTGCGCTTTGCGATCTACGAAAAAGACCCGGATGCCACGGGCGAGCGCCCGCTCATCGTGCCGGATATCAAGCCGGGTTCGGTGGTGCGGCTCAATTCCGGCACCTACCATGTCGAATCGACCTATGGCTCGGTCAATGCCGTCATCCGCTCCGATATCCGCGTTGCAGCCGGTGAACTGACCGAGGCGACCGTGGAGCATCGCGCAGCCCAGCTCACCATGAAACTCGTACGCGAATCCGGCGGTGAGGCCATCGCAGACACAGCCTGGTCTATCCTGACCGAATCCGGTGAGATCGTGCGCGAGACGGTCGGTGCCTATGCGAGCATGGTTCTGTCGGAGGGCGAATATACCGTTGTGGCCAAGAACCGCGACCGCATCTATCAGAAGGATTTCACGGTGATCCCCGGCCGCAATCGGGACGTGGAGCTTCTGCCCGAAGACCTTGTCGAAACGCCCGGCGGCTTCACCGACTGATTTTTCCTGCAATCAACGCAAAGAAAAAGGCCGATGCAGTCTGCACCGGCCTTTTTTTCTTGTCATCATGAAGCCTTGCGGCGAACCAGATCCGGAGGCGTTGCCTCCTCGCTAAGTTTCGCCAGCGCTTCGTCCAGCGTCATTGAAGCCTGATCGCGGGAACCGAGACGACGGATATTGACCGTGCCCTCCTCGGCCTCGCGCTTGCCGCAAACCAGGATCACCGGGACCTTGGCCATGCTGTGCTCGCGGACCTTGTAGTTGATCTTCTCGTTGCGAAGATCGGTCTCTGCAAGAAGCCCTGCCCGCTTCAGCTTGTTTGCAACCTCGATCGCATACTCGTCAGCTTCCGAGGTGATGGTTGCCACGACCACCTGCAGCGGCGCGAACCAGAGCGGGAAATGGCCGGCGTAGTTCTCGATCAGGATGCCGAGGAAGCGTTCCATGGATCCGCAGATGGCGCGGTGGACCATGACGGGCTGCTTCTTCTCCGAATCCTTGTCGATATAGAACGCGCCGAAGCGTTCAGGCAGATTGAAGTCGATCTGCGTCGTGCCGCACTGCCACTGTCGGCCGATGGCATCCTTGAGCACATAGTCGAATTTCGGCCCGTAAAACGCGCCGTCGCCGGGATTGATCGCCGTCTTGATGCGACCGCCCGAACGCTCGGCAATCTGCTCCAGAACGCCCGACATGATCTCTTCGGCATGATCCCACAGCGCATCATCGCCGACGCGCTTTTCAGGACGCGTGGAGAAATAGACCGTGATCTCCTCGAAGCCGAAATCGGCATAAGTGGAGAGAATCAGATCGTTGATCTTCAGGCATTCCTCGGCCAGCTGGTCTTCGGTGCAGAAGATATGTGCGTCGTCCTGCGTAAAGCCGCGAACGCGCATCAGACCATGCAAAGCGCCGGAAGGCTCGTAGCGATGTACGGCACCAAATTCGGCAAAGCGAATAGGCAGATCGCGGTAAGACTTCAAGCCATGCTTGAAGATCTGCACGTGACCGGGGCAGTTCATCGGCTTCAGCGCGAAGGTGCGCTTGTCCTCTGCCTCTTCATCAGCGCAGGTGACCGCGAACATGTTCTCCTTGTACCAGCCCCAGTGACCGGAGGTCTGCCAGAGCGAGTTGTCAAGAACCTGCGGTGCGTTGACCTCTTCATACTCGCCTTCCAGCCTGCGGCGCATATAGCCGACGAGATTCTGGAACATGCGCCAGCCCTTGGAGTGCCAGAACACAACGCCCGGCCCTTCCTCCTGGAAATGGAACAGGTCCATCTCGCGCCCAAGGCGACGATGGTCACGCTTCTCGGCCTCTTCCAGCATGTGCATATACTGGTCGAGTTGCTCCTGCGTCTGCCAGGCGGTGCCATAGATGCGTGTCAGCATGGGATTGTTGGAATCACCGCGCCAATAGGCACCGGCGACCTTCATGAGCTTGAAGGCCTTGCCGATCTGGCCGGTGGAAACCATGTGTGGACCGCGGCAGAGGTCGAACCAGTCGCCCTGCGCATAGATCTTCACATCCTGGTCTTCCGGAATGGCGTCGATAAGTTCGACCTTGTAGGCCTCGCCCTTCTCCTCGAAAACCTTCTTGGCCTTGTCGCGCGCCCAGACTTCCTTGGTGAAAGGCTTGTTGCGCGCGATGATCTCCGCCATCTTCTTTTCGATTTTCGGGAAGTCGTCGGGCGTGAAGGGCGTGTCGCGGGCGAAGTCGTAATAGAAGCCGTTTTCGATGACCGGTCCGATTGTCACCTGCGTATCCGGCCAAAGTTCCTGTACGGCCTCGGCGAGCACATGGGCGCAGTCATGACGGATCAGTTCAAGCGCACGTGGATCTTCGCGCGTGATGATCTCGACCGCACCTGCCCGGCCGATCGGGTCAGCCAGATCGCGCACGTCGCCATCCAATGCGTAGGCGACCGCCTTCTTTGAGAGCGACTTGGAGATGGACGCGGCAAGCTCGCCACCGGACATTCCGGCGTCGACTTCGCGGCTCGAACCATCGGGGAAGGTAATGGAAATGGCATCAGCCATGAGGTTTCTCCTATCCAGTCCCGCCAACGAGCGCGGGTGGTGATGAAGTGTGTGGTGCGGAAGGCGGTTTAGCGGCTGTGGTGCCGGGGGTAAAGGGGATGAGAAGCGAATAGCGAGTAGCGAGTAGCGGTTAGAGAAAAGTGAATGGTGAATGGTGAATGGTGAATGGTGAATGGTGAATGGTCGCTCCTGCCGGACATGCCGTCAACGAAGGATACGGCAGCTCCCTATTCGCTATTCGCTATTCCCTATTCGCTACTCACTACTCGCACTCAATCAGGCACCCGATCTATCCCGCTCGTACCGCCCGGACCGCATCGGGCGACGCGGCGCAGAGCGAGCCATCCGCCGCGGATGAGGCCGTGGCGGGCGATGGCTTCATACGCATATTCGGAACAGGTCGGCAGATGTCGGCAGCTGTTGCCGATGAAGCCGGACAGCGTCAGTTGGTAGAGGCGAACAAGTGATACGCCAAGCACCCGCCCGGGCGTCTTGCGCCATGGCCCCTGCCAGTTGCGGGAATAGGGTTTGGTCATGGCACTCAGGCCGCCTGCCCGGCTCTCGCCTTCTCAATCTGCTCAATGCAATCGACCACCGCATCGAAGGTCAGAAGCGTGGAAGCATGACGCGCCTTGTAGTCACGCACCGGCTCCAGATATTTCAGATCCGCAAAACGCCCTTCCGGCGGGGTGCCATTTTCTTTCAGCATCCGTTGCATGATCCGGCGGAGCTCTTTCAGCTCCGCGGTTGATGCTCCCACCACGTTTTCGGCCATGATGGAAGAGGAAGCCTGCCCAAGCGCACATGCCCGCACTTCATGCGCGAAATCCGTGACCACGTCGTCTTCAACGCAGAGGTCCACAAGAACCGTCGAACCGCACAGCTTCGAGTGCGCCTTTGCGGTAGCATCAGGGTTTTCCAGGCGCCCGACGCGCCCGATATTGCCCGCAAAGGCCAGAATTTTCGCGTTATACACGTCGTCGATCATGATTTTCCGGTCCCGGGCCTGCTGGGGCACCACGCATCCGCCCCTGCACCTTTAACAAAAGCGCCTGAGCCGTTATATAAGTACGGCTACCGGTTGAGGGCAAGGAGGCGAAGGCCATGCTCCACCGGGCCGCATGCCGCTTTCGGGACTGACGCAAAGAGTTCGTCCGCGCCCGTAAAAGGATGTGACCGTTCAACTCGTCCCGGCTTCGATCGGGACTACGGGAGACGCCTTTATGGACGCAATTCTCAAATCCCAAAAACATGCCGAGATTCCCCCCAAGGCCACGGCTGATGCCGCTGCCGCAGTACACGCCATCCGTCCGGATCGTTCCGAGGTGGAAAAGGCCGTTCTGACGCTTCTTCGCTGGATTGGCGAAGACCCCAAGCGCGAAGGACTCATCGAGACGCCAGCGCGCGTGGCGAAAGCCTATGCGGAAATGTTCTCCGGATATGAGCAGGATGCGGCGGAAGAACTCGGTCGCACCTTTGAGGAAGTCGCGGGCTATGACGACATCGTGCTCATGCGCGATCTGTCGTTCCACTCCCATTGCGAGCACCACATGGTGCCAATTATCGGCAAGGCCCATGTCGCCTATCTGCCCGACGGCAAGGTGGTCGGTCTTTCTAAGATCGCCCGCGTGGTCGACATCTATGCGCGCCGCCTGCAGACGCAGGAGGCCATGACAGCGCAGATTGCCGGCGTCATCCAGGACGTCCTGAAGCCGCGTGGCGTCGCCGTCATGGTTGAGGCAGAGCATATGTGCATGGCAATGCGCGGCATCCGCAAGCAGGGCTCAACAACGATCACGACGCGCTTTACCGGCGAGTTCAAAGACAATTCCGAAGAGCAGCAGCGCTTCTTCTCGCTTATCCGGGGCTGATAGACCGCATGAACGAAATTGGTTTTGCGCCTCCCCCTGCGGACAAGAAACTTCTTGAACAGGGGCAGGACTTCACCCCGCGTTTCGACGAGAAAGGTCTCATCACCACCGTTGTCACCGACAGCGACAGCGGGCGGCTCCTGATGGTTGCCTTCATGAACGCGCAGGCACTGGCGCTTACGCTGGAGACCGGCATCGCACATTACTGGTCGCGCTCACGCAACAGCCTTTGGAAAAAGGGGGAGACGTCCGGCAACATGCAGCGCGTCCATGCAATCGAGACCGATTGCGACCAGGATGTCCTTCACCTGAAGGTGCATGTCGAAGGAGATGGCGTCTCGTGTCACACTGGCGCGCATTCCTGTTTCTATCGTCAGGTGGAGCTCGTCGACGGCCAGCCTCGCCTTGTGGGCGGAGCGCATCTTTCACAAAAGTGATGGGTGCCACAGCGCAACCGGCATAGCATCAAGAGCGTTTATCCCTCATTCACCACCTTGCGCTATACTGCGCGAGGATGAGGAGTTTCCGATGCTCGACTGGGCCTCCATACGCAACAGACCGGTGGAACGTGAACCGGTCAAACCGCCTCCGGATCTTCAAGAGCCGGCAAAGCCTTCGCGACATGGCATCGCGCTTGCTCTTGGTGGTGGCGCTGCCCGTGGCTGGGCCCATATCGGCGTCTTGCGCGCTCTTGATGAAGCGGGCGTGCGCATCGACATGATCGCCGGCACCTCTATCGGCGCGCTGGTTGGCGGTTGCTATCTTGCCGGTAAGCTTGATGAACTCGAGGAGTTTGCCCGCTCCCTGACCAAGCGCCGCATTCTCGGCCTTCTTGATCTCAATTTCGGGGGCAGCGGTCTTTTCGGCGGCATGAAGCTGACCACGCGGATGCAGGAGCATCTGGAAGGCATTACCTTCGACGATCTTTCAAAACCTTTCGTCTGCGTGGCTGCGGAAATCCGCACCGGCCATGAAATCTGGCTCTCTTCCGGTTCGCTGATCACCGCTATGCGCGCCTCCTATGCGCTGCCAGGCGTATTCGAACCGGTTGTCTGCAACAAGCGCGTCTTGATCGACGGGGCGCTGGTCAACCCAGTTCCCGTATCGGTATGCCGCGCGCATGAGCAGCCGTTGGTGGTGGCTGTAAACCTGCATTACGACCTTTTCGGTCGTGCTGCGGTCATCAAGCATTCTGCCGATCTGCCAGAAAAGGAAGGCAAGCCCGCCGACGGTACCAAGACGCCGCTGGTCGTCGACAGAGGTCCCAGCCAGCGCGATGCGCGCCTTGGCATTACGGGCGTGATGGTTGAAGCCTTCAACATCATCCAGGACCGGATCTCGCGCGCTCGCATGGCCGGTGATCCGCCAGACCTGTCACTGCAGCCCAAGCTCGGGCATATCGGTCTGACGGAATTCTATCGGGCGGACGAGGCCATCAAGCTTGGCTATGATGCCACCAAGGCACAGCTCGAGGAGATGGACCGCCTGATGACGGTTCTGGGCTAGCGCCCGTCCACTTCCGCCGCGTCCAACAGGCGAAGCTGAACCGAGCGCGTACCATTCCAATGGTTGAGCGACAGCGTGCCGGCTGCGTGGATCGTGGCACCCCGGCGCGGCAGCAGGAATTGACCCAGATCGCTTTCAGCAGCGCGAAAGGCGATTGCCGGAAGCCTTGCGCCTGATTGCGATTGCAGTTCCACCTTCACATGTCCATTGCCGACCACGCGAACATCGGAAATGCGGTGGCGAGGAACGGCGATGATGGGTGCGGGATGTCCCGCACCGAAGGGTCCCGCCGCCTCAAGCCGCTCATAGAGCTCGATGGTCGCGCCATTCGCAGCAAGGGCGGCATCGATCTTCAGGCACTCGGCATCGCGCAGTTTCGAGACAGAGTTTTCCGCCTTTTCGTGGAAAAAAGCACGCAGATCGCCCAGCTTCTGCTTCTCGACGGTAATGCCAGCGGCCATGGCATGACCGCCGCCCTTCACGAGAAGCCTTTCCTCAACGGCCTCGCGCACCAGCTTGCCGAGGTCAAACCCGGATATGGAGCGACCCGAGCCTGTGCCCTTGCCATTGACGTCGAAATGGATCGCGAATGTCGGGCGGCGGGCGTGGTCCTTCAGTCTTGAGGCGATCAGGCCGACAATGCCGGGATGCCACCGGTCGCTGGCAGTGACCAGCACTGCCGGTCCGTCCCCATGGGCAAGCTCGGCATCGGCTTCTTCCTTCGCCTGTGCAAGCATCTGGGTTTCCATCGCCTGGCGCTCCTGGTTCAGCCGGTCGAGCGTCTGAGCAATCTGATCGGCCTCGCCTGCCTCGTCGCAGCAAAGCAATGTGGAGCCAAGCGCGGCATTGCCAATACGTCCACCGGCATTGATGCGCGGGCCGAGCAGGAAACCGAAATGATAGGGGTTCAGCGGTTCGCCAATGCGGGAGACGCGCGAGAGCGCTGTCATGCCCGGAGACTTCATCTGGCGGGCAGCCAGAAGTCCCTTCACCACGAAGGCCCGGTTGACGCCAACCAGCGGTACCACGTCACAAACTGTGGCCATCGCCACAAGGTCGAGCATGGACAGCATGTCATAAGGCGAGGTCGCGCATCGGCGTTCGCGCAGCACGCGGGTGGTGCGCACCAGTGTCAGGAAAACCACGCCGGCCGCGCAAAGATGCCCCTGCCCCGAAAGGTCATCCTCGCGGTTCGGATTGACTACCGGCACGCCTTCGGGAAGCGCGCCGCCCACCTGGTGGTGGTCGAGCACGACCACATCCGCCCCAGCCTCACGTGCCGCTGCAATGGCTTCCGCGCTGTTTGTCCCGCAATCGACGGTGACAATCAGCGATGCACGGGAGGCAAGATCGCGCATGGCATCCGGATTGGGTCCGTAGCCTTCGAATATACGGTCGGGAATGTATATTTCGCCGGAAATGCCGTGATGCTTCAGGAACAGCTTCATCATGGCCGATGAAACCGCGCCGTCCACGTCATAGTCACCAAAAATCGCCACCTTTTCGCGTCGCAAGACGGCGTCAGCGATGCGGGAGGCTGCCGCATCCATATCGGTCAGTGATGAGGGATCGGGCAGAAGATCGCGGATGGATGGAGCAAGGAAGCCAGTTGCATCATCGACCCCGACGCCACGCCCTGCCAATACACGCGCCACGATATCCGGCAGGCCATGGCTTTGCGCCATGGCAAGAGCCGCATTTTCCGCCCGCGGATCGAGCCGGTGCACCCAGCCCATCCCGCGCGCGGATTTCTTCACATCGAGAAAGAAGCGCTTTTCGCCCGTCACTTCACCACCACCTTTTCCAGATGGTCATGTGAAAGCTGACGGGCGCAATTGCAAGTCCGGCTCTCGTTCAGAACTTGTCGAGGTCCTGGTGGCGCGCCTTGATCTCACGCACCGTGCCCGAAGACGAGCGCATCACGATCGTATGGGTCTGGATGGAATCGCGGGCGAATTTCACGCCGGCCAGCAGATTGCCGTCGGTGACACCGGTCGCCGCAAAGAGCACGTCGCCGGAGGCCATTTCTTCCATGCGGTAGACCTTGGCCGGATCGGAAATGCCCATCTTGGCAGCACGTGCCACCTTTTCCTCGGTGTTGAGCTGCAGGCGTCCCTGCATCTGGCCGCCGATGCAGCGCAAGGCAGCGGCTGCCAATACGCCTTCAGGCGCGCCGCCGATGCCCATATAGATGTCGATGCCGGTCTCGTCCGGGTCGGTGGTGTGGATCACACCCGCCACGTCACCATCACCAATCAGGCGGATGGCAGCACCGGTCGCGCGCACTTCCTCGATCATTCGCGCATGGCGCGGACGGTCGAGAATGCATGCGGTGATCTCCGAAACCGGTACGCCCTTGGCCTTGGCCACTGCCTCGATATTCTCTGCCGCAGGCGCGTCGAGATCAACAATGCCTTCGGGGTAGCCCGGGCCGACCGCGATCTTTTCCATGTAAACATCCGGCGCATAAAGCAGGCTGCCGCGCTCGGCGATCGCGATGACGGCCAAGGAGTTCGGCAGGTTCTTCGCGCAGATCGTGGTACCCTCGAGCGGATCAAGCGCGATATCGACCTCGGGCCCCTCGCCCACGCCGACCTCTTCGCCGATATAAAGCATCGGCGCCTCGTCGCGCTCGCCCTCGCCGATCACCACCGTTCCCTGGATCGGCAGGCGGTTCAGCTCCGAACGCATGGCATCAACCGCCACCTGGTCGGCCGCCTTTTCATCACCACGCCCCCGCAGTCGTGCCGCAGCCACGGCAGCACGCTCGGTCACGCGGACAAGCTCAAGGGTGAGAATCCGGTCCAGGCCGGCCTGTGGGGTCTTGGGCATAAAGGTCATGTCCTTGGTTCTCCAGATGGCAATCCTGCTCTTCAAGCAGCTGCACGCATTCGGGTTCCTTCTGACAAAGAGCAGGTTGCACGGCAAGTGCCAGCGCCTGTTGGCAACAGTTATGAATCGATTAGATGCGGGTGGGAGGTGGGGAATGGTGAATGGTGAATGGCGGCCTTCCCCGCACCTTCCGTCATCCCGGCCGAGCGGAGCGAGAGCCGGGACCTATTGAGAGGCTGGGCCGGTATCCGCAGAAGGGGCAGGTGGTTGTGGCAGGGGCTTAGGCGAGGACCGGGCCCCACTCTATGACGTTCTGCCAATGGGTCCCGGATAGCCTAGCGGCTTCCGGGATGACGGCAGATGGGCGTGCCATTCGCGTCGTCCCGGCCGAATGGAGCAAGAACCGAGCCCCCGCTCCTCGCCGATCTGCCGAGATAGCGCAGGTTTCCGGGAGGTCCTGTTGGATCAGGCCGCGCGCTCGATGCGGATGACCTGTGCCTTGTCGACGAGGTGACCGTCCTTGGTGATGCCGTCGACGGCCTTACGGACGGCGGCTTCGGTCGTTTCGTGGGTGACGAGGATCACCGTCTTGTGCTGCTCGGCGGTGGCGTCGCCGTGCTGGACGATGGATTCCAGCGAAATCTCGCTGTCGGCCATGCGTTTGGCAATTGCGGCGAAGACGCCGGTGCGGTCGTGAACCGTCAGCCGGATGAAGTAGCCGCCGGCATGGGAGCGCATGCGGGCGCGTTTGTAGGGGGCGAGTTCCTTTGCAGGCCAGCCGAAAACGGGGCCGTGCTGGAAGCCGGGGCGGCTCTTGGCGATGTCGGCGATATCGCCGGTGACGGCCGAGGCGGTCGCGTCGCCACCGGCACCGGGTCCGGTCAGAAGGAGTTCGCCGAGATAATCGGTCTCGACCGCCACTGCATTTGTCACCCCGTGAACCTGCGCGATGACCGAGCTTGTGGGCACCATGGTCGGATGCACGCGCTGCTCGATGCCGCTGTCGGTCTTTACCGCAACGCCCAGAAGCTTGATGCGGAAACCGAGATCGGAAGCCGCGCGAATATCCGCCTGGGTGATGTTGGAAATGCCTTCCATATAGATGTCATCGGCGGAAATCTTGCAGCCGAAGGCAAGGCTGGTCAGGATCGACAGCTTGTGGGCCGTGTCGTGACCTTCGATGTCGAAGGTCGGATCGGCTTCAGCGTAGCCAAGGCGCTGCGCGTCTTTCAGGCAATCCTCGAAGGAAATCCCCTCGGCTTCCATCCTTGTGAGGATGTAGTTGCAAGTGCCGTTCATGATGCCGAAGACGCGGCTGACCTGATTGCCGGCCAGCGCCTCGCGCATGGTCTTGATGATGGGAATACCGCCTGCGACAGCGGCCTCGTAATTCAGCAGAACGCCCTTCTTTTCCGCGGCTGCCGCCAGTGATACGCCGTGGCGCGACAGAAGCGCCTTGTTGGCGGTCACGACATGCTTGCCCGCTTCGAGCGCGGCCTTGACGGATGCACGTGCGGGGCCATCCTCACCGCCAATCAGCTCGACAAAGACCTCGATATCCTGCGAGCGCGCCAGCTCGACCGGATCATCGAACCATCGGGCATTTGAAACATCCACGCCGCGGTCGCGATTGCGGTCGCGGGCGCTGACGCCGGCAACGACGATCTCGCGTCCGCACTGGCGGGTCAGCTCTTCCGCCTTTGCTTCAAGCATTCGAATGACGCTGGCCCCAACGGTACCAAGGCCGGCGATTCCAATGCGCAAGGCGTCTGCCATGGGGGATATCCCTCCAGTTCTTCAGGTTATTGCAAATTGATGGAGCTTGCCGGCGCCGCGTCTAGCGACGCGCGGCGAGCGAAACGACGTTGTCTGCGCTTTCGCTTGCAGATGCAAGGAAGCGCTTGATGGAGCGGGCTGCCTGACGGATGCGATGCTCGTTTTCCACAAGGGCGATGCGAACATAGTCGTCGCCATGCTCGCCGAAACCGACGCCGGGAGCGACGGCCACATCAGCCTTTTCGACGAGCAGCTTGGAAAACTCCAGTGATCCCATCGCGCGGAAAGGCTCGGGGATTGGTGCCCAGGCAAACATGGTGGCAGGCGGCGGCGGAACATCCCAGCCGGCGCGCGCGAAGGAATCGACCAGCACATCGCGGCGGCGATGATAGATCTGGCGCACTTCCTCGATCTCAGTGCCGTCCGAATTCAAAGCTGCTGCCGCGGCAACCTGAATGGGGGTGAAAGCACCGTAATCCAGATAGGATTTCACCCGCGACAATGCCGCGATCAGCCGCTCATTGCCCACCGCAAAGCCCATGCGCCATCCGGGCATGGAGAAGGTCTTGGACATGGAGGTGAATTCCACCGCAACATCCATGGCGCCCGGCACCTGCAACACCGAAGGTGGCGGGTTGCCGTCGAAATATATCTCCGAATAGGCCAAATCCGACAGGATGATGATGTCGTGCTTGCGCGCAAACGCCACCACGTCCTTGTAGAATTCGAGATCGGCCGTGAAGGCCGTCGGATTGGCCGGGTAATTCAGAATAAGCGCGAGCGGCTTGGGGATCGAATGCCGTACGGCGCGTTCGAGCGCGGGAATGAAGCCGTCGTCGGGCTCTGCCTGCATGGAGCGGATGACACCGCCAGACATGATGAAGCCGAAAGCATGGATCGGGTATGTGGGGTTCGGACACAACACCACGTCGCCTGGCGCGGTGATGGCCTGCGCCATATTGGCGAAACCTTCCTTTGAGCCGAGCGTGGCAACGATCTGTGTTTCGGGGTCAAGCTTCACGCCAAAACGCCGGGCGTAATAGGCCGCCTGTGCACGGCGCAGGCCCGGTATACCGCGAGAGGAGGAGTAGCGGTGGGTGCGCGGGTCCTTCACCACATCGCACAGCTTGTCCACGATGGACTGGGGCGTCGGCAGATCGGGATTGCCCATGCCAAGATCGATGATGTCTGCACCACGCGAACGCGCGCTCGCCTTGAGCCGGTTGACCTGCTCGAACACATAAGGCGGGAGCCTGCGGACCTTGTGAAACTCTTCCATGATGGTCTTCCGTGGTGGTGATTTCATGCTTCTTATACGCCTTCGGCGCCATGCGAGATAGGGCGTTTGAAGGCGTCAGCGTTCGGCGGAGGGGTAAATTATTGCCCCTGGGTCGCCTCGATCTGGGTCAGCTTTGCGCCGGCATGGCTGCGCGCGAGGCGACGAAGGCGGGCCTGCTCTGCGCGGGCTGCTGCCGCTGTAGGACCACCGGCCTGCGCACGGCGTGCCGTTTCCAGCTCCGCCGCAAGCGCTGCGCGTTCGGCATCATCGATCTGGTTCGTTGCGGCAAGCGGCGCGACGTTGAGATTGGGATAGCCGTCGGGCTGTGTCGCGTAACCAGGCTGAAGGGCTGCATCCGGTGCGGCATCGGCAAGATTCGCTCCACTACAGGCGCTCAGCGCCGGAAGCACTGCCGCAATGGCGGCCAGAGCGGCAATTCGTGTTAAATTTGCGCGTCTTGCAGCGATTTTCATATTGTTTTCCCGATGCGCGCACTACTGTGCCTGACGAAGGAGAGACTCCTTTTGCTTCAATATGTCAACATGGCGCCCGAGCGAGGTCCAGCGCGAATATGAATGACGACGGCAGGAAAGCAGGTGGCGCGGATCAGGATCCGTTCTTCATGCGCGATCCGGAAAAGCTGGCCGCCAATCTTGCGCGCACGATAGAAGAAGCTGGCAAGGCTGCGGGTTTCTGGAGCCGGGCTCGTGAGAGCGGGATGGTCAGCGATTCCAGCTTTGATCCCTTCGCCGACATGCTGCGCGTCTTTGGTGCGCTTGGCCAATACTGGTTTGGAGAACCCTCCCGCAGTTTCGAGGCGCAGACGCGGCTTTTCACTGCCTATATGGGTGTATGGATGCGCTCCATGCAGGAGCTGACGGGCGCAGCAGAAACCGGCGAGCCGGAATCACGACGCCCGGACAAGCGGTTTCATGATCCCGAATGGGTGCAAAATCCCTTCTTCTCATTCCTGCGCCAAATCTATGAAGTCACAGCTCGCTGGGCAGAGGAGCTTGTCGAGAGGGCAGATACGCTTGACGATCTGACCCGGCTGAAAGCGCGCTTCTATGTGCGCCAGATCGTAGACGCCATGGCGCCGACCAATTTCGTCGTGACCAATCCCGCCGTGCTGCGCGAAACGCTCAGAAGCAATGGCGAGAACCTAGTTCGCGGCATGGAGATGTTTACCGAGGATCTGCGAAAGGGCGGCGGCATTCCCCGGCTGCGCCAGTCGGATCTGGGAGCTTTCGAAGTTGGTGAAAATCTTGCCACGACGCCAGGCAAGGTCGTAGCGCGCAATGATCTGGCGGAGATCATCCAATACAAGCCGTCGACGGAGAAGGTATTGAAGCGCCCTCTCCTGATCGTGCCGCCCTGGATCAACAAGTTTTACATTCTCGACCTGACCGAAAAGCGCTCATTCATCCGCTGGGCGGTATCACAGGGGCATACGGTTTTCGTGATCTCCTGGGTGAATCCCGATGAAAGCCATCGTGCGAAGGATTGGGATGCCTACATAGCCGAGGGCATCGAGTTTGCGCTGGACACGATCAAGGCGCGCACCGGCGAGGACGAGATCAATGCCATCGGCTATTGCGTCGGTGGCACCCTGCTTTCAGCAGCACTGGCCCTGATGGCGGACACGGGCGATAAACGCATCGCGTCGGCCACGCTTCTCACCACGCAGGTCGATTTCGCCGATGCGGGCGACCTCAAGGTCTTCATCGACGAGGAGCAGCTTCAGGCGCTTGAAGAGGCGATGGAACGCAAGGGCTATCTGGAGGGCGGGCGCATTGCCATGGCCTTCAACATGCTGCGCGCGCGCGATCTCATCTGGCCCTATGTGGTCAACAACTATATGCGGGGCGAACCGCCCCTGCCCTTCGACATGCTTTACTGGAATTCCGATTCCACCAATCTGGCGGCGGCGAACCACTCCTATTATTTGCGTAACTGCTATCTGGAGAACAATCTGTCTCGGGGTCGGGCGGAGCTGCGCGGACGCAAGCTGAAGCTTTCCAGCGTTAAGATACCGATCTTCAACCTGGCGACAGCCGACGACCATATTGCGCCGGCCCTGTCGGTCTACAATGGCAGCCGGTTGTTCGGCGGGCCGGTGGAGTTCGTGCTTTCCGGCTCCGGGCACATTGCAGGTGTGGTCAACCCGCCTTCCCAGCGCAAATATCACTACTGGATCGGAGAGGTTCACGACGAGGGATTCGAGCGCTGGCTGGAAACGGCGGAAGAGACCGAAGGCTCCTGGTGGCCGCATTGGCAACAATGGGTGGAAGCGCAAAATGACGAGCGAACGCAACCCAGACCATTCACTTCCGCCGATGAAAAGCTTGAAAACGCACCCGGCAGCTATGTGCGCATCCGGGTGTGATTGCCGCAGGTTTGAAGCTTGCGCGAGCCTTGCCTAAAACCTGCCGTTTTTTGCGGGCGTGTTGCAGCAACCGGAGAGATTGGTTACCAGTTCGTAACCGTTCGGTGCGTAATGCACTGCCACGATGTCGCGGGGGCGCATTTTCCCGCTTGTTGAAAAGCTGAGAGGAAAGCCGTTTGGCCTTGGTCAATTCGCGTTTCAAAGCCGGAAAAGCGAATACGCGTCTGCTTGCAGGCGTGGCTCTGGCGTCCCTCCTTCTGGCGTCCTGTTCAGCCGGCATCGATTCTCCCGCCCAACTTGGGCTTCTGCCCGAGAATGGCGCGGTCGAGACGTCCGGTGAACGCTCGCTGCTTTCCGGTGGCGCTGATCTTACCCCCTCACAGGTTGTCGAACAGGGTTTTGCCACTGCCGAGGTCGTACCCTCAGCGCGCCCTCAGGAAGAGGCAGAATCTGCGGAGGCCGCACCGCAAGCGACAGTGGCCAATGAGGCTGTGACGCCGGAAGAACCGACTGCGGAGCAAGTGTCCGAGGTGGCTACCTCATCCGAAGCACCTTCTCCGAGTGAAGCTGCGGAAGCAGTCTCAGAAGTCGCAGATGATGCTGGCGATGCGGCGGAAGAAAGCAAGCTGGCGGCAGAGCTTTCAGAACAAAAGAAGCGAGGCTTCCTCTCCTCCTTCTTCTCCTCAACGCCGGCCAATGCGAAGACACAAGCGACACAGCCCCTTCTGGCTGCCGCCAAACCAGCACCCGAGAAGCCGCAGGAACCGGCAAAGCCTCTTATCCAACTATCTTCGCCCGAAGATGGCGGATCCGACGGCATCCTTCCAGGTGTGCGCCAGGGAGGACAGCTTTTCGAAATCAGCCGAAAAGCCAATGTCGATGACGACAGCGATCTCGACCTCTACGAATCGGAAGCTCCCATTCAGGTGGCCTCGGCAGCCGGTCTTGCCCGGCTTGCTCCCAACGGTCTCCTGAAGCAGCGCGAGAGCGTGGACGTTTCCTGCCTGAAGCCGGCGCTGGTGAAAATGGTTCGCCAGATCGAGAGGCGTTTCGGCAGCCGCGCCATCGTCACCTCCGGCTATCGCAGCCCCAGCTACAACAAGAAAGTTCGCGGCGCGCGCAACTCGCTTCACATGTATTGTGCGGCCGTGGACATTCAGGTCAAAGGCGTCAGCAAGTGGGATCTCGCCAAATATGCGCGTTCCCTACCCGGTCGTGGCGGTGTTGGCACCTATTGCCATACCAATTCGGTTCATGTGGATATCGGGCCTGAGCGCGACTGGAACTGGCGCTGCCGTCGCAAGCGCTGAACGACGTTAAGAGTAGCGGCCAATACCGAATACCGAAGCCTTGCCGATCCACCCCAGGGAAGCTGGCATGCCGCCTGATTTTTCAGTTCCCCAGGAAGTCGAAAGCTATATCGCTCGCGTTGAGAGGCATGTGCCCGGAGTGCGGGACATGCACCGTATGGCAGGTTTGCTTTTGGCTGAAAATCAGCGGTCGGAAGCAGATATACTGGTTCTGGGTGCCGGCGGCGGCTTGGAACTAAAGGCGTTTGCCGAAATGCATCCCGGCTGGCGCTTTCATGGTGTTGACCCGTCTGCCGAGATGCTCGATCTGGCGCGTGCGACCGTGGGTACGGAAAACATGCAACGCGTCGAACTCACGAAAGGCTATATCGAAGATGCACCCGACGGTGCTTATGATGGTGCAGCCTGCCTTCTGACACTTCATTTTCTCGAGCGTGAGCTTCGTCTGGAAACGCTTCGACAAATGCGCCGAAGGCTTAGAACAGGTGCGCCGCTGATTGTCGCGCATCACAGTTTTCCGAAAGAGGACGGCGGGCAAGATCGGTGGCTGCAACGCAATGCCGCGCTTCTTGTCTCGGGCGGCTTCGACCCGGCCAAAGCGGAGGCAATGATCGAGGTCATGAAGAAGCAGCTTCCCGCCCTTTCGCCAGGAGAAGATGAATCACTGCTGGGAAGCCGGATTCGCGGATATCGAATTGTTCTATGCCGCCTTCACCTTCAAGGGATGCGTCGCGCGGGCAGCCTGAGGGCTCTCTTGCGCTGCGCCAGAGCAATTTCCACAGCAGTTCCGCCCCCGGTTTCTGCGGGGTTGCGCCATAATAAATCGCTGCTGGCAAAAAAATTTGTCACAGAGGCTTCAAACCGGGTTGCCGACCGAAAAGAACCCCACTATAAGCCACCTCGTCTTGAGCGCGCCCATCGTCTAGCGGTCTAGGACGCCGCCCTTTCACGGCGGAAACACGGGTTCGAGTCCCGTTGGGCGTACCAAGACTTATTCCCCAAAACAGCATGATTATCAGCGACAGCGGTTAGCTGCCCCGCTTTGTCGTTGGCGATCTTCCGAATGTCCGGTCACGTCCGGTTCGTCTGATCTGCGACAGGGTGCGCCGCACCACATCCGCCCTCTCCCAAGGCAGGTCCTGCAGCGGATTGTTGTCGATCTGCGCGACCTGCCCGGTTTGCGTATCGATGACCGACCAGGCGCCCTTTCCGTCGTCGACACAGACATAGTCGGGGAACTCATTTCCCATTTGGGCCTCCACTTCACATGCACGCATGCATGGCAGGTGAACGCAGTTTTGGGCACAAAAGTTGCGTTTGGGGGCGCTGAAGCAGTTCGGCGGACTTGGGCAACTACTGGTACATCGGCAGTCCGGATGTCCAGATGGCAAGGCCGATGATCGCGACGAAGATCCAGAACAGCGAGTTCACGAGCATGCGTACGAGGTCGCGGTTTTCCTCCCGCGAGATGCCAAGCCAGTCCGAAACCAGATCACCGGGAAAAATGAACAGCCACAGGATCGCGTCGTAGATTCTCTTCATCGAACCCCTCCCGGTTTTAAGTAGCCATGCGCCTGGGTACCCCGGCGCTGTCTCGCGGATTGTTCGATATCGTAGGCAACAGTTTCACCCACGCACATGCGGTGAATTGACTGGCACTCCCGTTGGCTACCTGTGGCTCAGCCGGTACGGGCGTCCTCCACAATCATCTCGGCGGCCTTCTCCGCAATCATCATGACAGGTGCCGCGGTGTTGCCGGACACGATGTTCGGCATGACCGACGCATCGACGACGCGCAGAGCTCCAAGCCCGTGCACGCGCAGGCGCTCGTCCACCACGGCATCATCCCCCTGCCCCATGCGAGCGGTACCGACGGGATGAAATATCGTGGTCGCAATATCGCCAATGCGCGCCAGCAGTGTCTCGTCATCCTCGATGTCAGGGCCGGGAAGAAGCTCCAGCGGCTCATAGGGCTTCAAAGCCTGCGCCCTCATGAGCCTTCGGGTCAGGCGGATTGCCTTCAGTGCCACCTCACGGTCTTCCGGATCGCTCAGATAGTTCGGCCGGATTTCGGCGGGTGCCGCGGGATCTGCGGAGCGTGCATGGACGCTGCCGCGGCTTTGCGGTCGCAGATGACAGACAGAGGCCGTGACCGCGGGGAAAGGATGAAGCGGCTCGCCAAGTCGATCGGTGCTGAGAGGCTGGACGTGATATTCCAGGTCAGGTGTTTCCATGCGGGGATCGCTGCGGGTGAATATGCCAAGCTGGCTTGGAGCCATCGAGAGAGGTCCGGAACGCTTCAGCAGATATTCGAGTGCAAGCCCCGTCTTGCCAACGAGACCGGCGGCTCGCTGATTAAGCGTGAGTGCATTGGAGATTCGGTAGACGCTGCGTATCTGAAGGTGGTCCTGCAGATTTTCGCCCACACCGTTCAATGCGTGGCGCAAACGCAATCCAAGGCGTGAGAGAACATTCGGATGGCCTATGCCCGAAAGCTCCAGAAGCTTTGGCGTATTGACGGCACCAGCCGAAAGGATCACCTCTCCCTTTGCACGCGCGATGCATAACTGGCCCTTGCGGCGAAAGAGAATGCCTGTCGCCTGCCGCCCCTCCAATATGACCTCCCGAACCTCCGAGCCGGTCAGGACAAGCAGATTGTCGCGGCCAAGTGCGGGTTTGAGAAAGGCTTTCGCAGCGTGCCAGCGCACACCGCCGCGCTGGTTGACCTCGAAATAGCCAGAGCCTTCATTCGTGCCGGTATTGAAGTCGTCGCTCCTTGGAATGCCCAGCTCTTCGGCGGCATCGCGAAATGCATCCAGGATCGGCCATGAGAGCCGTTGTCGCTCAACGCGCCACTCTCCACCTGCCCCGTGATGCGGTGAGACGCCGCCGTGATAGTCCTCGTGGCGCAGGAAATAAGGCAGCACATCGTCCCATCCCCAGCCTACATTTCCCTGTTGACGCCAGCCATCGTAATCGGCGGCCTGTCCACGCATATAGATCATGCCGTTGATGGCAGAGCAGCCGCCAAGGACCTTGCCACGCGGATAGTTGAGGCTGCGCCCGTTAAGGCCGTTCTCGGCCTCCGTCTTCAGCATCCAGTCCGTGCGTGGATTGCCCATGCAGAAGAGATAACCGATGGGAATATCGATCCAGTGATAGCGCGCGCTTCCACCTGCTTCGAGCAGCAGGACCCTGTGGCGCGGGTCGCGGCTCAGCCGATTGGCAAGGACGCAACCCGCTGACCCTGCGCCGACGATAATATAGTCGAACTCTCCCTCTTCGCGCATGAATGCCTTTCTCCCCCCGACATCTGCGTGTCAGGCACAGTAGCAGCTTAATTGCCGACGAAAAGACAAAGCCACTTGTGGTCCAGCCGCTGTGCATCTGATGGACAGAGGCGGCTTGCGGTTTGACGGCATCTGCTGCGGGCATGATAAAGGCAGCGACATTTATTCAAGGCAGCGACGAAGGCAGCACGAATGGCTCTGGCAGTTCTGGACCGGGCAGCGCGACACGCCCATTGGCTCCTCGTGGCCGGACTGCTCATCGGCATTGCCTCTCCCACCCTCGCCTTCATGGCAAAGCCGTGGATTGCGGAGATGATCGCGGCCATGCTGTTTCTGGCTGCCCTGCGGGTGGGGCCAAAGCGCCTTATCGGTGCCAAAGCGGATTTTTCCCGATCCCTCGGCGTGGCCTTGATCCTGCAACTGGCTCTGCCTGTCGCGCTTTATTTCATGCTGTCAGCTTCAGGTATCAGCGGCCCTCTCCTGCTGGGGCTGATGCTCATGTCTGCGGCTGCACCGATATCGGGCAGTCCCAATCTGGCGATCATCATGGGAGGGGACCCTGCTCCGTCGCTGAGGCTGCTTGCCGTGGCAACCGCGATCCTGCCGCTCACAGTCATCCCCGTTTTCTGGCTAAGCCCGGCTCTGGGAACACCCGCCGAAATCTTCGCGGCGGCAGCGCGGCTTCTCGCCGTCATCGCGGTTGCGGTAACAGCAGCCTTTGCCGTTCGCGCAAAGTTCCTGCCCGACCCCGATCAAAACCAGACGCGCATGATAGACGGCCTGTCAGCGATTCTCATGGCGGCCGTCGTTGTGGGGCTGATGTCGGCTGTCGGAGAAGCGCTGTTTGAAGATCCGCGTGCATTGGCGTTCAACATGGCTGTGGCCTTTGCGGCCAATCTGCTCCTGCAGATCGCAGCGCTGATCGTGGCGCGGCGCTTCTTCAACGGTGCTGATGCCGTTGCCTTTGCCATTGCCGCAGGCAATCGCAATATCGCGCTTTTCCTGACGGCTTTGCCGGCAGCGGTCACGGACCCGCTGCTCCTGTTCATTGGCTGCTTTCAGGTGCCGATGTATCTCACCCCCATGATGATGGGACGAATCTACCGACGCGTGACCGCAAGGCAGACCTCATGAAATTCGACCCGCCGCTGATCGAGGCGCGTCTTGTACGCCGCTATAAGCGCTTTCTTGCCGATGTGATCCTTGAAGACGGCAGGGAAACCACCGTGGCCGTGCCCAATACCGGCTCCATGTTGGGGCTCACGACGCCCGGCTCGCGCGTGCTTCTTTCCCGTTCAAGCAATCCGAAGCGCAAATATGCCCACAGCCTGGAAGTGGTGGAGGCAGACGGCATCTGGGTGGGCATCAATACCGGCCTGCCAAACAGGCTCGCGCGTGAGGCGATCGAGGCGGGGATTGTGGGTGATCTTGGCGAATACCCGGTCATCCGGCCCGAACAGAAATATGGCGAGCGCTCGCGCATCGACTTCCTGCTTGAGCATCCCGAGCGGCCTTCCGCCTATGTCGAGGTTAAGAATGTCCACTTCATGCGCGAGGCGGGACTGGCGGAATTTCCCGATACGGTGACGGCACGAGGGGCACGGCATCTGGACGAGCTTGCAGAAATGCGTCGGCAGGGATTTCGCGCCATCATGCTTTATGTCGTGCAGCGGGGGGATTGCCACCGCTTCAGCCTTTGCGCCGATCTGGACCCCGCCTATGCGCAAGCTTTCGCGAATGCACGCGCTGCCGGGGTTGAAGCTTTCGCAATTGGGTGCCACATCAGTACAGATGGGATCACTCCCCAAGGCCTGATCGAACTGGAAATTTAAGCAACAATGGTCACCTATCTCGACGCCGAAACAGCACCGCTGCGCAATACGGGTCAAATCCGCCTCTATGGAGAGGAAGGGTTCGAAGGCATGCGCAAGGCCGGCCAGCTTACCGCGCGCTGTCTGGACGAGCTGGTGGACATGGTGAAGCCCGGCGTCACCACGGAAGCCATCGACCGTTTCGTCTTCGAATTCGGTGCCGATCACGGCGCAGTGCCTGCCACGCTGAACTATCGCGGCTACAAGAAATCGAGCTGCACCTCGATCAACCACGTGGTCTGCCACGGCATTCCCGACACCAAGCCGTTGAAGGAAGGCGACATCGTGAATATCGATGTCACCTACATTCTCGACGGTTGGCATGGCGATTCCAGCCGCATGTACCCCGTGGGGCGCATCAAGCGCGCGGCGGAGCGGCTTCTGGAAGTCACGCATGAATGCCTCATGCGCGGCATCGAAGCGGTGAAGCCCGGTGCTCGCACCGGCGCCATCGGCCATGCGATCCAGACCTACGCTGAAGCCGAGCGCTGCTCGGTGGTGCGCGATTTCTGCGGCCACGGACTGGGTCAGCTTTTCCACGACGCGCCGAATATCCTGCACTATGGCAGCCCCAATGAGGGCGTGGAGATGCGACCGGGCATGATCTTCACCATCGAGCCGATGATCAATCTGGGTCGCCCGCATGTGAAGGTTCTGTCGGATGGGTGGACCGCGGTCACACGCGACCGTTCCCTTTCGGCGCAATATGAGCACTCCGTTGGCGTTACGTCCGAAGGTTGTGAAATTTTCACGCTTTCACCTAAAGGACTCGACCGGCCCGGACTTCCCTCGTAACCTGTCCCCTCGTTCACACCGAGCGGGGGCGGTCTTATGGACAATGGTGACGAGCGGAACTTTTTTGCGGAGGGCCCGGCCCTTCTTGAAGGTCAAGGTGAGGCAAAGGCCAATCGCAGCCGCAGCTCTGCTCAAAGAGCACGGGCACGCAAGCATTATGAAGGCCATCGCGGCCGGCTGAGAGCGCGGTTTGCCGAGGCGGGACCAGATGCGCTTGCCGATTACGAACTCCTGGAAATGTATCTGTTCCGCTCAATTCCGCGGGCAGACACCAAGGCGCCGGCCAAGGCCCTTTTGGAGCGCTTCGGCACGATCGGCGAGGTGCTGGGCGCTTCTCCTCAATTGCTGACAGAGGTGCCGGGCATCGGCGAAGCCGTGGCACGTGATCTGAAACTGGTTGCGGCCATCACCCAGCGCATGCTGAAAGCGGAGGTGCGCAATCGGCAGGTGCTTTCCTCATGGAGCCAGGTCATCGACTATTGTCATGCGACCATGGCCTATGAAACGGTCGAGCAGTTCCGAATCCTGTTCCTTGACCGCAAGAATGCGCTGATACGCGACGAGCAGCAGCAGACAGGAACGGTCGATCACACGCCGGTTTATCCGCGTGAGGTCGTGCGGCGGGCTCTGGAGCTATCGGCAAGCGCGATCATTCTGGTGCACAATCATCCCTCAGGTGACCCCACCCCGTCGCGCGCCGATATCGAGATGACGAAGATGATCATCGAGACCGCCAAACCGCTGGGCGTGACGGTTCATGATCACATCATCATCGGCAAGAAGGGGCATGCCAGTCTGAAGGGCATGCAGCTGATATAGCATTGTTTGCCTGCAT
>Ga0310345_10001595_pt1 | contig 24827 bp, 30 predicted proteins | sample HC15DNA20500_MG_FD_204667 | JGI IMG/M metagenome (GOLD analysis project Ga0310345, IMG submission 204667) | Marine microbial communities from station ALOHA, North Pacific Subtropical Gyre - HC15-DNA-20-500_MG | ecosystem: Environmental > Aquatic > Marine > Oceanic | place: Pacific Ocean: North... | reverse complement strand
CATCGCGTTCGCGCTCACCGCATGCACCACCGTGCTTGCGGCGAATACCGCAAGAAACGCGACGGCAATGAGTGAAGCGATTTTGCGCATTCTCAATGATATACTGCCGGGTTCATCCAATGTCCATTCACGAACCAGTGCCGACGTCCGGGGTCGATATCGATACCGGAAATCGGTCTCATCCCGCACAGCAGGACAGATTGGCCACATCCTTGTCGAAGGTCTGCGCGGCGAGCCTCACACCCTCCACAGTGGTAAGATAAGGGAAGATCGTCTCGCCCAAAGTCTTTGTCGTCATGCCGAACTTCAGCGCCATCACGAGCGTCTGGATACTGTCTGCCCCCTCCGGCGCCATGATCACGCCGCCAAGGAGACGGTCTGTCGCCCGGTCCGCGACCAGCTTGATCAGACCCCGCGTGTCGCGGGCGGCGAGCGCGCGGGGCACGTTGTCGAGCGTCAGCGCGCTGGTCTTGACCTCATGGCCCGCCGTGCGCGCCTGCGCCTCGGTCAGGCCGACGCCGGCGACCTGCGGATCGGTGAACACCACCCAAGGCATTGCGGCGTTGTCGTAGCGCTCCGCCCCGCCCAGAACGGCGTTGCGGGACGCGAGCTTGGCGCCATAGGCGGCCATGTAGACGAACTGGTCGCGATCGGTGACGTCACCGGCGGCGAAGATGCCGGGCTTCGCGGTCTGCATGTCGTCGCCAACCCGGATCGCACCGTGTGCGTCGGTCTCGACGCCCATCTCGGTCAGGCCCAGCCCCTCGGTGTTGGGCGCGCGTCCCGTCGTCAGGACGAGGCGGTCGGCTGTCAGTTCGCGCTCCGCGCCATTCACCGTCACGGTCAGCACCGCACGGCCCCCGTCGCGCCGCGCGGCGTGGTAGGTCGCGCCATCGAGGATGGTAAGACCTTCGGCGCGCAAAGCCTCGGTCAGAGCCTCGGACACCTCCGGCTCGGTGCGCGGCAACAGGCGCGAGCGGCAGACGATCGTAACGCGGGTGCCCATTCGCGCCATCATCTGCGCGAGTTCCACGCCGATATAGCCGCCGCCGAGAAAGATCAGGCTCTCGGGCAACTGGTCCAGCTCCAGCAGCGATGTGCTGTCGAGCGTCGCGACGTTCTTGATACCGGGGATGTCGGGCACGGCGGGTCGGCCGCCGGTGGCGACGATGACCTTGGGAGCCGTGATCCGGCGCCCGTCGACATCGACCCCGCCGGGGATGAGCCGCGCCGGACCCCCGTCGATGTAGGTCACACCGTCGTAGCCCGGCAGCAGGTCGGCGTATTTCTTCTGGCGCAGCGTCGCGACCAGATCGTCCTTGGCCGCGACCAGCGCAGCCCAGTCGGCGACCTGCGCCTCGCCGCGAAGGCCTGGGAACCGGGACGCCGCCTGCGCGCCGTGCACGGCCTCGGCCGCGCGGATCATCGTCTTGGAGGGCACGCAACCCACGTTCACGCAGGTGCCCCCGATGGTTCCATGGCCGATCAACGCGACGCGCTGGCCTCCCTCGGCGGCGGTGATCGCGGCCGAGAACCCGGCCGATCCGGCGCCGATCACGGCAAGGTCGAAATCGCCCCTGGGCGCGCAGCAATCGTCTTTCATCAATTCATCCATCCGTTCGAGTGGTCTGGCGCCGCTGCCGTCTCCAGACCGCGTACACGGTCAGCGCGACGAAAAAGGCGAGCGCGGGCAGCAGAACGTAGTCGAGCCAACCCAGCCAGGCCGACAGGCCCACGGTGCCGAGAAGCACGACCAGTACTGGCGTGAAGCAGCACAGCGCCGCGATGACGGTGCCGACGATCCCTGTCGCGATCAGCTTGCGGTCGGTCTGCTCGGTCATCCAGTCAGCCCGAGACGCGCGCCGGGTAGCCTGCATTGGCCGACGCGGTCGCGATGGCGTCGGCGCTGGTCGCGGCGGTGTCGAAGGTCACCGTGGCCGTGCGGGTCTTGAAGTCGATCTCGACGGCGCGCACGCCATCGACGCCTTCCATCGCGCGCTTCACCGTCACTGGGCAGTGCGCGCAGGTCATGTTGTCGACCGCGAAGGTGACGGTCTGCTCGGCGGCGACGGTCTGCGCGACGGCTGGAATGGCAATGATGGGCGCGACGGCGGTCAGGCCGAACAAAGCGAGTGCAAGGATCTTCTTCATGCGGATGTCCTTTCGGGGTCAGTAGAGAAGCGGGGCCCACCAGTCGATGGTGAGTGCTGCGACAACGAGGATCAGCGAGGCCCAGAGTGCGGTCTTGGTGATCCGCGCCGATGCTGGCCCTGCGCAGTAGGAGCCGGATTCGCAGACGGTCGGCTTGCGGACATACACCTGCCAGAAACCCGCCCCGATGAAGCCGAGCGCGATCACGGCGAAGATCGGCTTGTAGGGCTCCAGCGCCGTGAGATTGCCGATCCAGGCCCCCGAGATGCCGAGGGTCAGCAGCACCAGCGGCCCCACGCAACAGGCCGAGGCGAGAAAGGCGCCCACCACCCCGCCCGCCGCAAGCCAGCCCTTTCGGGCGGGGCGATCCCCGCCCGTGCTGTCCGTTCGGTCGTCCGTCAGCGCCATGTCGCGCACCTCTCGTCTGTGATTGACGATGGGTGTAGGGTCTGTAGCAACTACAGGCTCAAGAGGAAACTTGCCCATGACCGATCACGAGCGCGAGAGCGGCTTCACACGCGGCGATCTGGCCCGGGCGACCGGCTGCAACATCGAGACGATCCGCTATTACGAGAATACCGGCCTTCTGCCCGACCCACCGCGCACCGCCGCTGGCTACCGAATCTACTCCGCCGCGCACGCCACGCGCCTGCGATTCATCCTGCGCGCCCGCGAACTCGGGTTCTCGATGGAGGACATTCGCGGGCTGATGGGGCTCGAAGACGGTGCCGCGCCGACCTGCGCCGAGGTCAAGGAGCGGACGGAGCGCCACCTTGCGGACGTGCGGGCGAAGATCGCAGACCTCAGGCGGATAGAGAAAGTGCTCTCAGTGACTGCGGCTCGATGTTCTGGAGAGGATGTCCCGGACTGCCCGGTTCTGGAAACGCTCGAAGGCTCGTGACTGCGCCGGGATCTGCCACGTCGGACTCAGCCACCGTCGACACACGCCCGCGCCTGGTCGCGCATGACGGCGTAATCGCTCAGCATTTCCGCGATCATCGATCCCTCCGGCAGCAGGGCGACCTCATCGGCAGCCCGTGCCCGGAACTCCCGGCTGTACTCGACGACCGGCGGACATGCACTGGAACTGCCCCCATCAGAACCGACCGTCGCGCAGCCGCTCAGCCAGATCGTCGCGAGAACGAGGGCGACGCGCCGCAGCATCCAGCGTCCGGCGTTGAACATCATTGGTTTCCTCCAATGTTTCGAGACGTTCGGCGAGGCGGCCCGTGCGTTCACCGGAGCGCCGGAGTGCGAACAGGAACAGGAGCACTGTGAGCGCGATGGCGCCGTAGCGGAGAGCCGTCCGGGCCCACGGGTTGGTGGCGAACCCAGCGAGGAGCGCACCAATCATCGGCGGCCCCGCTTCCAATCGTCCAGCCGCGCGTAGATCGTGATCGCGATCCCGCCGAGCGCCACGGCGATGAACACCCAGCGGAGCGTGTCGAGGTACGGCACCAGCGGCAGGATGGCGGACTGGGTCTCAGCCAGGACGCTCTGGGCGACCTCGACGCCCGCGGCGCCCAGCGTAGCCACACCGGCGGCCCCGCCGCCCTTCATGGTGCGGCTGTCGGCCAGCACTTCGCGCGCAGGCGGCGTTTCAGCCGCGAAGGCCGTCGCCCGGATCGGGAAGCGCTCGCCCCACTGGCGAGCGGGCCCGAGATCGACATGGATGAATCCCGAGCGCGGATAGAAGCCGAAGCCGAGGAACCCGACCTCCCGTGCCGCCGCCTCGAATGCCGCAGGGTCGTGGTTCGCCATGGCGATGTCGAAGGCGGCGCCGTCGAGGTGGTTCGACCGAGTGGCGCCGCCCACGGCGCGGTTGTGCTCGGGGCTGCGATAGGCGGAGCGGACGATCAGCGGCTTGCCGAGCCGGTCGCGCAGCGCCTGCAGCTTGTCGAGCGCCGGTTCGTTGACCAGCAGCTTGCCGGTGCCCCGGCATGCGATCTCGGCGGGCGAGAAATTCGACCAGCGCCAGGTGCCCTCGGGCGCCTCGCGCCAGTGGTCGTAGAACGTCGTGCTCATGGGGATCCTCCGGAAATGATAAAAATCCGCCTCGAGGGCGGGTCATTGCGGGCTGATGAATGGGGATGGGGCGCGGCTACGGGCCGCCGCTGAAGATCTTCAGCTTGATGGCGATGCCCGCGAGCAGCGCCAGCATGACGCCGGTGGTGATCATGCGGACGGCGGTTTGCATGGCGGTGCGTCGCGCCAGCCGGATGCAGTCGACCAGGGAGCGCAGATCGCGGATGTCGAGCGCTGCCTCGTCGCCGTCGAGGCCGACATCGGCGAGCGCACGCTTCGCGCCTTCCTCGGCCGCCCGGGTCAGGATCGCCTCGAACTCGGCGTCGGGCATGCGCACGAAGCCCTCGGATCGGGGTGGTGTCATCGGATCCTCCTTCCGCCGCTCAGCCGATCTTGCAGCCCCAGAAGGACGTGTGATCGGCGGCGAAGTAGCCGTCCGCGACCCGGAAATACCCCTGCAGCTCGACGGTATCGCCTGCCGTCAGCGGCACCATGGTCTGCAGCCAGATCGCGGTGGCGAGGGAGACGTGGGTGGCGGAGATTTCGCCGAGGGAGCCGCGGATTTCGGTCGTGCCGTTCAGGACGAGCCGCCCGCGCATGCGGGCCGTGGCGCTGGCGTTGATCTTGTAGAGCAGCGTCGCGCCGAAGTGGTAGGTGCCGTCGACCGGCGCCACGAAGTGGTTGTTCGCGGCGTCGAACGCGCCCTGATCGTTGGTGTCGGTGTTGTTGAGGCCGATCTTCGTCCAGGACCCGACGCCCACGTAGTTGTCGTAGTTGGTGTACGCCTTGAAGCGCGGCAGCCGGGGCTGGTCGACGATGCCGGTGGCGTTGTCGACGCTGAGGCCATCGAAGAAGGTGGTGCCGTCGGCCGAGACCGCGAGGCGGAACCGGTCCGAGCCGAAGAGCCCCACCAGTGCCTTGGTCACGAAGCCGGTCTGCAGCGTCAGGCCAAGGTCATCGCCTGCCGTCTCCTTGTTCATCGTGTAGAACAGATCGCCGCTGCCGCCCTCGGCGACGGTCTTGGCGGTCCAGAGCGCCGCGTTCAGCTTGGCCGAGAACGGGTTCGACGTATCCGCCGTCGTGCCCAGCCCCAAGAGCGCCATGTTCTGCAGCGCGTCCGGCGTGGTCCCGACCCAACCTGCTCCGTCATAGACCAGCAGCAGCCCCGCGTCCTCGACCCACGCCCGCCAGCCGGTGCGGGGCGGCAGGCGGAGCCAGGCGCCATCGGTCCAGAGCGCGACATTCAGGTCCCAGCCCGCCCAGGCGCCCGTCGCGCCCGAGCCGACGATGTAACGGTCGCCATCCGCGGGGATGGCTGGCGGCGCGGTCAGGTCCCGGTCGAGAACCGAGAGATGGACGAGCCCGTCGAGGACCCGCAGCGCTTCGTTGTGGGTGACGTGCTTCTGGGCCTGAGCCGCCAGGATGTAGGGCAGCAGGAGATGGGTCGTGGCGTCGGACATGGGATGGCCTCAAAGTATCAGCGTGACGGGTTTGAGCGCGCCCCGCCCGACGAGGGCGGAGAGCTGGTAGATGCGGATGTCGAGCGTGTCGCTGGAGCCAAGCGACGCGCCCCAGTCGGCGGTCTGCTGTGCGGCCGTGTAGACCGCGCTGGTGGTGGCGGTGCTCAGCACCCGCTTCACGGTGGCGCCGTCGAGGAACTCCACCTCATAGGCTTCCAGTTCCTCGGCCAGCGGCACCTCAAGCCCGCCCCAGCTGTCCGAAGCCAGCGCGCGGGACCGGCGTGTCCAGCGGATCGTCAGATCGCCGGGCGTGCGCGGCGTGCGCCATGGCTGTTCGACATGGGCGACCGAGAACGGCCGCAGCCCGGCGCCCTGAGGCGTGAAGGCTTGCGCGACATAGGTCTCGTCGCTGACAGGGCGGCTGGCCGGACCGATGCGCCAGTTCCACGGGATACCGAGATCGGCCTCGGCGATCGGCAGCGACGCAAGGCTGTCGTCCAGCACGACTACGCGGGCGCCCGCGGGCGCCGGGTTGCCCATCCTCGCTTCCGTACCCCGCTGGCCCCGCAGGAGGCGGGTGAGCCGATACGGGCCGGGTGCCAGCAGCTCGGCCGCGCCCGCCTGGACGATCTCCCAGACGCCCGGTGCGCTCTCGATGGCCAGCGCATTGGCGCCGCCGAAGAGGGTCAGGTCCGTGACGCTCTCGAGCGTGCCGGAGAGCAGATCGACCACCAGGGCATTGCCGAGATCGAAGCGCGACGTGGGCCCGGCGTAGAACTCCGAGACTAGCTTGCCGAGCCGAGCCCGCGTCCCGAAGCTCGTGAGCAGCTCGAAGCCATCGGTCGCGGGGCTGCGGAACACCGCCATTTCGCCCGGCCAGGGAACGGCGTGCGCCGCGACAAACGGCCGATGCGCGGGCTGATCCTCGGTCAGCTGCGGAAGGTCCATCAGCACCTCATCCGGCGCGCCGAACACCACGGCGCGCGTCAGAGACGCCGCGCGCGGGTCGCCGGCCGGCAGGTCGTAGGTCGCGCGGTCCTGGCGGACCGCCTCGATCCCGCGCGCCTTGGCATCGGCGATGGAGACGAGCCGTAGATCGATCAGCCGCCCGTCATTCTCCAACCGAATCGCGTCGGCCGGATCGAGCGCCAGCTGCGAGGGCGGCAGACGGAAGACCGCGCTCTCGCGTCCGACCCACGCCTCCATCAGCGCGCGGCGGCAGCGGCGCTCGGCCTCCTCGGGTGGCACCGACATCGGGAAGGATTCTGAGGCGATCCGGGTCGTGTCTACCGTGATGCGCCGCGCCTCGACGAGGGCCGCGTCGTAATCCTCGTCCGCCCGCACGACCGGCCACTCGAGGGCTTGCGGGAGCTCGGTCTTCTGGCCGCGGGTCAACTGCAGATCTTCGCCCTCGACAGGTGTTGCCAAATCGTCGGGCGCACGCGTGCGTTCTGGAGCCTCCTTTGCTGAGCGCCGTCAGGCTGGATATCCTTCGAACGACGTCGGCGGTGGCGGCTTGGGCTCCGCAATCAGCGGCGGGCGACGGATTTGCCGGTTATAGTCTTTGGAGCAGGTTCCGCACGTTCGACACGCCCCACCGCCCACCGCGTCGTGTGAGCATACCCCGCTCGTTCAGCGCGGCCGCGATGCCGCGGAGGCTGGCAATGCCCTCTGCCCGGATCGCCTCGATGACCGGCGCGAGGTCCTGCGCGAAGGCGTCGGCGTTCTCGGAGACCGTCCGGCGCAGCGCCGCGCCGCCGTCGGACGACCGCCGCAACGCCGCCGCCCCGTTCGGGTTGCCCAGCTTCACGCCTCGGGCTTTCGCCGCGGCCAGCGCCTCCTTCGTCCGCCGGGAGATGGCGCGCCGCTCCTGCTCCGCCACCAGCGCCATGATGCCGACGGTGAGATCGTTGGCCTCGGGCATGTCGGCGGCGAGGAAGCGGACGCCGCTGTCGCGGAGCGCGAGCAGGAAGGCGGCGTTGCGGGAGAGGCGGTCGAGCTTGGCGATGACGAGGGTGGCGCCGGTGACCTTTGCGAGATGCAGCGCCTTCGCCAGTTCGGGGCGGTCGGCCTTGCGGCCGCTCTCGACTTCGGTGAAGCGGCCGAGCAGCGTCGCGGCCCTCGCTTCGACCAGCTGCTCGATCGCGTGACGCTGGGCTTCGAGGCCCAGGCCGCTGCGGCCCTGGCGAGCCGTGGAGACGCGCTCGTAGGCGACGATGCGCAGGGGGGAGCGGGGGTCCGCCATGGGTGTTCACATCTGCCAAACGTTGGTTTGGCAGGTGTGTACGGTGAGTTGGCCGAGATCTCGTAGCGCTTTCCGAGGGTCGCCTTCAGAGGTCGGCATCCGTCTCGTCGAGGCTCACATCGATCACGTTCCTCGATTGGCGATCGAGTTGCTCGGCGAGGCGCTCGCGTGCGGGCTTGCCGTCGGGCGAGACCCACGTGATCTCGATCTTCGAGGGAAGGTCCATCCTCGGATCCGCCGCGGCCACGCGTGTGCGCGACGCCGGCGTCATGCCGAACTCGGCCATATAGCGGCCCATCAGCTCCAGCTGCTTGTTGGCGATGCCCATCCAGGGCGACTGCTGGACGTGGCCCGAGGGCGTCTTGATCAGGGCGGGGCCCTGGGCGAGCTTCTCCTCGGCCTCCACCCAGCGGCCATAGGCCTGGCAGTAGGCGGCCAGCCCCGCGCGGTCGACGACGGTGAACACGCCCATGTCGTGCAGCACCTGGGCCACCCGGTCCCATTCCTCGCGCGCCACGTCGGAGAGATGCGGCGGACAGGAGGGCAGGCCGTCGGGCGGCTGCGGCTCGGCGTGGTTCAGCGCCCGTTTGCCGGGATTGCCCTGAGCCCGTTTCAGGGCGGTCGGCTTGGGTTTGCGACCCCGGGTCATGCCGGCGGTCCTTCTGCGGCTTTCATGTCCTGTTGATTTGAACCAGATTGTCTTAGGGTTGCGTCTTGGTCGTGGATGCTTCTGGAGGTTGAGTCTCGATGATCGTGTTCAGTTCGTCCCACCCGATCGACGTAGCTCTCGATGCCCATGTCGAAGCCGAAGAGAGGCTTGGACGCCTTCGGGCCATCGCCCACGCCCCCTTCGACAAGCGTCCCTGCGACATCGTCTGGCAGGATGCGAAGCGGATGGAGCGCCTTGCGGCCCGGCTCCGCGATCTCTGCGCCGAGTTCGAGGCCGACGCTGGAAAGCAATGAGATTGCTTCGGTAATCGTGGATCGCCCCGGCGGATCGAGCGAACACGTCTTCAGCCCGAAGGAGACGCCGCCATGACCCGCCCCTACGCCCTCGCCGCCTTCCTCGCGAAGAAGACCGGGATCGACGCCATGCTCGCCCGCCTGCAGGGGCTGAGCGAGGACCATTTCGGCGCGGACCCCGAGGCGCCGACCTGGGGCGACGTCGGCGGTCTCGAGCGCATGGCGGCGAGCCTGCGCGAGATCTGCGACGCAGCCTTCGACGAGGGCGAGTACGCCGACTGAACCGGGACTGGTCGAGAAGGGCCCCGCCTCGCGGGGCTCGTCCTCGTAGAAGCCGCCGGATCGGCCGGCGGTCTCTGCAAGGAGGTCCGAATGTCCGTCACCCCAACCCAGCGCGAGATCCTCGCCGCCGCCGCCGAGCGGCCCGACCGGAGCCTCCACCCGTTGCCCGGGCGTCTGACCGGCGGAAGCGCGAAGAAGACCGTCGAGTCGCTCCTCGCCCGAGGCTTCGCCGAGACCGGCCCTGATGAGGCGCTGTTCGCCACCGAGGCCGGCCTCGCCGCTCTGACCGGCGTTGACCCCGAGCGTGATGAGAGCGGCCAGCAGCCCTGCGAGAACGGCCGCAAGCCGCGGTCGCCGCGCGAGGGCACGAAGCAGGCCGCGTTGATCGGGATGCTGCGCGCCGAAGGCGGGGCGACGATCGCCGAGATGGCCGAGGCCACCGGCTGGGCGCCCCACACCGTGCGCGGCGCGCTTTCGGGGGCGCTGAAGAAGCGGCTCGGTCTGGCGGTGCGCAGCGAGACCGTGGAGGGCCGCGGGCGGGTCTACGTCCTCGACGCCTGACGCAGCGGGGGCCGGCCGCCGGGCCGGTCCCTGCTCCCACAGCACGAACAGCCGTCGCAGGGCGAAGCCCCGCGCCAGAGACACTGCAGAGAACACCGCCCCGATGGCCAGGTTCTCCCCGACGGTCGGGTGGAGGCCGAACAGCGGGAACACCGCGACCTGCGTGGCCACCGCCAGCGCGAAGCCGACGACGAGGTTCGCGGCGGCTTCGACGAGGGAGAGGGCAGGGGACTGGCTCACGGCGTCCGCTCCCCCGCGACCTCCGCGAAGGTCCCGCCCTCCTGCAGCTCTGCCGTCTTGCCGGTGAACGCCTCCCAGCGCCGCACGGCCACGTCCACGTAGGCCGGGTCCAGCTCCATCGCGAGACAGGCCCGCCCGGTGGTCTCCGCCGCGATCAGCGTCGTCCCCGATCCCGAGAATGGCTCGTAGACCGCCTGTCCGCGGGACGAGTTGTTAAGGATCGGCCGGCGCATGCACTCGACCGGCTTCTGCGTGCCGTGGATGGTGGCCGCGTCCTGGTCGCGGTTGGGGATGCTCCACAGGGTGGTCTGCTTGCGCCCGCCCGACCAGTGCCCCTTGCCGCGGACGGCATACCAGCAGGGTTCGTGCTGCCAGTGGTAGTGGCCGCGGCTCATCACCAGCCGCTCCTTGGCCCAGATCACCTGCGCGCGGATCTCGAAGCCGCAGGCGAGCAGGCTCTCGGCCACGGTCCCCGCGTGCAGCGCCCCGTGCCAGACATAGGCGACCTCGCCGGGGAACAGCGCCCAGGCCTCGCGCCAGTCGGCCCGGTCGTCGTTGCGCACCTTGCCCGTGCGCCGGGTCTTCGAGGCGCCCGTCTCGTTGCGCCAGCCGGGGTCGTAGGAGACGCCATAGGGCGGATCGCTGACCAGCAGGTGCGGCCGCACGCCCCCCAGCAGGCGCGCGACCGCGTCGGGGTCCGTGGCATCCCCGCACAGCAGCCTGTGCGGCCCCATTCGCCACAGGTCCCCGGTCCGGGAGACCGGCTCGGCCGGCGGCTCCGGCGTCTCCTCCTCGCGCGGGTCGGGCTGGTCGCCCTGCAGCAGCGCGTCCATGTCCGCCGCGTCGAAGCCCAGCAGGCCGAGATCCACCCCCAGCGCCTCCAGCTCCCCCGCCTCCAGGCGCAGCATCTCCTGGTCCCAGCCGGCGCGCTCGGCCAGCTTGTTGTCGGCGAGCACGTAGGCCCGCTTCTGCGCCTCGCTCAGGTGCCCCAGTTCGATCACCGGGACCGCCTCCAGCCCCAGCTTCCGCGCCGCCATCAGCCGCCCGTGCCCGGCGATGACGCCATTCCCGCCGTCCACCAGCACCGGGTTGTTGAACCCGAACTCCCGGATCGAGCCGGCGATCAGCGCCACCTGGTCGTCCGAATGCGTGCGCGCGTTGCGGGCGTAGGGGATCAGCGCCGCGACCGGCCGCTGCTCGATCCGCAGCCGGTCCGGGGCCGTCTCGCGCGGGTTGATCGCCTTGTTCATCGCCTGCTCGTCCTCCGGCCCGGGCTGGAATATCGCGGGGCGTGCGGGGCCTGGCTCGGAGTATATCAAGGGGCTAAGATCATGTAATCATGTGAATAATGCGCAGGCGCCCGCAGTTTCCCGCATCGAGCGACAGGCTTTCCAGGACGCGCATCAGAATTCGCGGAACTCGGCCAGCGGCCCGAGGCGTTCCTCCAGCCGGGTTCGCGGGTCCGGATCGTCCTGCAGCCACCAGGCGTGCGCCCAGCCATGCCCGCGACCTGGGCGGCGGTAGGCGGCCGATTTAAGCGACATTTCCCTATAAGGAGTCTTCATAGGGATTTGTCGCTTAAATCCGGCCCGCTCGAACGCCTTCTGCGCTTGCTTCTCATCGGCGAACATCGCCGGATGCAGCAGCGCGGCGTCGCCGGGGCTGTCGACCGCCACCCCCGCGAGCAGCATGCGCTGGAACAGGTCCGGTTTGACCAACTCCCACGGCACGATCTCGTCGTGGACCAGCGGCAGCGCCAGGTCCGCCAGCAGATGCACTTCCAGCGGATCGTTCGCCGTCCTGTTCACCCCGCGCCCGCGCCCGATCGCCTGGATCACCTCGTCGTCGCAGATCGCCGCTCGCAACACCTCGGCTTCCTCGTCGGGAGAGACAACCGCGGCCACGCTCCGCACGTCGCCGTTCCGCATCAGCACGCCCTTGCGGCGATGGACATAGCGATCGCCTGGCCAGGTCCCGAAGAATGCAGCGGCATCGGCCTGGAGCGAGGGCGTCGGGGGCAGGGGGCGGCCGATCACGATCAGCAGGCGCACGTCCTTGAAGGCGTCGAGTCCCGCGATGGCGTTGAAGTGCGCGGTGGAGACGCCGGGAATGCCTGAGAAGGCGGCCTCGATGCCCTTGTGCGTGATCACCAGCACCCGACCTGGAGCTGCCCTGCGCGCCTGCCACCGGACGTAGTCCACGCATTCGGCGAGGCGGCGCTCCCGGCGTCCGCGTTCCTCCGGCGCCAGGCCCACCTGCGGGACGAGGTTGCCTTTGCCGAAGTTGCCCGCGACGAGGCGCAGATGCATGTGGGGGGCATCGGCCTCGATCTCCGTCATGGACAGCCGCGGCAGGATCGTTCGCGCCAACGCCGGCCGCAGGGTCGCGTCCAGATGCAGGACTGGGATGGAGCGGAGGTTCGGATGCACCGGCTTCACCCCGGAGACGACGATCGCATGCAGCCCGGTTTCAGGATCAGGCGCCGCGATGCGCAGGCGGCCGGACGCCTCGGCGCCGCCCTCCACCAGATCGGCGAGCGCGTCCCAGAAGCGGACCGCGGCACGGACCCGCGCGTTGATCTTCGCGATCTCGATGGCCGGACCCCGCGCTGCCGGCGGCATGCCGGGATACAGACCCGGGTCGCGCAAGCGCGACGTCTCGATGCTCGCGGCGAGCCGGCAGTCCTCGGCGTCGAGTCCCGCCTCGATGAAGGCCGAGCGCTGTGCAGGGCCGGGCGCCAGCGTCGCCAGCGCGGACCGAGCCCGTCGCCGCAGGTCGTGGAGGTCGGCGAGGTCTGCGGCCTGCCGCTCGAAGGCGTCGCGGCTCCGGCCCCGGAAGGCGTTGGCGTTTTCCCCGCCGAAGGTCTCGACGAACATCTCGCGGCTTTCCTCGCGAGCGCGCGGCCAGCAGCCTTCGTCGATCATCAGCAGGCCGATGCTGGCTGTCTTGATCGCGAAGCTCGTGAACAGCACGTCGTAGGCTGCGACGACCACCTCCGCGTCCGCGACCTCCCGCCGGTTCCTCTGCTTGGCGCAGACGTCGAAGTAGGCGCAGCGACGGTTCCTGCGCCTGCAGGCGGTGGGACCAACCTCCTGGCCGGCGAGCAGCGCGGCGCGGACGGCGTCGAGGTCGCGGCACATCGGCTCGCCGGTCGCAGGGTCCTTCGCCTCGTAGCCGTGCAGCACGGCCGTTCTCGCCCCGTCCGCGGTCCAGCGCTCGGCCGTCTCCTGCGCGAGCGCGTGCGAGGGCGTGAGCACCACGATCCGGGAGGGTCGGCCGGCGTCGGCGAGCCGTCGTTGCAACGCCAGCGCGTGGCGCCGCGCAACCACGCTCTTGCCGAGGCCGACGGTGGCGCGGATGCCGATCTGCGGCGGAGCGGCGCGATCCCCGCACCCGCCTTCTTCCTCATCTTCGTCGTCTTCCTCGTGCCAGTCGCCGATCCGACGGCAGGCGTCGGCGAGGACGTGGTCGAGACGCTCGCGGGCTTCGGTCACAGACAGCGTCGGCGCGGCGTAGTCGGCTTCGACCGGCTCGGCATCGCGGGGCGGCAGTCGCCCCTCGCGCAGCAGCCGCAGCTTGTCGGAAACCTTCCGATGCGCGTCGCCCGCGTCGTAGGCGCGCCCGCCGTCCTTCGCCTCGCGCGAGAGATCTGCGGTGGCGGAGAAGCGCCGGAACGCCTCATCGGCGAGGGCGCCCGGATCGAGCGGGCGGCGGGCGCCGAGCGCGTCATGCACGACGTGGTAGGCGATGCTGGACAACCAGCCGTCGCGCCCATCCACCACGCGACCTGACGCGTCGCGCACGGGCCGGCTCCCACCGCCCGGCGCTCCGCTCCTGCGGCCTGGCCCAGCGGAATGCGCTTCAGGCGACAGGGCGGGGATCTCGGCGGCGAGGACCTCGCACTGCGCCTGGGTGACGAGGGGCAGGTCCTCAAAGGCCACGTCGAGCGGCGTGTCCCCCTCGGGCCAATGGTAGGGCTGACCGGTGTCCGGGTGGATGCCGAACGCGACGAACTGCTGTCCCTGGCTGAGGATCTCCAGCCCGGGGACCTTGATCTTCCGGAACGGCGCTTCGGTCCGGTAGACAAGCAGCCGCTTCGGCCAGCGTCCGACGCGGAGCAGCGGCGTCTGACCGAGGATGCGCCGCGCGATCGCCTCCGCCGCATGGGCGAGGTCCGGGTCGAGGATGTCGATGTCGATCCCGACGAGGCATCCGGTCCGCAGCCCCACGCCATGGTCCGGAAACTCGCGCGTCCAGGCCTCCGCCAGAGCCTCGTCGATCGCGACGCTGGTCCAGCGGCTCGGCGCGGGCGCCTTGCGGGCGGGCTTGATCGGCAGCGGCTCGTAGCCCTGGTCGAGAAGTGCCAGCGCGGCGTAGCCGTAGGACGTCGCGCCAGCGCCAAAGGGGCGGCCGCTGGCCGCCTCGGGGTCGTCTCGGTCTTGCGGCGGCGGAAAGGACGCCGCCGCCCTCATCAGTCCGCGGGACCGCGCAGGCGCGCGTCTTCGTAGTCCAGCACGTCCGTCATCCGGTAGAGCACCCGCCCTTCGAGGCGCAGCCACACCGGGCCCCGCCGGTCGGTCCGCCACCGCTCCAGGCTGCGCACGCTCATCCGCCAGCGCCGCGCCAACTCCTCGGGCGTCAGGAACTGTGGCTGCGGCGCGACGGCGTCGTCGATCGACACGTCCGTCACGACGCCGTTCCCGTCGCATCGTCGCGGCGCCGGTAGATCGCCAGCAGCGGGGCGCCGTCGGCGTGGCCCCCCGCGTCCTCCAGCCGGTAGTCGGCCCCCGCCGTCAGGATCAGCGGCAGCTCCCAGCGCCGGAACAGGCCCGGCAGGCGCTCCATCTCTTCGATCTCCATCGGCCTCTCTCCACGAGGCGGACCCATCGCGGTCCGCAACATGGAAAAGCCATCGCGAGAGTCGGATCGGGACAGGGTCATGCCGCTTCTCCCATCCGTCGGCGGATGCGGCGCAGCGCGCGCTGGTAGCGCTTGCGGGCGGCCTCCGGCTCGATGCGCAGGCGCCGCGCGGCCTCGACCTGGCTCTCGCCGACCACGGCGACGCCCAGCACGAGATCGGCGTCGGCGCCGGCGAGGTCCGCGGCCTGGCGAGCAAGAAGGCCGTCGACGGCTCCGCCATCCGCACTGGCGACGAGCGCTTCGTCGAACGGCTGCGCCAGGGCCGCCCGGCTCCAGTCGCGGCGCAGGGCGCGGCGGATGTCGCGCTCGACGTTGCGGATCACGGTGGCGGCGATCCAGGTCACCCGGTCGAGGTCGAGGCGGCGCAGGGATTCCGCGGTGCGTGCCGGGATCTCGGCGGCCAGTTCGTCGGACCTCCCGACGAAGCTCCGGTGCAGCCGCCGCCGGACGCCGTCGAGGCCGGGCCACAGCGCCAGCAGCAGCAGCGTGTCCGCGGCCTCCCGGTCGTCGACCGCGATCAACGCCCGCAGGATGTCGTTGCGGGGCTTCGGCTCGTGTCCGGGCCCATGCAGCCGGTCGAGCAGGGCGGCCGGGTCGGGGAAGTCCCTCAACTGCGGATCGAGCGTCGTCATCGCTTCGAAGCGACGCTGGAACGTGAGGGTCTGGGTGGAGCGGATCAGCGACATGTGGATCGCGTGCCAGGAAGAAGACATGAGACGCCTGCCGTTCGGCCGGGCGTCTCGCGCCTCTCGCTGGCCGGGTCAGGGCGTCGTGCGCCTCTCGAGGATGTGGATGCGAGGGGCCGCGCCGCGCGCGGGCGGCGCGGCCTGGATCAGTCGCGGGCGACTTCGTTCAGCCCGCCGCAGGTGCGGCAGGTCGCGGTGCAAGGCAGGGCGGCGAAGTACTCGCTGCACCCCTTCATGCGGATGTGCAGGCGGTTGCTCCGCACGCGGCCGAGCAGCCCGCCGCAGCAGCGGCAGCGCCAGTCATGGCCGGGATCGTGGGGATCAGCCGTCGAGGGCGCGGTGCAGCTGAGACGGCGACGGGGGAGATGGCGGTCAGGGCGGGGCATCGGGGGCTCCTACGCGTTGGTGGAGCTCTCTCGATGTCCCTGTGACCTTGAGCCGGTCAGTGCACGAAATTGAGCTGGATTTGAGCCGGGCGCGGTTTCAGACGCAGAGTTCCCAGAGGTTGGAGCCAGCGGACCTGATGTAGATGTCGCTCAACTCGGGCCATTTCGTGCGGAACAGCTGGCTGGGATGGTTCGATCCGAGGTTTCTCAGGACATCCTGCCCGTGGACCGGTCCCACGCCCGCCTGATGCGCGTCGAACAGCGCTTTGACGAAGCTGACCCGCTCCTGGCCGCTGATCGTCTTCGGTGGGCGACCTGGAAGAATGAGCACGCCCGACGAGGGCCCGCTCATGCGGAACTGGACGAGAGAGCCCGCCTCCGCTCCGGCGCGCGCGGCTGCGAACCGCACCTGGAGGTCCAGCGGAAGAATCCGCTCGGCGGCGCCGTCGGCCAGCAGCGCGCTCAATGCGATCACCACGTGCGGCCCCACGAAATCCGCCGCGCTCGGCAGCGCCGTGAACACGACGCCGGTCGTCGCGCTCGTCTCCTGCCGGATCGCCCGATTGATCCTGTTGTACAGGCGGCCGTCGTCGAGCCCTCGCGCGAGATAACATGGAACCCAACGGTCCCCGATCTCGATCTCGCCGACATGCGCGAGGCGCTTCTCGATCGCCTGCGCTCGCCCGCGCCTCGGCACGTCCCCCAAGGTCTCCAGTAGTTTCTCCACGATGAGGGGGCGGTTGATCTTGAAGCGGGTCACATCCTCGCGGGCGACGTCCGGCCCGCCGAGGTCTTCACCCGGTTCGAGCACCGCGTCCCCATCGCGGACGGGCGTGACCGCGGCGCGGTGGTCTCCGAACAGTTCATCGTCGAGCAGCACGACGTCGAACACGCCGACGCGTGAGATCAGTCCTGCGCGTTCCAGCGCATCGGGCGTGCACCCGTGATCGGAGATGAACGAGCCTGGGACTTCCTCGTCGGGATGGTCGTGGAGGGCCAGGATCAGCGGAAGGGCGCGCCGGAACTCGCTCGCCGATAGATCTTCGTAGGTCTCCATGATCCCCCAGCGCTCGAGCAGCCTGAAGCCGAGCTCCCGACGCTCGGGGTCCCTCTCGCCCTGCAGGGTGCAGCTGTTGCGGCCGAAGATCCGGAAGGAGAAACTCTGCGCCCTGTCGGACGCCCTGGGCAAGTAGCGGATATTGAACTCAAGCGCCGCGATGAACCCCGCGTTGCGGATAGCGGAGAGCGCGCCGAAGGTCTTCGTTGCGATGTCGTGAATGTCGTCCTCCGGCGTCACCTTCAGCGCCAGACGTCTCGTCCACGTCCCGAGCGTCACCTGGATCTCGGTCAGGCGCGCGTGCAGCACGACGCCGGCCTGGTCGGGGGGAATCTCCAGTCCCAGCGAGCGCCGGAAGCGGCTGAGGTCGAAGGTCTTCCGCGAGAGCGGCTTGCCCGTCAGGTCGACACCGAGCACCACGTCCGCGAAGATGTCGGAGAAGAGACGACGGATAGAACCGTCGCGCGCGCAGGCCTCGATCAGGCCTTGCCGCGGGCTGTAGACGAGCACCACCTCGTTTGGAGGACGATAGTAGAAGGTGCGTAGTTCCCGGTTCTCCACGGCCTTCTGACTCGAGAAGTCGCCGGCGGAGGTGATCACCACCATCAGCGCCTCTCTCGCCTCGTCGATCGCCGGCAATTCCACCACCTCCACCTTGCAGCCTTCGTCGTGCTGCAGGCGCGCCGCCATCTCCTCCCCTAAACGTTCGGCATCAATTGCGTCCGCCGCCAGCGGCGCCGGTCGACCCAGGTCATAGGCGGTGAACAGTCGCTTGCGGTCCCGGAAATGATCGACCTGCAGCGCCCGCTCGACATGGCCGAACAGCTTTGGCCGGTGCAGTCGGCACCAGAGGCTCCGCGCGAGCGCGTCCCGTTGCCTGGGCAGGTCGTCGATCGCCCGCGCCTCGGCCATCTTCGTCATGAGCTCGGCCGGCACATCCTCGGCGAGCGAGGTGATGCGCCTCGCTTCGGCTTCGACATGCGCGACGCGGTCCCGGGACAGGCTTTGGAGCAGGTCGATCAGGTTCCGCTGAAGCGTTTCGTCGTCGATCTCTCCGGTCTGCAGATCTCGATCGCGGGGCACGATCCGCGCCAGAGCGCCGGAAAAGAGAAACTCCCCCAGCAACCGGGGCGGAGCGTCCAAGAGTAGCCGAGACGTCTCGGGCGCGGACCTTACCAGAAATCGCCTCATCGAAATCCTCCGTCTCGGAAGCGGAAACTTGTTCAGTTTGTTCAGGTTTGCTGACGAACCGCTCGTAATCAACCCCAGAATGCATCGGCCGGTGCGGTTCGCCTTGCCCGCGTGGGCGACGCTGCCCCTGTCCCGGTTCGGCGTTCCGGTTGGCTTTCAGGGTTCAGAAGCGCCGGTCGGTCTTGAGCGGCGCGGAACTGTGGATCGTCGTCTGGATGAAGATTCCGAACGCCCTGCGTCCCGACCGCATGACGCCTGAGGAGCGCCGCGCCGAACTCTGCCGTATTCTCGCTTCGGGCCTTGTCCGCCTTCGCGCCCGCGACCTGGACAAGAGCGTCGCGGAGAGCGGTTCGACCCTACACTCTCCGCCCGACCGGAGCGGTCATGCGAACCCGACCCGACGGAGAGACGCATGACCCAAGATCCCATCCCCGCGCGCCTGGCCGCGCTGAAAACCGCCACAACGCCTGAGCTGAAGGCGCAATGGCGAGACCTGTTCGACAGCGAGCCGCCGCCGTTCAACCGCCGCTACCTGGAGAGCCGGCTGGCCTATCGCATCCAGGAACTGGTCTACGGCGGGCTGAAGCCCGAGACGATCCGGCGACTGGAACGCCTCGGCGACGAACTCGACGGCGGTGATAAGAAGAAGCGCGGCATGCGCCTCGATCGTGACCGCCCGATCACCGGCACGCGGCTGCTGCGCGAATGGCAGGGCGTCGAACAGATCGTCACCGTCACCGCCGATGGCTTCGAATGGCAGGGGCGGCCGTACAAGTCGCTCTCCGCCATCGCCCGCGCGATCACCGGCACGCGCTGGAACGGCTGGGTGTTCTTCGGCCTCAAGAATCAGAGGGCGCGGAGATGACGAAGCAGCCTGAAAAACCGAAGGTCGTCCGAAAGCTGCGCTGCGCCATCTACACCCGGAAATCCTCCGAGGAAGGGCTGGAGCAGGAGTTCAACAGCCTCCACGCGCAGCGCGAGGCCTGCGAGGCCTACATCGCCAGCCAGCGCTCCGAGGGCTGGGTGCTGGTCCGCGACCAGTATGACGATGGCGGCATCTCGGGCGGCACGCTGGACCGCCGCGGCTTGCAGCAGCTGCTGGAGGACATCGAGGACGGGCTGGTCGACGTGGTCGTGGTCTACAAGATCGACCGCCTCAGCCGGTCGCTCGCCGACTTCGCAAAGCTGGTCGAGGTGTTCGACCGGAACGGCGTCACCTTCGTATCGGTGACGCAAAGCTTCAACACCACCACGTCGATGGGGCGGCTGACGCTGAACATCCTGCTCAGCTTCGCCCAGTTCGAGCGCGAGGTGACGGCCGAGCGCATCCGCGACAAGGTCGCCGCCAGCCGCAAGAAGGGGATGTGGATGGGGGGCGTGCCGCCCTACGGCTACCGCGTCGAGAACCGCAGGCTGGTGGTCGATGAAGACGCTGCCGGGCACGTCCGCTGGATCTTCGCGCGGTTCCTCGAGATCGGCTCGGGGACCGAACTGGCCCGCGAGGTCGCGCAGCACGGCATCCGCACGCCGCGCGGCAACCGGATCGACAAGAAGTACCTCTACCGGATGCTGAACAACCGCGCCTACATCGGGGAGGCGGTCCACAAGGGCGAGAGCTATCCCGGCGAACACGATGCCATCGTCGACCGCGAGACGTGGGAGCGCGTCCACGCCATCCTGCAGGAAAGCCCCCGCAAGCGGGCGATGCGCACCCGCGCTGAGACGCCCGCGCCGTTGAAGGGGCTGCTCTTCGGTCCGGACGGCGCGGCCTTCTCCCCGACGCATACCCGCAAGGGCGACAGACTCTACCGGTACTACGTCAGCCAGACGGTGCTGAAGCACGGCGCCGGATCATGCCCGGTGGGCCGGGTGCCCGCCGGCGAGATCGAGGCGGCCGTCATCGACCAGCTTCGCGCCGTATTCCGCCAGCCAGAGATCGTGGCGGGCACGTGGAAGGCGGCGCGCATCCACGCCGACGACATCACCGAGGCCGACGCCCGCGCGGCCCTTCATCAGCTCGATCCGCTGTGGGACGAACTGTTCCCCGCCGAACAGGCGCGGATCGTGGCGCTGCTGGTCGAGCGTGTGGATATTGGAGAGGGCGGGCTGAACGTTCGTCTGCGCATTGACGGCCTCGGCTACCTCGCGCGCGAGATGCTGGCCGGCGATATGGGCGCAGCAGCATGACCCGCGCGACGCCGATCCCTGAGACGGTGACGCTCCACGTGCCGTTCCGCATTGTGAAGCGCGGCGGCCGGAAGGAAATGCAGTTGCCGGAGGGCGCCACCCAGCCGCACAGGGCCGACAGCTCACTGGTCAAGGCGCTGGCCCGCGCTTTTCGTTGGAAGCGGATGCTGGAGTCTGGTGAGTATGCCACCATCGCCGAACTTGCCGAACGCGAGGGGATCGCGCCCTCCTACATGACACGCGTCCTGCGCCTGACCTTGCTCGCCCCCGACATCGTCGAAGCGATACTAAACGGGAAGCAGGGGCCGGAGGTCACGCTGGCGCGAGTGCTCGAGCCATTTCCAGTGGAGTGGGCGATCCAGACCGAACACCTTGGTTGAAACAGCGAGAACGGCCGTTCGTGATCTGTGCGGCAATCGACTGCACCTGAGCCCCTTTTTGACGAATGCTGCCGAGCGACTGAACGGCCGCTTCGGCGGACCCGCAGCTTAGCGAGGTGTTCTCCGTTCGGGTCTAGACATACTCCGTAATGCGTTTCAACAAGGCGACACCGACACCTGATAGAACGCCGCAAGAAGACGTAAGCTCTTGACGACACCCGGTGTCGAGCGGGTGGGGTCCTGTTATGTGACCGTAAACTGTCCCATCATGCCCGCATCCTCGTGTTCGAGGATGTGGCAGTGATACATGAATGGCGTCTCTTCCGAAGCCAGCTTGTCGAACCTCAGCAGGATTTCGGTCGAGCCCTGCACACGAACAACGTCTTTCCAACCGATCCGCGCTGAGTCGACCGGTCGTCCGTTCTGACTCACGACCCGAAAAGAAGTCCCGTGAACGTGGAACGTGTGCCGCATCATCATGTCGGTACTAATGCGCCAAAGCTCGGTTTCGCCTGCGCGGATGGTCTCATCAATGCGATCCATGACGTAAGGTTCGCCGTTGATCCCCATCGTCTGACCGTCGCCACCCATCATGCCGCCGCGCATCATACCCCCGGTGTGCATGTTGAGGGTGAAATTGCGCCTGCGGACTGGATCGCCGAGTGCGGGCGCATCCGAAGGCAGCGAGGTGGGTAGGCGGGTGGGGCCGGCGGGCGCAGCTGCGCCCACATCAAACGACATGATCTCGATCGGCGCACCACTGTTTCCACCCATCCCCATCATACCGCGGTCGCCCATCCTACCGCGATCTCCCATCATGCCTCTATCGCCCATCATCATGGAGCCGCCCCTGTCACCCATCGTGCCCTCGTTCATCATGCCACCCATCCCGATGTCGCGCGAGGCGAGAGAGACAGGTGACCGGTCCGAAAAATCGGCCACGATCTCGGCCCGTTCGGCGCCGTTGAGTTGGAGGCTGGCCATGGCCAGCGGGCGATCTAGTAGGCCGCCATCGCTCGCGACCTGGTGGAATTGCCTGCCATCGGTGAAACGGAAATCGTACACGCGCGCATTCGACGCGTTCAGGATACGCAGGCGTACCAGACCCGCCGGAACTGTAAGCTTGGGACGGATCACACCGTTGACGAGGATCTGGTCCGCTTGGATCCCGTGCATCCGGTCCATCATGCCAAGACTATAGGTCAGGCGGCCTGACCGGTCGAAGCGTCGATCCTGCACGATGAGTGGAAAATCGTTGACGCCATAGTCGTGCGGCAGCGGATCGTCGATCTCGGGGTCGTCGATGACAATCATGCCCGCCAGCCCGCGATAGACCTGCGGGCCTGTTCGCCCGTGAACATGACTGTGGTAAAACAGCGTTGCCGCCGGGTGATCGACCGGTAATTCCGGCGCCCAAGTCTCGCCCGGGCCGAAAGCAAGTTGCGGTCCACCGTCGAGATAGCCCGGCACGTGCATGCCGTGCCAGTGAGCCGTGATCGGTTCATCGAGACGGTTCGTGACACTTAGAGCGCGTTTGAGAAGGGGGATTCCCGTGGCCGAGGCCGCGTGATTCATGGGGCTTCGCCTCTCCTCAGCCCTGGACCGACGCCTTGCCTTCCCGCCGAGCCTACCCCACCGATCTGACCGACGCCCAGTGGGCGGCCATCGCGCCCATGATCCCCGACGCGCGCGCTGGAGGCCGTCCGCGCAAGGCCGGCAAGCGCGAGATCGTCGACGCCATCCTCTACTTCCTGCGCGCTGGTTGCGCCTGGCGGCTCCTGCCGCACGACTTCCCGCCCTGGCAGACGGTCTACTACTACCTGCGCCGCTGGGAGAGAGAGGGCGTCTGGGCCCGGGTCCACCATGCGTTGCTGCTCGAAGACCGGGAACTTGCAGGGCGCGACGCATCCCCCAGCGCCGCCGTGATCGACAGCCAGACCGTCCGCACCGCGGATCAAAAAGGGGATTCAAGGGCTTCGACGCCGGAAAGCGCATCCACGGGCGCAAGCGGCACATCATGACCGACACGGACGGCCGCCTGCTCGCCGTCCAGGTCCACGCCGCCGACATCCAGGACCGCGACGGCGCGAAGGGCGTGCTGACGCTCTCCCGCCGGGCCTTCCCCTTCGTTGAGCGCGTCTTCGCCGACGGCGGCTATGCCGGGCGTCTGGTCGGCTGGGCGCAGGACAAGGCCCATGTCGCGCTGGAGATCGTCAGACGGCCGCCATGGGCCAAGGGTTTCGTCGTCATCCGCCGCCGCTGGGTGGTCGAGAGAACCTTCGCGTGGATCATGAAATGCAGACGTCTGGTCCGGGACTACGAGCAGCTCACCCACGTCGCCGAAGCCCTCATCACCGTCGCCGCCATCGCAACCCTCGTCAGGAGGCGCTGAACGGACTTCTCAAACACGCTCTTATGTTTGCGGTGCGCCCGCGCCGGAACCTCAGCAGCGGCCCGAGGTAATCCTGCGAGTAGCCCCAGGTTTCCGACGCCGCGCCTGCGATGAAGTCGCGTGTTCCGCGTATCGCATCGAGTGTGTTGCCTGCGCCGGGGCCGATCTCCATGACCTCCGGTATCCGCAAGGGCGCGCCGGGCTCGGCGGCCCACGCCCGGCTGATATTAAGTGCAGGGGTCGCGAGGGAGGCTGCGGCGAGGGTAAGGAACTTTCGGCGTCTCATAGTGATACTCCGTCATTAAAAGGGTTGCGTCGTTCCCAGCCGAGGCCCGGAAAACATCGCGCCAGCGCTTGTATCAGTGTCAGGCGCGAAGCGGCAGGTCCGCCTTTTTCCAGCCCGCCAGACCGCCTTCGATCACGGTGGTGCCATAGCCCATCTGGCGCAGGCTGTCGGCGGCAAGGGCCGCGCTCGCGCCGGACGCACAGAGAGCGTGAACACGGCCCTCGCCATCGCGCTGCGCGGCCAGAGCCTCGTTCGCCACGCAGGTGTCGGATCGGCCTGCGCTTCGACCAGGCCGCGCGGAATGTGAACCGCGCCTTCAATTGCGCCTTCGCTCTCCAGCTCTGCCGGTTCGCGCACGTCGAAAATGACATCGCCACGCCCCATCGCCCGATGAGCGTCAGTGGGATTGATCCCATCGACGCGCAGTCTTGCGTCCGCGACGAGGTCTCTCATTGATTTTCGACCGGCGGCGCTGTCGAGAAGGTGCTATTCTGGCTCGCCATGATCGCCTATGTGTTGCTAGGGGGCGGTATTCTAGTCGGGTTATGAGGCTCAAGGATCGGACTGGCGTGGTGATCGCGAACCGACTGTTCTACTTGTCGGCAAGCTGTGCCGACAAAGCGCTAAGGTTCGCGATGCTGCGTGTGCCGGTCAAAATTCGACCTTTTACGCCCCACGATAATTGTCACACGCCTCAACACCCTTTGCGACCACGTCGAGAAGTGCGTCCACATCGTTCAGAAGAACCGTGATGCGCGGGCTGCTGATACGGTAGCGGATGAAGCGCCCATCGCGGTCGCTGGCGACAAGCCCGCAGTCCAGCAGGCACCTCAGATGGTTGGAGACGTTGGGTTGCGATAGTTCCGTCCGCTCGACGATCTCGTGAACGGCCAATGGCTCGTTGCAAAGTGCACCGAGGATGGCCAGGCGGCTCGGGTCCGCGAAGCCGCGGAACAGCTTCGCCCGTCGCTCGATGGTCGCGCTCTTGCGGTCATCGACGATTTGCGCCATATCACTCCTCGCTGATACGTTGTTCTTTGATCGATCCTAGCAGGAATAGCGCGACCATGGCCAACACCGAAAGTGCCGGATCGACGGCAGATGCCCCACCCGTCCGTTACCGGGTTTCCGGTATGGATTGCGCGAAGGATGCCGCGCAGATCGAGCGGGCGGCGCAGTCGGCCGGAGTCGCGCCTGACGATGTGAAGGTGTCGGCCGCGACGCACATCATGACCCTGAGCGCCCCCGAAGCGCGCCTGCCGGATATCGAAAAGGCCGTTGCGGTGACAGGCTATGGCTTCGACCGGATCGAGGGCGATGGAGACATTCCACCGAATCCGGCTCATCAGGACCCGGCCTACCGACGCGCCCTCTGGATCGTCGTGATCCTGAACGTGGGCTACGGTGTCGTTGAA
>Ga0310345_10001594_pt1 | contig 24835 bp, 23 predicted proteins | sample HC15DNA20500_MG_FD_204667 | JGI IMG/M metagenome (GOLD analysis project Ga0310345, IMG submission 204667) | Marine microbial communities from station ALOHA, North Pacific Subtropical Gyre - HC15-DNA-20-500_MG | ecosystem: Environmental > Aquatic > Marine > Oceanic | place: Pacific Ocean: North... | reverse complement strand
CTCCACCTTACCGATGAGCCCGGTGGCCACCGAGATCGAAATCGCATGGGGTGGGGCATGCCCCACCCCATGCGATCATCTCAATCTACACCAGAAATTACACCACGAGCGCGGACGCTAACTCTTCTTAGCCGTCCCTGTGCTCGCTCTGACCACGAATCCCGCGCTCGCCGGGCAGCTTCGCTTTGAGGAAGCGCTCGCCCGAGCCGAGGCACAGGCTCCCTCGCTTCGCGCCAAGGCGCTGGAGGCTGATGCGCGTCGTTCTGCGCTGCCCGCCGCAGGGCAGCTTCCTGATCCCAAGCTTGGACTCGGAATCGACAATTTCCCGGTGTCGGGTCCGCCAGCGGGCAGCTTCGTCGAAGACAGCATGACGATGGCGCGGGTCGGGATCTCGCAGGAGGTCCCCAACGCCGCCAAGCGACATGCGCGCTCAAGCAGAGCGCGGACTGATGTCCAGGCGGCGGAAGCAACCTTTCTGTCCGAGAGCAGGCGGGTCAAGGTGGCGACGGCGCTGGCCTGGATCGATCTCGCCTATGCGGAGCGTCGTCTTGCCGCCCTCGACGGCATAGTTTCCCGGCTCGCCCCCCTTCCCTCCGCGGCAAAGTCGGGTGTTGCCTCAGGCGCGGCCCGCCCCGCACAGACGCTGCAGGTTCGGCAGTCGCTCGCGGTGCTGGAAGACCGCCGGAGCGAGCTCGCCGCCGAAGTGGGACGTCAGCGCGCGCTCCTTTCGCGCTGGACCGGCGAGCCGGCGCCTGAAACCGTTGGCGACGCCCCAGCGCTCACGGTCGATGCAACGACCTTGCGAGCCGCCTTAGCAACGCATCCCGATCTCGGCGCCGCCAGTGCCCGTGTCGCCCAGGCCGAGGCAGACGTCGCCGTCGCCCGGGCCGACAAGCGTCCCGACTGGGGTTTCGATGTCGCCTACCAGCGCCGGGCCGACCGCTACGGCGACATGGTCTCGGCCGGCGTCACCGTCAGCCTGCCCCTTTTTGCCAAACGGCGGCAGGACCCGATGATCGCCGCCAGTACCGCGAACGCCGCCGCGGCGATGGCTGAGCAGGAGGACATGCGCCGGTCGCTGCTCGCCGATCTCGAAGCCGGCCTTGCCGACCATGACATGCACCATGAGCAATGGATGCGCGCACGCGACACGCTGCTGCCGCTCGCGCGCAATCGCGCTGAGCTCGAGACGGCCAGCTATGCGGCGGGTCGCGCCGGGCTGCTCGACGTGATCGAGGCCCAGACCATGCTTGCCGACATCGAACTGCAATTGCTCGACAGGGAGGCCGAAGTCGCGCGCGATGCTGTGCGGCTCGTCTTCACCTTTGGGGGGAACAGCCAATGAAATTCGACACAAGCTCGCGCGCGCAGCTGGGCATGGCCGCCGCGGCGCTCGCACTCGCGGCGGGTGGCCTCGGCTATGGCCTCGCGAATTGGCGCCATGAGTCTCCGCCTGGAGCAACAGCGCAAAGCGGACGCAAGATCCTCTACTGGTACGATCCGATGGTCCCGAGCCAGCATTTCGACAAGCCGGGCAAATCGCCTTTCATGGATATGGAGCTTGTCCCCAAATATGCCGACGAAGCGGCGAGCGGCGAGACCGGCGTGGCGATCGACCCAAGCCGCACGCAATCGCTTGGCCTGCGCATCGCGGAGGCGCGAACGGGCACGCTGGGATCGAGCCTCGCGGCGACCGGTACGATCGAGTTCAACGAGCGCGACATCGCCATCGTCCAGGCGCGAACTGGCGGCTTCGTCCAACGGGTCTATGCGCGCGCGCCGGGCGATGTGATCGGGGCAGGCGCCCCGCTCGCCGACATACTGGTGCCGGAATGGGCGGGCGCACAGGCGGAATATCTGGCCGTCCGGCGGATCGGTGATGTGGGCCTCGCTCGCGCGGCCCGTCAGCGCCTGCTCTTGCTGGGCATGCCCACCGGAACGGTCGCCGCAGTCGAGCGGAGCGGGCGACCGCATAATGTGGTGACGATCTCGGCGCCGACCGGCGGCACGATCAAGACGCTCGGCGTCCGGGCCGGGATGACGGTCGCGAGCGGTCAGACACTCGCCGAGGTGAATGGGCTCGGTACGGTGTGGCTCAATGCCGCGGTGCCGGAGGCGATGGCCGGCAGGCTTCGCCCGGGCCAGAGCGCGACCGCGACCCTCGCCGCCTATCCGGGCGAGCGCTTTACCGGCCGCATCGCCGCGATCCTCTCAAGCGTCGCCGCCGAAAGCCGGACGCTCACCGTGCGGATCGAACTTTCCAACCGAGCCGGGCGCCTGCGCCCTGGCATGTTCGCCTCGGTCGATCTCGGCGACGCTGCGCGGCCGGCACTGCTCGTCCCCTCGGAGGCGGTCATTCGGACCGGCAAGCGTTCGCTCGTCATGCTGGCGCTGGCGCAAGGGCGCTATCGGCCCGCCGAGGTGCAGACCGGCGCCGAGTCAGGAGGCCAGACCGAAATCCTTGCCGGCCTCGCCGAGGGGGAGAAGATCGTCGCTTCCGGCCAGTTCCTGATCGACTCCGAGGCCAGCCTCTCGGGAATCGAGGCGCGCCCGATCGGCGGGGCAGCCCCAACTCCGCGACCGGAAACGACATCCAACGGCGCCTATCGCGCGAGCGGCCGGATCGAAAGCATCGCGGGCGACCGGATTACCCTCAGTCACGCCCCTGTCCCCGCGCTCAAATGGCCCGCCATGACGATGACGTTCAAGCTGGGGAGCCCGGCGCTCGCGCGCGGGCTCAAGAAGGGCGACCGCGTCGTCTTCGGCTTCGACCAAGCGGCGGAAGGTCCAGTTGTTCGCACGCTGAGCCGCGAGGCGGCGCGATGATCGGCCGTCTCATCGACTGGTCGGCTAACAACCGCCTGTTCGTAGTGCTCGGCGCCCTGGCGCTCGTCCTCGGCGGACTCCTTGCCTTGCGCAGCACGCCGATCGACGCGCTGCCCGACCTCAGCGACACCCAGGTCATCATCCGCACGAGCTATCCGGGCCAAGCCCCCCAGATCGTCGAAAATCAGATCACCTACCCGCTCGCGACGACGATGCTGTCGGTGCCCGGGGCGAAGACCGTGCGCGGCTATTCCTTCTTCGGCGACAGCTTCGTCTATGTCATTTTCGCCGATGGGACCGACCTCTATTGGGCGCGCTCGCGCGTCCTTGAATATCTCAACCAGGTCCAGGGCCGCTTGCCTGACACCGCACGCAGCGCGATCGGCCCCGACGCCACCGGGGTGGGGTGGGTCTATCAATATGCGCTGGTCGATCGGACCGGCGGACACGACCTCGCGCAGCTGCGGTCGCTCCAGGACTGGTTCCTCCGCTACGAGCTCAAGAGCCTGCCTGGGGTGGCCGAAGTCGCCAGCATCGGCGGCATGGTCAAGCAATATCAGGTCGTGCTCGATCCGGTGAAGCTTGCCGGTTACGGCATCACCCATGCGCAGGCCGTCGCGGCGATCGGGCAGGCCAACCAGGAAACCGGAGGCTCGGTCCTCGAGCTGGGCGAGGCCGAATATATGGTGCGCGCTTCGGGCTATCTTCAGACGCTCGACGACTTCCGCGCCATACCGCTGCGCACTGCGGCCGGCGGCGTGCCGGTAACGCTCGGCGACGTCGCGACCATCCAGCTTGGCCCCGAAATGCGCCGCGGTATCGCCGAGCTCGACGGCGACGGCGAAGTGGCGGGCGGAGTCGTCATCCTGCGTTCGGGATCAGACGCACGTGCCACTATCCAGGCGGTGCAGGACAAGCTCGAGCTCTTAAAGAAGAGCCTGCCGCGCGGCGTCGCGATCGTGCCGACCTATGACCGCTCGCACCTCATCGATGCCGCGATTGAGAACCTCACACACAAACTTGCCGAAGAGTTCGTGGTTGTGGCGATCGTCTGCGCGCTGTTCCTCTGGCACGTGCGCTCGGCGCTTGTCGCGATCGTCACGCTGCCGCTTGGCGTCCTCGCCGCCTTCATCGTGATGCATTTCCAGGGCGTCAACGCCAACATCATGTCCTTGGGCGGGATCGCGATCGCGATCGGCGCCATGGTCGACGCCGCGATCGTGATGATCGAGAACGCCCACAAGCGGATCGAGCAATGGGAGCATGATCATCCCGGTGAAGAGCTGGCCGGGGCGGCGCGCTGGACGGTGATCACCGACGCGGCGCGCGAGGTGGGTCCCGCGCTCTTCTTCTCGCTCCTCATCATCACCCTGTCCTTCGTGCCCGTCTTCACTTTGGAAGCACAGGAAGGGCGTCTCTTCGCGCCGCTCGCGTTCACCAAGACCTACACCATGGCGGCCGCGGCGATCCTGTCCGTGACGCTGGTTCCGGTGCTGATGGGCTGGCTCATCCGGGGCAAGATTCCTTCCGAGCAGGCCAATCCGGTCAACCGCGCGCTGACGCGGGCCTATCGTCCCGCCATCGACTGGGTGTTGAAGAAACCCAAGGCGACCCTCGTCCTCGCGGGGCTGGTCTTCCTGACGACCGCTTGGCCGCTGTCCCGGCTCGGCGGCGAATTCCTGCCGGCGATGAACGAGGGCGATCTTCTCTACATGCCCTCGGCGCTGCCGGGGCTCTCTGCCGCCAAGGCCTCGGAGCTGCTCCAGCAGACCGATCGCATGATCAAGTCGGTGCCTGAGGTCCAGAGCGTGTTCGGGAAAGCGGGGCGTGCGGAGAGCGCGACCGACCCCGCCCCGCTCGAGATGTTCGAGACGACGATCCGCTTCAAGCCGCGCGAGCAATGGCGGCCCGGCATGACTCCGGAGAAGCTGGTCGAGGAGCTCGACCGCACCGTGAAAGTACCCGGCCTCGCCAACATCTGGGTGCCGCCCATCCGCAACCGGATCGACATGCTGGCGACCGGCATCAAGAGCCCGATCGGGGTCAAGGTCTCTGGGTCGGATCTTGCCGCCATCGACCATATCGCGCGCGAGGTGGAACGGGTCGCGAAGGGAGTGCCCGGAGTGAGCTCCGCACTCGCCGAGCGGCTGACAGGCGGGCGTTATGTAGATGTGCAGATCGATCGGATCGCCGCCGCGCGATATGGCCTCAACATCTCCGATGTCCAGGCGATCGTCGCGGGCGCGATCGGCGGTGAGAATGTCGGCCAAACCGTCGAGGGGCTGGCGCGCTATCCCATCAATGTCCGCTACCCGCGCGAGTTGCGCGACAGTCCGGACGCACTGCGCGCTCTTCCGGTGCTCACGCCATCGGGCCAGCAGATCACGCTGGGCAGCGTCGCGCAGATCGCGATCAGCGACGGACCGCCGATGCTGAAGACCGAGAACGGACGGCCATCGACCTGGGTCTATGTCGACGTCCGGGGACGCGATCTCGCCTCGGTGGTCGATGATCTGCAGACTGCGGTGGCCCGCGAGGTCAAGCTCTCGTCGGGTGTCAGCCTCGCCTATTCGGGCCAGTTCGAATATCTCGCGCGAGCGATCGACCGGCTGAAGATCGTCGTGCCGGCGACGCTCGCGATCATCTTCTTGCTGCTGTACCTCATCTTCCGGCGGCTCGACGAGGCAGTGCTCATCATGGGCACGCTCCCCTTCGCGCTCACCGGCGGTTTCTGGATCCTCTACCTGCTCGGCTATCACCAGTCGGTCGCGACTGGCGTCGGGTTCATTGCGCTTGCCGGCGTGGCCGCGGAGTTCGGCGTCGTGATGCTGATCTATCTCAGGGATGCCCTCGAGGCGCGGGGCGAGAGGCCGTCGCACGAAGATATTGCAGAAGCGGTGCGCGAAGGCGCGCTGCTCAGGGTCCGGCCCAAGGCGATGACCGTCGCCGTCATTATCGCGGGGCTTTTGCCGATCCTCGTCGGCTCCGGCGCAGGCTCGGAAGTCATGAGCCGGATTGCCGCACCCATGGTCGGCGGCATGCTGACCGCGCCGCTTCTCTCCATGTTCGTCATCCCCGCCGCCTATCTGCTTCTGAGGCGGCGGTCTTCTCAACCCTCTATCCCAATGAAGCACCACGAAAGGAACCTGCAATGAAAGTTCACGCTCTGTCCATCCTGGCCCTGACCGCTGCCCTTGCTGCCTGTGGCTCGAAGACCGAGACCAATGAGGCGGCAGCGACGAATACGGCGGCACCGGCGGCTACCGAAACCAACGCGATGGCTGGCGACATGGACAATATGGCGATGTCCCCCACCGCCAAGATGGCCAAGGGCACCGGCAAGGTGACGGCCGTCGACAAGGCCGCCGGAACGATCACGCTCGACCATGGCCCGATCGCCGAGGCCAACTGGCCGGCTATGACGATGGCGTTCAAGGCCGCGCCGGCGCTCATCGACAGCGTGAAAGTGGGCGATGAGGTGAATTTCGAGTTGAAGCTCGATGGCAATGCCGGCGAGGTAACCGCGATCACAAAGCAGTAGTCGATTCCATATCTACTCCGGGCGGGCCGCCGGAATATGGGCGGCCCACCATGGCCTACGATCGTCAGGTGCAGCAGGAGGCGTCCGGCCCGGCGAGTTGAATCGGTGGGCACGGCACGGTCCCGTAGGAACAGAATACGCAGCAATCGCCGGTCTTCGGCCGCAAGACCGCTCCGCAACCGGTGCAATCATAGAAAAACTGGCAGGCGTTCGTCGGCATCGTCTCCGTCTTCGTCGTGCCGCACAGCGGACAGGTGAGGACCGATTGAGGAACGAAAACGCGCTCAGACATAGGAATAGCCAAGCCAGAACAACGTCACGCCCAGCAGCAAGCCGATGAAAAGGACCGCGCGCACAGCAGGCGGTGTGCAGACGCCCTCGGATGCGCAGGTCATCGCCACGCGCTGCTGCCGCCAGAGCATGATCGCGCCGCCGATCAGGAAGAGCGCGCTCAAGCACAGCAGGAGCATCCGATACGGGCTGGCCGCCAAGGCAATGCCGCCGAGCCATCCGGCACCCAAGCCGGCGGTGGTGAGCAATATGGGCAGCGCGCAGCAGGATGCCACGGCGAAGGCGGCCGCGATTCCGCCGACCGTGAGAACAGCAGCGCCCTCCGCTCCCAAAGAACGGCGCAGTTCAGGCGGTTCGGACATGATGGGCGACTCCTTGTGATCAACGGAATCGCATCCTACCGTCTGTAGCCGCTACAGACTCAACCCCCAATTTTGAGCAGAAGATGACGACATCGGAGATTATCGCAATCGGGGAACTGTCGCGGCGCACACGCTGCAACATTGAGACGATCCGCTATTATGAGCGGATCGGGCTCCTGCCCGAGGCGGCGCGGCGGGGCCGGTATCGGAGCTTCGGCCCCGCGGACGTGGCGCGGCTGCATTTCGTTCGGCGCGCGCGGGAACTGGGCTTCACGCTGGACGAGGTTCGCACGCTGCTCGGCATTGCGACCGCCAATGACATCTCATGTGACGATGCCCGCGAAATCGCGACCTTGCATCTGACGCAGGTTCGCGCGCGGATCGCGGATCTGAAGCGCATGGAGCGGGTCCTTGCCGACACCGTGCGGGCCTGCAGTTCCGGCGATCATGTCGGGTGCCCACTGATCAATACATTGTCTGCGGCTCGCTAAATTCCGCCTGGGCGACGCCTTCTGTACGCCGAACTCCATACTCTTGGGTTCCGGCCCCCGCGTGGAGGTCATGAGCGGCATCGCTGCGACCATGATCGACAGCCTGAAAGTCGGCGATCAGGTGAATTTCGAGCTGAAGCTCGACGGCAATGCCGGCGAGGTCACCAGCATCAGCAACAAGTAATTCGATGAGGGCTTCGGGAGGCACTGTGGAAGCGCCTCCCGAAGAGTTCCGACAGTTGGGACAGGCAAATGTTTCGTCAGATCCATGATCGATGGCGAGGGCAAGTTAGCCCCTCGCCATCACTTCACGGCCTCAGCAGACATCGCTCCCGTCGACCCAAACGCGGACCGGTCCCTGCAACGGCGCGCGCGGACCATATTGCGGCCGCATCCGCCACACGTAGCGACCGGTCTTGCCGGTATAGGCCGGATCGCATTCCGGTCCGCCTTTGCCAGTCCACCGGTCGCGTTGGTCGCCAACCTTCTTGCAGACCCTCGCACTCAACGGTGCACGCGGACCAGGAGCTTGGGGTTGCCACTCGCATTTGACGGTGGCCGGTTTCTCGACATCAGCCTGTGCCAATGCCGGAACCGGGGCGGCGACGAGCACTGTGAATGCGGCCGCGGCGGCGGTGAATATCAAGGTCTTCATGATTTCTCTCCTCGGACTGAAGGTGCCGTGGGCAAACTGGCTCCGAGGGGCTGGGCAACCTATGGCCGTCCAGCGCTTGGGAGGGTTCGCCTGGCGAGTTGTCAGGCCAAGGTGTCGGGTGGATGCTGTTCCGGCGGAGCCGACCGTCCGTGTAGCGCCGGATAAGATGGAAAGACGACAAGAACATCCGCGCTCACTATTTCAGCCGCTAGGGGTCCCCGGCTCTCGAGCGCATATAAAGGGAGACACCCCATGCCTGCCAGGCAAGCGAGCGTCATCCGCTGACAGGGGAGTGGTTTCTCGCCATCGTCCTGCGTCATCCCGACACAGTCCATGGGCATCGTTGCTGCCGCGTTCGCGCTTATGGCGGTTGCCACAGCGGGATCTGCGGCAACTGTGGCTATCTGTCCAAACAGGCCGAGAAGGACGCCTAAGATCAGCGCAAATTTGTGCGCTCGTCTCATGTCCGCATTCTCTGCCTGATGCTGAATTGAGTCAAGTTTCCCAAGACCATAATTGGGCCGAGACTCAGCCAACGACGTAAGCTCACGTCATACAGAGCCAAGATCATGCGCGACGCAGCTACCCCTTACCAATTCCAGCTTTGTTGCCCTTGCTGGCTGCCCCGATGGAACCTCGAGCTTCGTTGCGCGCGCCGTCGGATCACGCTCATGAACGACCAAGCATGCCGGGGTGTTGGGCGCGCTGCCGCGCCCGTTGATACCACTTGACCCTCTAGCTACTACAGGGTGCAAGTTGCGAACAATTCTTATCAGAGACTCGCAAATGTATCCTCGCTCGCCTGCCGCCATTTCCGTCGTTCTTCCCCTCAGATGGCGCCGGACAGCGCATCTCATTGCGCTGGCGTTCGCAACCCTAATGATGATCTCGCTCCCAGGACGAGCCTTGGCGAGCGATGCGGACGTTCAGACCAGCTGGCGGCTGCTCGATTATATCGGGGTGGATTACGCCGGGGCTGTCGCGGACGGGAAAGTGACAAGCTCGGCCGAATATGGCGAGATGACCGAGTTCGCGGCACAGGTCGAGACACGACTCAAGGCCCTGCCAGAAAAGCCGGCGAAGGAAGACCTTCTCCGCCGATCGGCCACACTGCGAAGCGCGATCGCCGCGAAATCAGCACCCGCGGTCGTCGCCGAGCAATCGCATCTTCTCGCCTCGGCACTCCTGGCGGCCTATCCGGTGCCGCTCGCACCGGGCACTCCCCCCGATCTAAACCGGGCCGCTAAGCTGTACGCCGAAAATTGCGCGAGCTGTCATGGCATGAACGGCGACGGGCGCGGGCGCGATGCGGCCAAGCTCGACCCGCCACCCATCGCCTTCACCGACAAGGAACGTGCCGACCAGCGCAGCCTCTTCGGTCTCTACCAGGTCATCAGCCAGGGTCTGGACGGCACCGCCATGCAGAGCTTCGAGGCGCTACCGGAAGCGGACCGCTGGGCCCTGGCATTCTATGCCGGCCATTTCGCCTATCCTGACGCTGCCGCCAGCGAAGGCGAGCGTCTTTGGCGGGAGCGCGCCGATATGCGTTCAAAATATCCCAATCTGGCGGCTCTGGTCGGGACGACGCCGGCCGCCTTGGCCCGCGACCTCGGCCCCAAAAACGCTGCGATGCTCACGGCCTTTCTGCGCCGACATCCGGATGCCGTCACCGCTCGTCCCGACGGCTCGCTTGCGCTTACGCGTGAACGCCTGGCCGAAAGCTTGACCGCCTATCGGGCCGGCGATCGCAAAGCCGCAGCCGAATTGGCTCTTTCGGCCTATCTCGACGGCTTCGAGCCGGTTGAGCCGGTGTTGTCCGCACGCGACGCTGCGCTCATGGCGCGGATCGAGACAGGGATGGCGCAGCTTCGTGCGGCCATCGGGCAAGGGCGCCCTACGGCCGAGGTGGAAGCGGCGAACCGTTCACTGGCCAACCTGTTTGCTGAGGCCGAGGCCGCGCTGGCGCCGGAACGGGCAAGTGGAGCATCCAGCTTCCTGGGGGCGTTCGGCGTATTGTTGCGCGAGGGGCTCGAAGCGCTTCTGATCGTGGTTGCGATGATCGCCTTTCTGAAGAAAACTGATCGACCGGACGTCCTCGGCTATGTTCACGGCGGATGGGCGGTAGCCCTCGCAGCCGGTGTCGCGACCTGGTTCGCGGCAACCTACTTCATCACCGTGAGCGGCGCATCGCGGGAACTTACCGAGGGCTTCGGTTCCCTCTTCGCTGCAATAATCCTGCTCAGCGTCGGTATCTGGATGCATGGTAAGAGCAATGCCGAGGCATGGCAACGCTATGTGAAGGCGAAGGTCAGCGCCGCCCTTTCCCGCCGCTCGGGCTGGTTCTTGTTCCTGCTATCGTTCGTCGTCGTCTACCGGGAAGTCTTCGAAACGATCCTGTTCTATGCGGCTCTCTGGGCCGAAGGAAATGGCGCAGCGATGCTCGCGGGCGCAGGCGCCGCAGCGGGTCTGCTTGCGCTCGTCGCGTGGATAATGTTGCGTTACAGCGCTCGCCTGCCGATCACCCAGTTCTTCTCCTGGAGCTCGGTCCTGATCGCGATCCTGGCCGTCGTGCTCGCCGGCAAGGGTATCGCCGGTTTGCAGGAGGCCGGTATCCTCGGCGTGAGGCCGCTGGTGGACGTGCCACGTATCGAGATTCTGGGTCTCTTTCCGACCAGGGAGAGCGTGCTCGCGCAGGTCACCGCCATCGTAGTGCTTGCCGCCGGCTTCTGGTTCAGCGGTCGCAGTTCGGCGGCGGCCGCATCGCAAGCATCACCCGCCAAATAGCCGAGCGGCGATCAACACAGCGGCGACCGAATAGCAGGTGAGCGTAGCCAGCGCGGTCGTCGCCATCCCGAAGGCGCGGGCGCCAGCGCCCCTGGAATAACAGCGATAGAAACTCACGCGGCCGATGGCGAAAAGCACAGGCGAGGCAATCAACAGTCCCAGCCATCGGCCCTCCGCGATCGAACCAAGGAGCAAATGGGCACCGACGCCCAAGAATGACTGCTCGAGCGTATTTTGCAGGAATGCGACCTTGATCGCGAGCGCCGGGCTGGGCGCGCTCTTGGCGGCCCCGCCAATATCGGCCTCCGAACGATAGCGTCCGCTCGAAACAAGCCGCACCGCCACCAGCACGAGCAGGAAATGGATGCTGCTGGTTTGGATTGCGAAGGCGAGACGCTCGGCAAGCGCTTCCGGAAAGGACATAACCTCTGGAAGAAGCAGCACGCTCCCGGTCGAAACCGCCGCGCAAGGCAGGAGCGCCAGCGCCGACCGTTTCCGGATTTGCCGCTGTTCTTCCGCCAAATCCATCGTTCTCGCCTCAGTCAGGCCGACTCGCCACGATAAGGCCGATGGTGCCGGTAACCGTGTCGAAGCGTGCGACGTCGCGCACCTTGCGAAAGCCCGCAGCTTTGACCAATTCGGGCAGGATCCCATCCGCATTGGGCTGGGTATCGGCGACACCGTCGAGCCGCTGAATAGTCAGGCGGAACAGCACCCGCATCAACCCTTTTTGCCGGCCATAATCGGCAATAACGATCCGTCCGCCGGGTCGCACTGCCGCAAACATTGCGCTCAGGCCGGCCCGCTTCTCCGTCATCGGGACTTGGTGGAACATCAGGCTCGACACGATCGCATCGGCCCCTCTGACGCCGAGATCGCGGGCGAAGCCCTGCTCCCACTCAACGTTCAGGACCGCAACATCCGCCTTTGCGCGCGCAATGGTCAGCGCCTCTTCATCGGGATCGATACCGATCACGCGCACAGCGGGCTGGGAAGCCTTGAGCATGACAGCGAAGCTGCCAGTGCCGCAGCCGACGTCGAGAATTGTCTCGCCCGGCCGGGCTGCCAATTCCTCGAGCATTGCCCGGCGCCAGAGCGTCTCGCGCGTCCAAAGCCGGATCGCGCGGTCGTAGTCCGCAGTGCTGCCCTTTCCGAGCGGCGGGGTGTAAGCACGCGCGTTCACTGCACGACCCGCCTGCCATGCTCCGTCAGCTCCTTGCGGGCATCGCGAATGATGTCATAGGCGGAGTGCAAGAAGAGCAGCGCGATAACTCCCGCGACGAGCAGATCGGGCCATGCCTGCCCGGTCCACGCCACCAACGCCGCCGCCGCGATGACCGCGACATTGGCCAGTGCATCATTGCGCGAGAACAGCCAGATTGCCCGCGAGGTGGCATCGCCCTGATCGCGGAAACGGGCGAGGACCAGCGCGGCAGACACATTGACGGTGAGCGCAATAATGCCAAGCGCGCCCATCAGATCGGCCTCGGGCGGCACGGCGTTGAATATGCGCCAAAGCGCCGATGCGATCACGCCGAGCCCAAGAGTGGCGAGGAACAGGCCCTGAATGAGTGCGGTCCGGCTCCTGGCCACGGCAGACCAGCCAAGCGCGACAAGGCCCACCAAGGTGATGGATCCGTCGCCGATGAAGTCCAGCGAATCCGCCTTGAGAGCTTGGGAGCCTGCGACAAAGCCGCCCACAAGCTCGCAGATTCCAAATCCCAGATTGAGGATTACGACGATCCACAAGGCACGCTTGTAGCCGGGATCTGTTCCGGCGCGGGCGGTGTCCGTTTCGCATCCACAGTCGCTCATCGATTGTCTCCGCAGCGAGTCGCAGCGGAATTCTGCACCCTCTAGTAGCTACAGGGTCAATGCCCGCGCTGAGCGGACGGACCGAGGGCCTCGATAATCCGGCATTCGGATATCGCACCCTGGCTGCACTGGCCGATCAACTCGTCGAGCTCCCGGCGTAGCGCGCGAAGATCGGCGATCTTCTGGTCGATGTGCGCGAGATGGGCGCGGGCGACGGTATCGACGGCGGCGCATGACCGGTTACGATCGTCAGACAAGGTGAGCAGCTCGCGCACCTGGTCGAGGGTGAAACCGAGATCGCGTGCCCTGCGAATAAAGGAAAGCCGCGCCAGGTGAGCGGCACCATAGTCGCGATAATTCGCCGAGGTTCGGCCCGGCTCTGGAAGCAGGCCGATTTTTTCATAGAAGCGGATAGTCTCGACCTTCGTCGAGGTCGTTCGGGCCAGCTCACCTATCTGCATCAGAAATCCTCTTGATCCTATAGTTGCTACAGGGTGCATATAGCGAGCCGTTCTAAGAATACGAGAGCCCGACCAATGGCATGTTCCAGCTGTGCCGCCGACAAAGGCGGCCCCACAAACAGCCCCGCCTGGCGGCGCGCGTTGTGGATCGCGCTGGCCGTCAATGGGCTCATGTTTGCCGCCGAGCTGGCCGCCGGCATCATGGGAGGCTCCAGAGCACTCCAAGCCGATGCCCTCGATTTTCTTGGTGATGCCGCCAACTATGCGATCAGCCTTGGCGTAGCGGGCCTTGCTCTTGCCTGGCGCGCTCGCGCAGCTTTCGTCAAGGGCGCGACTATCTTCGCATTCGGCCTCTATGTGCTGCTAAACGCGATCTGGGCACTCTCACATGGCACCGTTCCCCATGCCGAGGTGATGGGCGCGGTCGGTTTTGTCGCTCTGCTCGCCAATGGCGGTGTCGCGCTCATCTTGTATCGCTTCCGTGAGGGCGACGCCAACATGCGCTCGGTATGGATTTGCTCGCGAAACGACGCGATCGGCAACATTGCGGTGATGCTGGCCGCTTTGGGCGTGTTCGGCACCGGCTCGGCGCTGCCCGATATAATCGTGGCTGGAATTATGGCGGCGCTCGGGCTGTGGGGTGGTGCGCAGATCTTGCAGCAGTCCATCACCGAGCTAAGGGTTTCAAAGGGGCCAAGCCGGACCGAACTCCTTCCTGCGCGCGCGGCCAGCAAGGGGTGAAGGCGAGAATGGTCCGGCTGCTCATCGTCCTCGCCTGCTTGGCCTTCATTCTGTCCCTCGGGACCGGATCCGTTGCCCACGCCGTGGCGTCGATCGACTGCTCCGCGACTTCTCAAGCCATCGCGGCTGAAGATGGTGCCGAAGAGGGAAGATCGCTGCCGGCAGATCCAAAGAAGGCCTGCCACCACAACCATTGTGGCTGTCATGGGCACCATCTTGCCGCCCTTCCTGCGACCCGCGATCTCCCAATCGCTCCGGCCAGCCCGCCAGACATGTTCATTCATACGGCGAAGGCACTCACGGCTGCGCCGCGCAGCGCAGAGCTGAGACCCCCGAAAGCCTGATGATAGCCGCTGGGGCGCCACCGATTATCGCGCCCCTCAGCCATCACAGGAGTTCCAAGACATGAATCGACTGTTAGCGGCCCTCGTGGTCGCAGCGCCGTACGCTTTCAGCGCCCAGGCGCAGACGCCGCCTTCCGCAGAAACACAGCCGCCCTTGACGTTGTCGCGCGCACTCGACCTTGCAGGCGCGTCGGCGCCAGCGCTTGAGGCAGCATCGGCGGGCCTTCGAGCGGCAGAAGCGGCTCGAACCATCGCGGGCCTCCGGCCAAACCCCACGATCAATATCGAGGCGGAGAATGTCGCGGGGACTGGGCCCTATTCGGGAACCCAGAGCATGGAGGCAACGACCTCTCTCCAACTGCCAATCGAACTCGGCGGCAAACGATCCGCGCGCGTAGCAGTCGCAGATGCCCAGCGCGATCGTGCGGGAATTGAGCGCGCTATTGCTCAGGCGGATCTCCGATTCGCGGTAACGCGCGCCTATGCAGAGGCCGCTGCCTCGGAACGTCGCCTCGTCAACGCCCGCGAGCAGTTCAGGATTGCGAACGAGGGTCTTCGTGCCGCCGATGTCCGTGTCCGCGCCGGACGCGCGTCACCGCTTGAAGTTCAGCGCGCCGATGTCACGCGGATCAATGCCGCGGCCGCCCTGGAGCGCTCGGAACGGTCTGCCGAGGTCGCCCGCTTCACGCTCAGCCAGCGGATAGGCCAAACCATCCTGGCGCCACTCGACGGCTCCTGGTTCAATAGCGTCGACAGCCGATATGGACCGCTGCGGCCCCCTGATGCTGCCGGTACACTCTCGCTGGCTGCGGCCAATGCCGACCTTGCCACGGCAACCGCCCAAATGCGCCTTGCACGCGCGCAGCGCGTCCCAGATCTCACGCTGGGTGCAGGCGCTCGCCGTCTCGAGGAGACGAATGACACCGCAGCGGTCTTCAGCCTGTCGGTGCCGCTTCCTTTCTTCAACAGCGGCAAGGCAGCGCTCGAGCAAGCGGGTGCAGAGCAACTGCGCGCCGAAGCACAAAAGCGGGTGACGGCACAGGACGTTGCGCAGGCAATCGCCGAGGCACAGGCGGATGCCGCTAACGCTGCAACGAGCGCCGCGACCGCGACCGGGCCTGCCCTTGAGGCTGCCGAGGAGGCAGCGCGCATCGCCCGGATTGGCTATAGGGAGGGGAAGTTCAGCCAGCTCGATCTGCTCGATGCGGAGCGCGTCCTATCCGAGACGCGCGCAACCGCCATCGATGCGCTGCTCGCCTATCACAACGCACAAGCGCAGCTGGAGCGGCTGACCGCCCGCGCGCCCGATCAGGGAGACAATCGATGAACTTCACGCAGCGGGCCATCGCGCCCCTCGTGCTCGCACTGGTCGTGGCCGGATGCGGTAGCCAGCCCGCCGAGCAGGAGAAGGCGGAAAAGGAAGAAGGCAACGCGGGCCAAGAGGGTCTGATCCGACTCACGCCCCAGCAGGTCGCCGCGGCGCGAATTGAGGTCGCGCTTCCCTCCCGCGGCAGCACGGGCGCGATCACGCTCCCTGCTACCATCGAAGGCGATCCCCAGGGTATGCAAGTCGTGTCCGCTGCCATCGGCGGGAAAGTCGTCGCTCTGACCCGGAATCTCGGACAAGACGTGCGACGCGGCGAAACGCTCGCCATCATCGAAAGCCGTGAGGCCGCCTCGCTCAAGGCCGAGGTGGAAGCTGCGCGTGCCCGCCTGGCGCTCGCACAATCCAATTTGAGACGCGAGCAACGCCTGTTTGCTGAACGCGTGTCGCCCGAACAGGATCTGATCGCCGCGCGCACGGCGGCAACGGAGGCCAACATCGCTCTGCGCTTGGCCCAGCAGCAGGTCGCCGCAGCGGGGGGTGGCGGCGGCGGTCTGAACCGCCTCGGCATCGGATCACCCATTAGCGGCCAAGTCATCGCACGAAGCGTGACCCTGGGGCAGACCGTGGCAGCCGATGCTGAACTTTATCGGGTCGCCAATCTTTCCCAGGTCTCGGTCAACCTGTCGCTGTCGCCGGCCGATGCCGGCCGTGTGCGACCGGGTTCAACCGTCGAGATCACGGCGGCTGGGCGCCGAACGACAGCGCGTGTGAGCTTTGTCTCGCCAATCCTCGACGAAGGCACCCGCCTCGTGCCTGTCATAGCCCTCATCGACAACCGGGCGGGCCTGTGGCGGATCGGCGAGCCGGTGACGGCGGCAATCTCGGTGGCAAGCAGCTCCCCGGGCATCATGGTGCCCGCCGACGCCGTGCAGACGGTCGAAGGAAAACCATCGGTTTTTGTTCGTGTGCCGCAGGGCTTCAAGGCGATTCCAGTTGCCCTCGGGCAACCCAGCGGCAACGCCGTGACGATCCTGTCAGGCCTTTCGGGCCGCGAGCAAATCGCCGTCGCCAACAGCTTCACTCTCAAGGCCGAGCTCGGAAAGAGCGAAGCGGTCGACGAGGATTAAGCCATGATCGAGCGCATTGTGACCTTTTCGGTCGAGCGGCGCTGGTTTGTGCTGCTCGTGACCCTCATCGGCGTGATCATCGGGGGTTGGGCACTCTCCCGCCTGCCGATCGATGCCGTCCCCGATATCACCAACAACCAGGTGCAGGTGAATGTCCGGGCACCTGCCCTCTCGCCCGAACTCGTCGAAAAACAGGTGGCGTTCCCGATCGAGACAGCGCTCGCCGGCGTGCCCGGCCTTGAATACACGAGATCGCTGAGTCGGAACGGTTTCGCACAAGTGACGGCGGTCTTTTCGGAGTCCACGGACGTCTATTTCGCACGGGCGCAGGTGGCGGAACGGCTGCGCAGCGCCGAGGAGAGCCTCCCCGAAGGCGTCACGCCGGAAATGGGGCCAATCGCCACGGGTCTCGGTGACGTGCTGATGTGGACGGTCCATCTTGTACATCGCAAGGAGGATCGCCACGCGCCCGGTGAGCCCGGCATCCAGCCCGACGGGAGCTACATAACGCCCGAGGGCGAGCGGCTTGTCAGCCAGGCCGATCAGGCAACCTATCTGCGGACCGTCCAGGACTGGATCGTCTCGCCGCTCCTGAAGAACACGCCAGGATTGGCCGGGATCGACTCAATCGGCGGCTATGTGAAGCAATACCAGGTCGTTCCAGACCTACAGCGCTTGGCAGCCTTGGACCTCAGCCTCAGCGACCTTCGCGACCGCGCTCGAAGAGAATAACAGCTCGGTCGGCGCAGGTGTGATCAACCGCAACGGCGAGGGACTGGCCGTTCGTTCCGACGGCCGTCTGCGCAATGCCGACGAACTCGGCCGAACCGTCATCGCCACCAAGGAAGGGATTCCGATCCTCCTGAATCAGGTCGCGACCGTTCGTTCCGGACAGGCCCTGCGAATGGGTTCCGCGTCCGAAAATGGCAGGGAAGTGGTGGTCGGCACCGCGGTCATGCGCATCGGCGAAAACAGCCGGACGGTGGCCTCAAGCGTCAATGCCCGGCTTCAGGAGATCAATGCCTCCTTGCCGAACGACGTTGTGGTGCAGCCGGTTCTCGATCGAACGGCCTTGGTGAATTCAACGATCAAGACGGTCGTGAAAAACCTCACAGAGGGTGCACTCCTCGTGATTGTCGTCCTCTTCGTCTTGCTTGGAAACTTTCGTGCGGCATTGATCGCGGCACTCGTCATTCCCATCACGATGCTGCTCACAAGCTTCGGGATGTTGCGAGGCGGTGTTTCGGCCAACCTCATGAGCCTCGGAGCCCTCGACTTCGGCCTCATCGTCGATGGCGCCGTGATCATCGTCGAAAACGCCCTTCGACGGATCGCCGAACGCCAACATCACAAGGGGCGCACCCTTGATATTGAGGAACGGCTCTCGACCGTCGCCGCCTCTGCTCGAGAAATGATCCGGCCTTCGGTTTATGGCCAGGCGATCATCATCCTGGTCTATGTGCCGCTGCTGACGCTGAGCGGGGTCGAGGGAAAAACCTTCACGCCGATGGCGCTGACTGTGATCCTAGCCCTCGTCTTCGCCTTCATCCTCTCACTCACGTTCGTGCCTGCCATGCTCGGCATCTGGCTTTCAAGGCCTGTCGAGGAAAAGGAAGGGCGCGTCATGAGCTGGCTGAAGACCCGCTACCAGCCCGGTCTTGACGCAGCCATGCGTCGGCCCAGTCGCACGCTGGGAATCGGCGTCGCCGCGTTTTTCGTGGCGATCGGCAGCTTCGCGACGCTTGGACAGGAGTTCCTGCCACAACTCGACGAAGGCGACGTGCTGATCCAAGCCTTTCGAGTGCCCGGCACTTCGGTTGACCAGAGCCAGGCGATGCAGATCGAGATCGAGAGAGCGATCACGCGCGAGCCGGAGGTGCGGTTCGTATTTTCAAGGACCGGTACTGCCGAACTTGCCTCGGATCCGATGCCCTCAAACGCTTCGGATACGTTCGTCATCCTGAAACCCCGCAGCGACTGGCCCGACCCGCACCTTGCGAAGTCCGAATTGGTTGAACGTCTTGAACAGCGGCTCTCACAGCTTCCCGGCAATGCCTACGAGATCACTCAGCCGATCCAGATGCGGTTCAACGAGCTGATCGCAGGCGTCCGCAGTGACCTTGCGGTGAAAGTGTTCGGTGACGACTTCGAACAGATGGGAGAAACGGCCAACCGCATCGCCGCCGTGCTGCGGAAAGTCGAGGGAGCGACCGATGTCCGCGTCGAACAAACCGAGGGGCTTCCCATGCTTGACGTCACGCCCAATCGCGACGCGATGGCGCGGTTCGGCATCACCGCGCGAGCGCTTCAAGACACGCTCGCAGCGGCCGTTGGTGGGCGCGACGCAGGTATGATCTTTGAGGGCGACCGGCGTTTTGCCGTGACGATCCGATTGGGAGAAGAGGCACGCGCCAATCTCGAGACCTTGGGCCAAGTGCCGGTGCCGACGCCGACGGGAGCCTTTGTTCCGCTCGGCAGTGTTGCGACCATTGCGGTTGTTGATGGTCCCAATCAGATCAGCCGCGACAATGGCAAGCGACGCATTGTGGTCCAAGCGAATGTGCGCGGCCGGGATGTTGCCAGCGTAGTGACCGACGCGCAGGAGAAAATCGCAAGCGATGTTCGACTGCCGGCAGGCACCTATCTCGAATGGGGCGGTCAGTTCGAAAATTTGGCCTCAGCGCGCGATCGGCTTCTGCTCGTGATCCCTGCCTGTTTCGCGCTGATCCTGCTATTGCTCTATGGCGCGCTTGGCAGCGTTAGAGAGGCGGCGATCGTCTTTACCGGCGTGCCACTTGCACTGGTGGGCGGGGTATTGGCGCTCGCGCTGCGCGGCATGCCCTTCTCCATCTCGGCTGCCGTCGGCTTCATCGCTCTTTCCGGCATCGCGGTGCTGAACGGCCTGGTGATGGTGACATCGATTCAGGATCTGATGGCGCGCGGTATGGCTCGGGCGCGAGCCGCGCACGAAGGGGCGCTCGCCCGCCTCCGTCCGGTCGTGATGACCGCGCTCGTCGCATCGCTGGGTTTTGTGCCTATGGCGCTCGCGACAGGGCCTGGCGCGGAGGTGCAGAAGCCGCTCGCCACGGTGGTGATCGGCGGACTGCTTTCCGCAACGCTTCTCACGCTGTTCGTGTTACCGACGCTCTATGCCAGGTTTGGACGCCGAGAGACGCCGACACCGCCGGCGAGGGACCCGCTGGCTACTGAAGCCGCGCATCAATGACGAAGAGGGGGTACCGCTCGCCGGCGGCAACCCCTCGTAGTGCGCCTCACTTGAGCTTTGCTGCTAGCCGGCCAACCGCGCCGGACTCGGCGGCGAGGTTGCGGTTGTACGCGAGCGGCATGCGCGGGCTCTTCCAGCGCAGCGCATCCATGATGCCGGCCAGATCCTCGCCGCTGGCGAACAGGTCCTGGTTGAGCCCGACCCGCGTCGAATGCGCGCTCACGCCTTTTAGCAACCGGGCAAGATCGTCGGCGGTCAGATCGGGCAGAGCACCGCGATCATAAGCGCGCCGGATGATAACGCGGTAGATCGGCCCGATGGAAGCCGGATGGAGCGCGCCCTCGCCCACATCGTATTCAACGCGCGCCGACACCGCCGGTTTCGGCAGCGTCTTGCGCAGATCCCAGGTCTCGCGCCCTGAAATCGTCTCGATCCGCCTGCCCTTCACCGCCGGTCGGGCCTTGTACCGCCGCACCTGTACGCGCCGGAATAGCGGCCCTCGTCCGATCTGAGCGGCCTTACACCATGCTCGGATCGCGCACACGCTACGCGGGCTCAGATAGGCGGTAGCCCCCTCGCCGTCCGGGTCGCCCTTGCTCCGCGGTATCTCGAGCAGCCGTGCCTCGGGATCGATCGCTTCGATGATGTGCTCGAGCTCGATCGCGACGAGTTCGGATGCGCGCAGGCCCGTGTCGTAGGCGGTCGACAGCAAGGCGCGATCACGCAGGCCGGGGAGATCATCGGCGCAACTCTCGAGCAGTGCGCGGATATTGAGGCCACGGGCCTGGTCGCGCTCGACATCCTTGACCGGACCCTTGAAACGCAGCGGCCGCGCCTGGCGCTGCGCGGTGCCGACACGCCGCCGGATCGCGGCAAGGCGGAGCTTCACCAACTGCGCCTTCGTTGGGTCGACGAGTTCGAGGAGCTGATGAACCTTGGCGATCGAAGCCTTGTAACGCCCGAGCGAGGCGGGTCGGCTGCCCTTCTCGGCCCTCGCGTCGAGATAGTCCGCCACTATTTCCGGTGTCGCCGGCAGCGTGATGCGGCCTGTGCGTCGGCACCAATGGTCGAAGGCCTCCAGGTCGCTTGCCAGCGCCCGCACTGAGTGGGGCGAGGAGGCGGCCTGGTAGGCTGCGATCAGTTCGGCGTTCACGGTGACCGGCGACCGGCACTGCAGCTTGGTCACCTCCCATACCAGATCGACGGCGCCTAGGGCTCGCCCACTACCCATCGGCACAGGAAGGGATTCGTCGCCCATCACTTCGACAGAGCGACGATCTGGTCGTAGCTATGCGGCTCGAGCCCATAGACGCCGGCCAAACCGTTGAATGCATCCACCGCGATCTGCCGGAGATCCTCCGGTGCGGCCGAGGTCAGGGTGGCCACATACTCATAGGATTCCTCGACGGCCGCAAAGCCCTCGTCGCCAAAATCAAAACGCCCCCGCGGCCACCAGCTTCCCGACAGCCCGTTGACGCCAAGCCGGACATGGATGGGCAGTGACCCGCCATGCTCGAGCGCCAGGTTCGTGTTCCGCTTCAGAAAATCGAGCCAGTGCTCGAAGAAATAGCCGGTGGCGAGACTCACGCGTCCGTCCCGCTCGAACAGAAAACCACCGCCCACACCCCAGAACTCACCGGTTTTCTCGAACCATTGGGTGATCGCGACGGTGGGATAGACACCATCGTCAGCCGTGCCCGGCCAATAGACGAGCGCCCCGCCCCGGCTGATGCCATAGCTCAGCGAGTTGGCGCGCGCGAGCAGCGCCGGGTGACCTGGGTGATTGGCGATCGCTTGCTTGGCGCCAGCCTTGGCGGCCCATTTCGAGGGGATCAGCCGGGCGTATCCGGGGAACCGGTCCACCCAGCGCAGCTTGCTGGTGCCATGCGCCGTGTTCGTCACCAGTTGCGGCTCGGCGCGGTCGAACCACAGATCGGCGTCGCCTGGAAAATGCGACTGCCAATGCACGGCCTCGGGCAGAGGCGGCGGTAACTGATCGAGGGCGAGCTTGAGCGCTGCGGCGAGGTCTCGCGCTAGCTTGTCTCGGACAGAACGGAGAGTTGCGGTGTCGGCGCCGGCCGGCAGGTCGAAGCTTATCGGCCCACGCCGCCCGCGCATATCGAACGGTAGCCTGTCGAGCGTTGCGCCCGCGAACGCGGTGTTCCAGACCTGGATCACGCGGTGCGGGCCGAGCGCCTTGTTGGCATAGCCCATCTCGAGCAGCACGTTCGGATTGGCGCAGGCCTTGCCGCTGTCGGAGAGCGCGATCGGCGTCACGTCGCCGACGAACACCGCCGCTTCGTCGATCTTGGCGAGGATCGTCGCCAAGATGTCGGGCGTGCCCGCAACCCCTTGCGTGTCAGACGTCAGGCTCGGCCGATCGGCCTCCTCGAGGTCGGCCGCAAGGATCGCGATCGCTTCATCGAGCGCAGTGCGGATCACGTCGCGCGTAACGCGGCCGTCGAGATCGCTCTGCCAGGACCAGAAGACCGTTTTTCGCACGCACTCGCCCCCCGCATGACCTGCGCGGCCTCATAGCCCATACATTATAGAGAACGCAATTATGGATATGTAATAACTGCAATTATCACATGTCTGTAATCCAGACATCCGGCCGCTTGTGCAGTTAGCGGACCTTCACTACACATCGCGCATGGAGCCCTTCTACCCACTTGCCAGTGATGCCGACGCCGATCCCGTCGAAGTGGCTGAGGCCGAAGCCCGCTGTTCACTCGCGCTCGGCCGCCTCGACGGGCTGCTCGCCGGGCTCTCCGCTCCCGAAAAAGCGCTGTTTTGCTGGACTTTGCTACGCCAGGTGCTGCTCGGCGCGTTAACCCAGGCTGGGTTCGCCGAGGCCGAACTGCGCTTCGATGGGTGGTTCGCTGGCACAACCCGGGCGCCGCAGGAAAGCCCCCTCACCTCCTGCCCGGCCCACGCTCTGGTTCGCGCCCTGCTTGCCGAGCTGGCGCGCCATCCGTGGCAACCGCTCGCCGAGGCGGCTTCGGTAATTGACCGGTGTGGCAAGTTCGCCCCTGACCGGGCATTGGGCGCCGACGACAGCGATCCCGCTGCGGCGCTGGTCGAAGCGGCAAGGCTCGCCGCGACCTCGAACTTTGCAGGCCCGTCCCTCCCCTTCCCCGCGCTCGCGCGAATGGCTGACCAGCTGCGCCGCAGCCGGACATTTGCGCCGATCGAGCGCGACGTGGCGATGCCGCTGTTCGGCAAGGGCACGCCAATCGCCCGCGCAGCGCAGCGCACCCCGCTGTGGGCAGTCGATTGTCAGCTTGGGCACCTGCTCGCTGCCCAGATCGCTCTGACCCCCGCCCTGCCCTTCCCCGGCGCAATGACCGCCGAAGCACTCGCCCCCCAGCTGCGGCCCGGCGAACGCGCGCTGGTGCTCGCCGAGGCGCTGCGGCGCAGCGCCGAGCGGCATATCGCAGCGATCCAGCAGGCGCGCGCGGATTGTCGGGCGCTCGGGCAGCGTCTCCGCCATCTGCGGGCCTCGGCTCGGGCGCCGCAAGTGTGGCTAGCGCTGCGCGGGTTCGCGCCGATGGGCATCGAGCAACTCACCAGCGGGTTCGGGATCAGCCGGCGCGGTACCTACGCGGTTGCCGAGGCGCTGGTCGGCGCGGGACTGGCTGCCCGCGCCAGCACGCTTGGCCGGGTCATCCTGTCCGCCCTGCCCCCTGCGCATACGGCTGAGGTGGTGGACGCGCCGCTTAGCCCCCTTCCCTCTCCGCTGCTTGCCGAGTTCGACGCGGCGATGGCTGACATCGACAGGCTGCTGGCACGGCAGGACAGCGGCCAGGTTACCTGAATGCCACTTCAGCCCCCTCAAGAGGCGGTTGAAGTGCGTCAGGAGACGGGCATTGCCACTTCGCGATAAGCTACCCCGATCCGGGCCTTGGCCCCCGCCCTGCGGCGCAGCAGCAGGCGCACGAAGCGGTCGGCTTCAGGCTGGTCGACAAATGAGACCGTGCGGCTCTGCCCGCGCGTGCCGATCCGCCCCCAGGCAAACTGAACGATGATCGCGCCGAACAGGTCTGCGCTGGTAGCGATGGCGTAACGCCGCGCCACGTTGCGCGGCCGGTCGACCGCCTCCAGCCAGATGAACCGATCCTGTGCCCGCGCGCTCATGGCGCCTGCATGAGTAAGGCACGCTATACCCGTCCAACGGGAATTGTGAATCAATCGGGCGTCTGTGATTCACGGAGGCGATTTGTGGAGTGGAACCCCCAGGCGGTCAGGATGTCAGGATGTTCTCGATGGCCTTCAAGACTTCAGCGGCCGACGCACCGCTGCGGGCGGGCACTTTGAACGTGTATCCCCCCCTCGTTGAATGGGCATAGCGCAAAATCACTTTGCCCGCCGTACTTTTGACCTCCGTTTCGCCTCCCGTGGGCTTCGTAGGTGCGACCGTCGCACGAATAAGTCGCTTCGCTACTTCAGGAGCAGGCAACACCGCTCCCAGATCGCTGCGCTCTGCGATAATGGCGCGGCTTTCCGCTATCATCAGATCCAGCGTGCGCTTCTCCGATGTGAGAGGCTTGATGTCCCTAGCAATACGGACCGTGATGCCGTGCGTGTCTGGAAAGGCGTTCACAATGTCCGCCGGCAGTCGAGCTACGTCGAGCAGCCGACTTAGCCATGAGCGCGAGATCTTGAGGTGTTCGGCCATTTCGCTCTGGCTTGAACCGTAGAACTCCTCGAGCGCCCTTGAATACTCCTTGGCTCGTTCCCAGTCCGAGATGTCCTTCCGAGACCTGTTCTCGATATCCGATACCCTGAACGCTTCTTCGTCGGATACGTTCTGAATGGTCACCAGGTATTCGAATTCCGGATGA
>Ga0310345_10001593_pt1 | contig 24839 bp, 20 predicted proteins | sample HC15DNA20500_MG_FD_204667 | JGI IMG/M metagenome (GOLD analysis project Ga0310345, IMG submission 204667) | Marine microbial communities from station ALOHA, North Pacific Subtropical Gyre - HC15-DNA-20-500_MG | ecosystem: Environmental > Aquatic > Marine > Oceanic | place: Pacific Ocean: North... | reverse complement strand
GCTGAAAATCCGCGCTGCAATCCTCAACCGGTTCTCCAAAATAGGAGCACCCAATACCATCCGCATTGCATAATAATCACAAGTAAACAGTCGTTTGTGCCACTCAGACGTTATGCAACAAAGCCGCCTTCGCCCATCTGGCGGATCATGCCGAAGGTCACGCCCTTGCGCTTGATCAGCTCTCCATCGCGCAATTCGGCGCGTGCGGTCGCGCTCCAGCGGCCCGAGCGCCACGTCGCGCCGAGGGTATAGGCCGTGAAGTCCTCGGCGATCGTCGTCTGGCTGCTCGCGCCGACCACGGCCGTGCCGCCATTGGTGGCGAGCGCGCTCTTGCCGCCGATCACCTTGTTGCCGTCGATAGTGGCATCAAGCGTCAGCGCCTTGCTCACCGGCAACGACTGCGCGAGGCCGTAGGAAGCGAATGCGCGCTTGCCCTGCTCGGTAATCGCCTGTTGTTCCCCGGTGGCAGGCAGGCCCTTGGTCGCCTGCTGGCCGATGACCGTGGCGATCTTCGCGCCGGTCCACGGCTGCACTTCGAGCCCGCCGCGCAGCGTGCGCGTCTCGCCCTGGCTGCCGTTGCCGATCTCGTAATCGCTGATCACGCGCACATCGGGCGTGATCGCGTAGCGTAGGCCAAACCGGTAGCGCGGTGCCTGATAGGAGGTCGCATCGCTGCGGCCGATCGAGATCGAGCCTGCCGCGCTCAGTTCCAGCTTGTTGTCGAACAGGCGCTTCGTGCTGCCCGCTTCGATCAGCGTGGTGCTGCCGCCCTTGGCGCCCGTCGGACCGGCGGCCACGCCTTGCGCCAGCGTCTCGCTATAGCGTGCGACGGCGAGGCGGAACTCGGTGCCGGCGGAGTTCCACGTCGTCCCCAGCTGGATCGCGCTGCGCTTGGACCCGTCAATCAGCGAGGTATCCTGCCAAGCCGTGCCGCTCACCAGCCACTTCTGGCTGATGCGGTAGCGCGTATCGAGGCCGATCTTGCGGCGCCCAAGCTCGCCGATGCTGACCTGGCCCACGCCGAAATTGGCATCGAGCGAGCGGATGTAGGCGAGCACATCGAGCCGCGCGTCGTGGCGTTCGAGTTCGATCATCCAGGCCGACTTGGTGCCGCTGCCCGCCTGGCCTGCCGCCAGATTGCCGCCCGTGGCATGGCTCAGCGCCGCCTCCGCGCGCACTTCGGTCTTGCTGCCGATGAAGACCTTGGCATCGACCGCGCCGAGATTGGTGCGGGTCACTGCCGCACCGGTATTGGCGGAAGCATCGCTGATCGCGGTCGCGCCGAGGCGAACCTTCTCCGACTTGTTGCGCCATTCGCTGCGCGCACCGGCATTCCATGCGCCGCCGTTCAGCGTGTCGATTTCGTAGTCTACCACGATCTGCTGCGGATTGAGGTTGGCATCGCGGCTCAGCACCGGCTGCTTGAACGTGATCGTACCAGCCAGCAGATCGATATCGTAATCAAGGAAGCGCGTCAGCGTCGTGCTGGTCACCACGACTTCGGAGCGGAAGCGGTCGCGCACTTCGATCGTCACCGTCTCGCTGTTGGGCACGATGGCGCGGCTGGAGAGGCGGTAGGGCCCGCTGATGCCGCCGCCGGGGATCTGGTCGCGGCGGTGCGTGGTCGCGACCTTGGCGGCATAGGCTTCCGTGCGCAGCTGGCCTAGCCGCGCTTCGGCCTTCACACCGGTCATCGTACGCTGGTAGCGGCCGAGCTGGGTGTGATCGAAGCCGGTGTTGAAGTCGCCGAACATCGCCCGCACGCGGTTGCTTTCGATGCGCGCGTAGAGCTTGTTCACGCTCGCGGCATCGAAGCGGCGGTCCGATCCGTCGGCAAACACGGTGTAGTAGGCCTTCGGATCGAGCCCGCCCAGCAGACGCTGCTCGGCGCGCTGCTTCGCGCTGTCATAGGCGATGGTGGTGAGCCATTTGCCCTTGATCCGGCCCTTGGCGTAGAACGCGACACGGGCGTGATCGCCCAGATCGCTGTCGAACTTGCCGGTGCGGTGCATGTGATCGGCAATCGTCTTTGCGCCCACCGCACCTTCGGCGAGGCCAACCAGTGTCCACTTCGCCTCGCCCGGCACGACCCAGGTTTCGAGGACCTGCTGGCGCTTCACTTCGCGGTCGGTGAACTGGAAGGTAAGGTCGAGGCTGCCGCTGACCATTGTCGGGGCAAGCTCGATCAGCGCGACGCCGTCGTCGCCCTTGACGATCCATGTCGGCGGGCTGCGGTCGAGGCCGGAGAGGACGCGGCTCTGCAGGGCATCCAGCGCGGCTGCGCTTTCGTAGGGCGCGGACAGCGTGATGGGGCCGGAAATCCCGGCGTGGACCGGCCGGCCGGTGCGATCAAGCACGCGCACGGCGACGACCGGGCGCGTCGCGCCATCGGCCACGAGGCGGGTGCGCTCGGGGACCAGCTCGACGCGGGCCGGGGTTGCGCCGAAGTGCACGGTCCGGGTCAATGTCTGCACCACCGCGCCACTGGCATCGCGCACTTCGGCGTCGAAGCGGGTGTCCTCACCGGGCAGCGGCAGACCGCGCCATACGCTGACAGCATAGCCCTCCGGCGAGCTCTGCGCGCCGTCGAAGGCCAGCTTGTCGACCGGCTTGCCATCGATCTTGAGCGCCACCGTCTGACCCTTGCGGTGCCGGATGACGACGCGGGTGGTCGGTGCGCGCGGGTTGTAGTCGGCAGTGGGGAAGAGGAATTCGGTGGGGCCATCACCCATGGCAACCCAGTCGGTATCGCCGCCCGCCGCCTTGCGGTCGCTGTCTGCCACCGGCTTTGCGGCCTCGGCGGCTGCAGCAGCTGCGGCGAGCGTTTCGGCGGGGACGGTGGCCGCGAAATTGGCGACAACCAGGCTGCCACCCTGGCCGATCACGAAGCGGCTGGAGGCGCTCCCGGCGCTGCGGGTCGACTGTGTGCAATCGACGAATTTACCGCCTTTGGGCAGTGTAACCGCTTGTGCTTCAACGACATGCGTGCCCGGCATCAGCCCTTCGAAGTGATAGCGGCCCTCTGCGTCGGTCACCGCGAAGCTGCCATCTTCCAGCACGAGGCGGACGCCGCCGATGCCGGGGCGGGGGGCACTCTTGCTGTTCGGCACATCGCAGGTGCCCAGCGTGATGCGGCCGATCAGGGTCATCGTCGCGGCCAGATTGTCGCGCTCGATGCGCACGGCCGAACTTGCCGTTGCGGTTAGTCCACGCGCATCAACGGCATCAATTCGGTTAATCGCGTTGCCGGCAGACGCTTCGGGCCGCACGGTCATCGCATAAGTCACGGTGCGGCTGGCACCCGGTGCGATCGTGCCGATGGCGATGGTCATCGTGCGGCCATCGGGCGCGACGGTCACCGCATCCGCCGCCGGTTTGGCCCCATCGATGCGGATCGTGTTCACGCGCAGGCGCAAGTTGGTCGACGGCGTATCGCTCAGCACGACGCCGCGCTTCATCCGCCCCGGATCGGTATTGCGCACCGTGATCGTGTAAAACACGGCATCGCCCGGTTGGGCGACCTGTCTCGAGGCGACTTTGCTGAGGCTTACCGCAACAGGCGGTCGGTCGACCGGAATATCGACGCGCACCGGTGCCGGGCTTGAAAGTGCCAGATTATCACCGTAAGAGGCTGGAAGAATAACCAAATCGCCCCCATCAGGACGCCTCAAGCCGGTGAAATTTTTCGGTGTGAGCGCCGATGGCGCCGTGTACGGATCAGGTGGCACAACCACCAGCCGGTAGGTGCCAAGCGGCGCGAGCGGGAAACGGTATTCGCCTTCCGGCATTTGCCAGGTACGCCCCGCACCATCGGTGATCAACGAGCCGGTGACGATGGTCGAGGGCCAGGTGGTCACGCCGTCATCGGCAAACACGCGCGCTGGTTGACCGGTGGCAACGTCGATCAACGTGACCCGCGCGCCGTCGATCGGGGCGGCATCTTCGCTATCGAAAACAAGACCATAGGGGTCGGCCAGCACGTCAACATCGGTGTGGACGACCGTGCCGCCGCCGCTTGCACCGTTGTAGGAGACGGTCACCCTGTCGCCGCCCGAAACGCTGAGGCGGCAATCGCCGTCCTTCGGCTGCGGCGGGATCGCACTGGTCGGGATCGCACCGTAGAATACGCCGCTGTCGATAGCCGTCTCGGTGACGGTTACTTGCTCCTTGTCGCCGCTGGCCGAGGTGATCGTGACCTTGACGGTGTCGATCCGGGCCGGATCGAGCGCGCTGCGGGCCAGCGCGAGGCGGAAAACCACTGGCTGGCCGACGATGACGCTGGAAATGGTCGCCGGATCGTTCGGATCGGCGCCTTTGGGGTCGATATTGACGCTCGGCAGGACCGTGGTGCCGCAATATCCGGCATTGATCGCGAGGGTTTCGCTGCCGTTGGGCAAGGGCAGCACGAAAATTCTGGTGTCATCCCGCACCACATCGAACGAGACCACGTTGGAATCGGCCGTCAGTTCGGTGCCGCTCTGGTTCCAGCGGGCATAGGCGGTGTTGGTGATGGTGTTCGCCGCGGCGGGAACGCTGGTCATGGCAAGCAGCGCTGCAAAAAGCAGCGCGGCGGTTGCCCAGATCCTGTTCCTCAATGCCGACATGGCGTTTGATCTTTTTTTTCAGGACAAAGGAAGGGTGTGGCGGCGGCCTACCCCCGGGTTTGCCGCCGCCTGCCTGTCCTGTTTTGCGAGATTGCTTGAGCGGTGCCCTCCTTGGGCCTGCTCAATTAATCGTGGCTTGGAAGACTACCGTCTTGGTTTCACCGGCGGCCACGGAGGCCAGCGTGCCGGTCACCGTGTTGGAGGCCATCGAGCCCGTGCCGGTCGTGTCGGCCGCGCATGTTGCCACGCCGCTCACGATCGTCGCCGTGCCGTTGGTCTTCACGCCGAATGCCGAATCGAACGTCAGGTTCGCCGGAATAGGGTCGTTCACGGTGATTGAAGTCGCCGTGGCGCTGCCCGAGGCGTTGCTGATCGCGATGCAGTACTGGATCGTCGCACCCGGGATCATCTTGGCGTTGGTCGTGCCGTTGATCGGATCGCTGATGATACGCGAGGACTTGATCGCGCTGAGCGTCGCGGCCGATACGGTGTAGTCGTCCTTCGCCGAGAACGCCGCGTCACGCAGGCTGTCGGTCGCACCCTGGCCATCCGCGAACACGGTATCCATGCCCGAGGTGTTGGCGCCGGTGGTCTGGACGAGCGCCGCACCCTGGCTGCCTGCGCCGCCGGCTTCACGGCCGGTTGCGGTCAGCGTCACCGCGGCAACTGCGCCGTTGGCCTGGCCCAGCGGCACGTCGGAAACGACGAGCACCTGCACCGAAGCGTCCGCCGCGACTTCGTCGAGGTAGGTCACCAGCGTGTCGGTGCCCGTTTCGAACGTGCCGTTGTTGTTCACGTCGCGGAAGATGCGCACGTTGGTCACATCGAACGAATCGGTGTTCGAGTGCGCACCGGCACCGCCGACCTGCTGCGCTGCGGCGAGTGCGAAGTCGAGCGGGGCGTTCGAGGTGTTGACCACCGTGAACGCGGTTACCTGGTTGACCGAGCCGGGCGTGACCGTCGTGGTGGTCGTGCCCACTTCGGCAACGGTCAGCTGGACACGGCGGTCGACCGTCAGGGTGTCCGATGCGCTCGTGCCGGTCTGGCTGATGCCGCCGACCTGAAACGCCACCGAAACCGTGTTGGTGATCGTCGAGCCAGCGGTTGTACCGGCCGCGTGGGCCGGATTGGCGCCGAGAACGGCAAGGCCGAAAAGGCCCGCCGCACCCAGCAGTCTGCTGCGATACGTCATTGTCTTATGCTCCACTGGGTTGCCTGCGAATATTCTGGTCGCTCACAGGCATGGCGACCCCCCGTTTCGCCGGATTAGCGAACGATTCCATGATATTGGACTTCACCCGAAGCGCCAGGAGCGATCGACGGGATAGTCCAGCGAACGTGCGTCACGTCGGCTGCGGTGGCCGCGCGCGGAGCGCCCTCGGTGCCGGTGACCTTGAGGCTGCCGAGCTGGCCCCAGGTCTTGCCACCATCGACCGAGACTTCCGTGCCCTGTGCACCGTCGCTCGCAAGGGCGACCGCCGAAGGCAGTGGATTGGTGACGACGAAATTGGTCACCGCCTGCGCGCCGTCGTTGTGATAGCGCGTGGTGAACAGCAGGTGGTCGCCGGGGATGACGACCTTGGGCTCGACCAGCTGCACCTTGCTCACACCGTTCTCGGTCACGGTCTTCTCGAGCATGACATCGCCCTTGAGCGTGACGGGTGACGGCGTGGACTGGGCTGCCGCGAGCGCGGGGCCGGCCATGGCAACCATGGCAGCGGCGCCAGCGAAGGACTTGACGACGAAGGAGAGTTTCATGGCTGGTATCCCTGACTGATCAGTTGATTTTGACGGAGAAAACGACGGTCTTGGTGGTGCCGCCGGCGATCTTGCCAAGCGTCACGTCGATCCCGCTGGCACCGCCCACGCCGGCATCGCCATCGGCGCCATCGGTGAGAGCTGCGGCATCAAGCTTGAGCGATCCCGGCACATAGGTCGTCCCGTCCGGGATGGTGTCGACCACGTGCAGCCCGTCGAGCGAGCCGCTGCCGGTGACCTTGGCGGCGAGCGAATAGGTGACGACCGCGCCCGGCACAGGCTTGGCCGTGCCGAAGGGATCGAGAATCGAGGCGGACTTGGTGAGCGAAATGTTGGCGAGGCTGGCGATCAGCGCGGCAAGCGAATTGGCCGAGGCGGTGGTCAGACCGACGACGGCATCGCCGCCGCCTTCACCCCTGCCGGCAAAGCTGGTGCCGGGCGTGCCGCTGCCGGTCTGTGCTGTTGCGGTGAGGCGGACCTGGCTGGTCTGCGCATCGGTGGCACCCGCCGGCAAGTCGACGAGGACGAACACCTTGGTGCTCTTGTCGGGACCAAGCACCGGCGTCGCCAGCGCGCCGGCGGTGAGCGCGGTATCGACGCCGGGATCATAGATGCCGTTGGCGTTGCTATCGAGCACGACCGACTTGATCGTGCCATCGAACCCATTGCCGGAAATCTTGGGATCGGCCGCGAGATTGAAGGCTTCGGGGCCGTTGCCGCTGTTGGTGACCGAATAGATCAGCACGGCCGGCTCGCTCGTGGCGGTGGCTGGCGCGGTGCTGAGCGTTGCGACGGCAACGTCGAGCAACTCGTCAACCTTGACCGTCACCTTGTTCGAGGTGACCGACCCGGTGGTCGATCCCGTCTGATAGGTCGCGGTCGCGGTGTTCTCGATCAGCGTGCCCGCAAGCACGCCGGTGGCATGCGCAGTGCCCGCAAAGGGAGCGGTGAGGGAAAGGGCGACAAGCGAGCATCCGGCGATGCCTGCGGCCCGGCTCAGGGGGGTGAGGTACGTATTCATACGTGGGCCTTTCCACCGAGCGTGGTTAACATCGGGTAAGGACAAAACGGCTCGGAGCCGCCGTGTCGGCTGGGAGGAGGCCTATTCCCTTCGCATGTGCGTTAACCGACTTTGGTTAGGTGACCACTTGGAACGCATGAGCAAGTTGCGGAATTATAATGGTAAATTTTCGGCTTCAAACTAGGGGAGCGGGAAGGCGTTACCGTTCCGCCCACTGGGGACCGGTCCGGATACCCTTGAAAATAAATTTGATTTTGATCCGAAGTGGTTACGAAACTGGCGTTCACATAGTAAATTCCGAGATCCCCTGCCGGATCGGTTTGCGTTACGGCACGCTGGCCGAGGAGTCGGGGGCGAGCCGGGGCTGCTTGGCGGCTCGAGTTGCTCGGTGCTTGTCGCCACGCGCGCTGGGGCCTAGAGGAGCGGAATGCCAGGAGACATTCTAGACAATCGTGGGCGCGGTACGGCCGGGTTCACCTGGCCCGCCATTCATCCGGAGGGCCGCAAGTTTGGCGCGATTGCCGCTGCGGTCTGCCTCGTGGGCGCGTTTCTCGGTGGCTCGCTGCTGGGTTGGCCACTCGCGGTGCTGACTTTGGGCGTACTCGCCTTCTTCCGTGATCCCGAGCGGGTCACGCCGCGCGATGACAGCATGATCGTCGCGCCCGCCGATGGCCTCGTCACGCTGATCTGCACGGTGCCCCCCCCGCGCGAAATGACCGCGGATGACGGCAGCGGCCAGCCGGCCTTGGCCGATGTGCCGGTGACGCGCATTTCGATCTTCATGTCGGTGTTCGACGTCCATGTGAACCGCACGCCCATCGGCGGCACGATCCGCCGGGTCGTCTACATCCCGGGCAAATTTCTGAACGCGGATCTCGACAAGGCGAGCGAGGAGAACGAGCGCCAGCACTTCGTGGTCGAGCGCGGCGACGGTGTGCGCGTGGGGTTCACCCAGATTGCCGGGCTTGTCGCGCGGCGCATCGTGCCGTTCGTGAAGGCGGGTGACATCGTCGCGGGCGGGCAGCGTGTCGGCCTGATCCGGTTCGGCAGCCGGGTCGATGTCTACCTTCCCGCCGGTACCGAGCCGCGTGTCCTTATCGGGCAGCGCATTGTCGCCGGAGAAACGGTGCTCGCGGTGCTCGGCCAGACGCCGCTGATCGAAGGCGTGCGCCAGTGAGCGATGCGCCTGCGCCTGGCAAGCGCGCAGCGGCTAGGGAAGTCTATTCCAGCGAGGATTTCGGACGTCGCCGCCTGCCACGCGGGCTGACCTTGCGCGCGCTGGTGCCCAATGCGATCACTTCTGCCGCTCTGTGCAGCGGGTTGACGGGCATTCGTTTTGCCATCGGCGGCGATTTTCATGCGGCGGTGCTGGCGGTCATGCTTGCTGGCGTGCTCGATGGCATCGATGGCCGTGTTGCGCGGCTGATGAAGGCGCAATCGCGCTTCGGCGCGGAGCTCGACAGCCTTTCCGATGCGATCGCCTTTGGCGTCGGTCCGGCACTGATCCTGTATCTATGGTCGCTGAGCGCGGTGCCGCGCTTCGGCTGGTTCGCTGCGCTGGCACTTGCGGTGTCCTGCGCGTTGCGGCTCGCGCGCTTCAATGCCTCGATCGATCTGCCGGGGCAGCCGCACAAGTCGGCCGGCTTCATGACCGGTGTACCTGCGCCGGTCGGGGCGGGGCTCGCTTTCCTGCCGCTCTATTTGTGGTTTGCCAGCGGTTTTGATCAATTCCGCCAGCCGATCGTTGTCGGCCCATGGGCGCTGCTGATCGCCTTCCTGATGATCTCGAACCTGCCGACCCTCGGTTGGGGAGCGCTGCGACCTAGGCGGGCGATCCGGCTCGAGGTCATAGCACTGGCAGGCATGCTCACCGTGGCGCTGCTTACCGAGCCCTGGCTTACACTCGTGGGAATCTGCGCCCTCTATCTAGCGCTCATGCCCGCCGGAGTTTGGCGCTATCGCCGGATCAGGCAGCAGCGCGCCAGCGCGAACCCGTCGAAGCCGGAGCAGGCTTGACGAGGCGCACGGCCGGGCGGCGCGTCCGTACCGGCATGCGCGGCGCCGCCGGCATCGAAGTGGTGGTGATCTCCACGAGGAATTCCCGGTCCGACGCGAGCGCGCGCGAATCCGCGAGCAGCTTGCGTACGGCGGGAAGCTGCGCCCGCACCGTGACAGCGATTGCCGCAAAGGCCACGCAGCCAGCGCCAGCCATTACGAGCGAAGCGAGGAGGGAGACCATCGACATGGAAACGCTGCCTTTCGAACGTGGGTGAACCGCTTGACAGGCGGTGGATACCCTGTGGATAAAGTGGGGAGAGAATCGGAAGTTCCAAGTCTTCCCCTCGATGAGAACAGTGTTCTCTTTTTGTTCCGGCCCGTCAAGCCGATTCGGTGTGGGTCTGTGAAAATTTCAATATTGCGGATTGCGGTATGTGGATGCGCAAGCAGTGCGCAGGATGTCATTCGCGCCTGAAATGCTCGCGGTTACATGGATCAAGCCGGATAGCGGTCCCCGCGCGCGGGGGGCGCGGGGACCGCAGTGGCGGTCTGGGAGGGCGCCTGGTCGGGGCGCGACCGCCTTGGGCCGCCTGGGTGTGCGGCCGGCATGGCCGCCTGGGTGTTGCGGCCAATCACAGTAATTGCGTGCAATCGAATAAGACTACGGAAGCGCAGCAAAAAATCTCGACAGTGGCAGTTCCGGCAGAGGGCCGGTAGGCGCTTTGCAAGATCCGCTTGCAGAAGCTTGAAGCCAGATAAGCCGCGAGGTGCCTCGTCAACCGAGAAGGACAGTGAGGTTCGCGACTGGCGGTTTTGCCCGTCAAGTGACCTTATGGGCATGTCCAATCATTTTGACAACTATGATTTACTACGTATTTAACACTGTCAGGACGAATTGACGCTCAGCACCCTGTTTTCGTCCGCCCTTTCCGACAGTTCTGTGTAGACGCCCGGCGCTTCCGGCGCTAACGGCGCTCTCGCTGAAGCGCGATTCGGGCATGGTGCCCGCGGAGCGATGCAGCAATCCACATGGAATGCGCACATACCGGTGCCGCGCTGGGGTCTTTCCCGACTGGCGGTTCCTGCATTCCAGAGGTCCAACCGGAAAGGAATGACTTATGGCGGCTCCCGTCGTCACCATGCAGCAATTGATCGAGGCCGGCGCGCACTTCGGCCACCAGACCCACCGCTGGAACCCGCGGATGAAGCCGTACATCTTCGGCGCCCGCAACGGCATCCACATCCTCGACCTCTCGCAGACCGTGCCGCTGTTCGCCCGCGCGCTCGAGTTCGTCTCGGCCACCGTTCAGGGCGGCGGCAAGGTCCTGTTCGTCGGCACCAAGCGTCAGGCGCAGGAGCCGATCGCCCAGGCCGCGCGCGCTTCGGGTCAGCACTATGTCAACCACCGCTGGCTGGGCGGCATGCTCACCAACTGGAAGACGATCTCGGGCTCGATCAAGCGCTTCAAGGCGCTGGAAGAGCAGCTTTCGGGCGACACCACCGGCCTCACCAAGAAGGAAGTGCTTCAGCTCACCCGCGAGCGTGACAAGTTCGAGCTTTCGCTCGGCGGCATCCGCGACATGGGCGGCATCCCCGACGTGATGTTCGTGATCGACGCCAACAAGGAAGAGCTGGCGATCAAGGAAGCCAACGTTCTCGGCATCCCGGTCGTCGCGATCCTCGATTCGAACGTTTCGCCCGATGGCATCGCGTTCCCGGTTCCGGCGAACGACGACGCCAGCCGCGCCATCCGCCTCTACTGCGAAGCGATTGCCGCTGCCGCCACGCGCGGTGGTCGTGATGCCGCGATCGCTTCGGGCGCGGACCTCGGCGCGATGGACGAGCCGCTTCCTGAAGAAGCTGCTGTCGAAGCAGCCGACGCCTGATCCTGTCCAGTTCGGTGACGGTATCCGTCAAGGGACCGTCACCGAACTGACCCGGACACCCCTTACGGGCCGCGCCAGGTAGCTATGACCGGGCTGCGGCCTAACCCATATTCACGAGACAAGAAGGATCACCGCAATGGCTTATACCGCCGCTGACGTGAAGAACCTGCGCGAGCGCACTGGCGCCGGCATGATGGATTGCAAGAAGGCTCTCGACGAGACCGGTGGCGATTTCGAAGCCGCGGTTGACGCGCTGCGCGCGAAGGGCCTTGCCGCCGTCGCCAAGAAGTCGAGCCGCACGGCCGCTGAAGGCCTCGTCGGCGTTGCCGTTGCCGGCACCCGCGGCGTCGCCGTCGAAGTAAACTCGGAAACCGACTTCGTTGCCAAGAACGAGCAGTTCCAGGACTTCGTCCGCAAGACCACCGAAGTCGCGCTTGGCCTTTCGGCTGACGACGTCGAGGCGCTCAAGGCCGCTGCCTACCCTGATGGCGGCACGGTTGCAGACAAGCTGACCAACAATGTCGCGACCATCGGCGAAAACCAGCAGGTTCGCCGCATGAAGACCGTTGCGGTGTCGTCGGGTCTCATCGTGCCCTACATGCACAATGCTGCTGCTCCGGCCCTCGGCAAGATCGGCGTGCTCGTCGCGCTGGAATCGGAAGCCGGTGCCGACGTGCTCGAGCCGCTCGGCAAGCAGATCGCGATGCACATCGCCGCAGCTTTCCCGCTGGCGCTGAAGGCCGAGGACCTCGATCCCGAAACGATCGCGCGTGAACGCAAGATCGCGGCGGAAAAGGCAGCCGAGACCGGCAAGCCCGCCGAAGTCCAGGCCAAGATGGTCGATGGCGCGGTGGCCAAGTATGCCAAGGACAACGCGCTGCTTTCGCAGCTCTTCGTGATGGACAACAAGACCCCCATCGCGCAGGTCGTCGAGGCCGCTGGCAAGGCCGCTGGCGCCAAGATCACGCTGACCGACTATGTCCGCTTCCAGCTCGGCGAAGGCATCGAGAAGGAAGCCACCGACTTCGCAGCCGAAGTCGCGGCCGCTGCCGGCATCAAGTAAGCACTGCACAATGCGCGGCGCTTCCCGTTCTGGCGGGGAGCGCCGCGGTGCATTGGCACACAAACCTGTGTCCCTTGCCCTTGGCACGCGCCGCCTCGTGCGTATAAGGGCGGCGCTCCCCCTCTATACGAGTTTGCCCGGACGATGAGCCTTCCCCCCCTCAAGCGCGTGCTTCTCAAGCTTTCGGGCGAAGTGCTGATGGGGAGCCAGCCCTTCGGCATCGATACCGATTTCGTCGCGCAGATGGCCGAGGAATTGAAGGCGGCGAAAGAAACCGGGCTTGAGCTCTGCCTCGTCATCGGCGGCGGCAACATCTTCCGCGGCATGGCGGGCGCAGCGAAGGGCATGGACCGCGCGCAGGCCGATTACATGGGCATGCTCGCGACGATCATGAACGCGCTGGCCATGCAGAGCGCACTGGAAAAGATCGGCGTCGAAACCCGCGTGCAGTCGGCCATCCAGATGGACGAAGTGTGCGAGCCGGTGATCCGCCGCCGCGCCGAACGGCACCTCCAGAAGGGCCGCGTGGTGATTTTCGCGGCTGGCGTGGGCGCTCCCTATTTCACCACTGATTCCGGTGCCGCGCTGCGCGCCGCCGAGATGAAGTGCGATGCCCTCTTGAAGGGCACCAGCGTCGACGGCGTCTATGACGACGATCCGAAGAAGAACGCGAATGCCAAGCGGTATGAAACGGTCGATTTCGACACGGTGCTGGCCGACAATCTCAAGGTGATGGATGCCTCCGCCGTGGCGCTGTGCCGCGACAATGCCATCCCCATCGTGGTGTTCTCGATCCGGGAACGCGGCAACCTTGCCCGCGTTCTGGCAGGGCAGGGCACCCAGACCATCGTTCAGAAAATCAGCGCTTAAAAGGAAGGCTTGCCCATGGCCAAATATGACAAGGCCGATCTCGAACGCCGCATGAAGGGCGCGGTCGAATCGCTGCGCAGCGATCTTTCCGGCCTGCGCACCGGTCGCGCCAATGCCGCGCTGCTCGATCCCATCATGGTCACCGTCTATGGTGCCAACACCCCGCTCAACCAGGTTGCGACGATCTCTGCGCCCGAGCCGCGCATGCTGACGGTGCAGGTGTGGGACAAGTCGAACATCGGGCCCGTCGAGAAGGCGATCCGGTCGGCCGGCCTCGGCCTCAACCCGATCAACGACGGCAACACGCTGCGTCTGCCGATCCCGGATCTCACCGAGGAGCGCCGCAAGGAACTCGCCAAGCTCGCCTCCCAGTATTCGGAGAAGGCCAAGATCGCGATCCGCAACGTCCGCCGTGACGGGATGGATGCGCTCAAGACCGACGAGAACAAGAAGGAAATCTCGGAAGACGAGCGCAAGCGCTTCGAGACCGAGCTGCAGAAGCTTACCGACGAGCAGATCAAGGCGGCGGACGAAGTCAGCGCTGCCAAGGAAAAGGAAATCCTCGGCAAGTGAGCTCGGCTGCGGCGCCTCAGGGAAGCGAAGCGGTCGCCGGCCAGCTGGGCGGCGGCTACACTGGTCCCGCGCGCCATGTCGCGATCATCATGGATGGCAACGGGCGCTGGGCCAAGAAGCGCTTCCTGCCGCGCGCCGTCGGCCACAAGCGCGGGGTCGATGCCGTGCGCGAGGTTGTTCGCGCGGCCCGTCACATGGGGCTTGAGGCGCTGACGCTCTATGCCTTCTCGTCCGAGAACTGGAAGCGCCCCGAAGACGAGATCGCAGACCTCATGGGCCTGCTGCGCGCCTTCATCCGCAGCGATATCGACGAGTTCGCCGCTAACGACGTCCGTCTGAAGATCATCGGCGATTACAAGGTCTTGCCACCCGATATTGTCGTGATGATCGAAGATGCGCTGGCTCGCACTGCGCATGGCCGCAGCACCACGCTGGCCATCGCGCTCAATTATGGCTCGCAGCAGGAAATCGCCCGCGCCGCGGCGGCCGCTGCTGCCAAGGGCGAGGTGAGCGTCGCCGCCATCGAGGCGGAACTCTACACCTCGGACCTGCCGCCGCTCGATCTCATCATCCGCACCTCGGGCGAAGTGCGCCTCTCGAACTTCCTGCTGTGGCAGGCGGCCTATGCCGAAATGTGGTTCACCGACGTGCTTTGGCCCGATTTTACCCCCGGCCACCTGCGTGAGGCGCTGGACCACTACGCCACCCGCGAGCGCCGCTATGGAGGGCGCTGAGCCGGCTCCGGTCGAGGCCGCGAAACCGCGCAGTGATCTGCCGGTGCGCGTGGCTTCGGCGGTGGTCATGCTGAGCATTGCGGGCTTCGCGCTGTGGCAGGGCGGCCTCGTTCTCAAGGGCTTTATTGCGCTCATCGGCTTCGGGGTCTTCGCCGAATATGCTGCGCTCGCCGCCAAGATCGCGCCCGATCCTGCGCGGATGGTAACGGCAGTCATCACCGGCGGGCTTTACATCGGCTGGGCCGCGTTTGCGCTGATCGTGATGCCGCAAGTCCTGCTGATCGCGGTGCTGGGCCTCGTCATCTGCACCGATACCGGCGCCTATTTTGCCGGACGCGCCATCGGCGGGCCGAAGATCGCGCCAAGCATCAGCCCGTCGAAGACCTGGGCCGGTCTCGCAGGCGGCATGGCGGCAGCGGCGCTCTGGGCCACGCTCTACATCCTGTTTGCCGCCTATGTGCTTTCGGCGATGAGCCCGACCGGCCCAAGCCTTGCCGAGGCGGTGCGCACCACACGGCTTGGCATGGCCGCGCTGGCGGGGGCAGGGCTTGCCGTCGCGGCACAAGCGGGGGATTTCTACGAGAGCTGGCTCAAGCGGCGGGCCGGCGTGAAGGACAGCGGCCGGCTCATTCCGGGGCACGGCGGATTGTTCGATCGGGTTGACGGACTGCTTCCGGTCGCCATCATAGCAGGAACAGCCTGGGCAGCAGCCGGGGGAGCAGGAGGCGCATGACGCGCACGATTACCATTTTGGGCGCTACCGGTTCGGTCGGCGCGTCCACGCTCGATCTGGTGCGGCGCAACCGCGACATGTTCCGCGTGATCGCGCTCACGGCCAATTGTCAGGCCGTAGAGCTTGCCGCGCTGGCCCGGGAATTTGGCGCTGAAGTGGCCGTTGTTGCCGACGAAAGCTGCCTTCCGGCCCTGCGTGACGCTCTTGCCGGAAGCGGCATCGAAGCCGCAGGCGGCGCGCCTGCCGTGGTCGAGGCCGCCGCGCGCGGTGCCGATATCACGATGGCCGCGATTGTCGGCTGCGCGGGCCTTGCGCCGACTATGGCCGCCATCGAATGCGGCAAGGCCGTCGCGCTCGCCAACAAGGAAGCGCTCGTTTCCGCCGGCGAAGTAATGACCGCCGCGGTCAAGCGCACCGGCGCAACGCTGCTACCGGTCGACAGCGAGCACAACGCGATCTTCCAGTGCCTTGCGGGCAACGATCCCGCCCACGTCAAGGCGATCACGCTTACGGCGAGCGGCGGTCCGTTCCGCGAGTGGGAGATGGAGCGCATCCACCGCGCCACGCCTGCGGAGGCGGTCAAGCACCCCACATGGTCGATGGGCGCCAAGATCAGCGTCGATTCGGCCACGATGATGAACAAGGGGCTCGAATTCATCGAAGCCTTCCACTTGTTCCCGGTCGGCGTCGAGCGCCTGCGCATCATCATCCACCCGCAGTCGATCGTCCACTCGATGGTTGAATACCGCGATGGCTCCACTCTCGCGCAGCTCGGCCCCTCGGACATGCGCGTACCCATCGCCTCGGCGCTCGCATGGCCTGCGCGGATGGAAACGCCCTGCGCCCCGCTCGATCTCGCCGCCATCGGCAGCCTGACCTTCTTCAAGCCCGATGAAGAGCGCTTCCCCGCCACCCGCGTAGCGCGCGAAGCGGTGATCGCGGGCGGCGCCGCGCCGGCGGTGCTCAATGCCGCGAACGAGATCGCGGTGGCCGCCTTCCTCGCCGGTCAGATCGCGTTCACCCGCATTGTGCGATGTGCGGAGGACGTGCTGGCGCGCGGCGTACCTCAGCCTCCGGTGACCCTCGAAGAGGTGATCGCGGTGGACCGGGAAGCCCGCATCCGCGCGGCCGAGACGATGGAGACCGTGTCCTGAACGCTGCCGTGCAAAGTCCGGGTATCCTGCTCACCCTGCTGGCCTTCGTGCTGGTGCTGGGGCCGCTCGTGTTCATCCACGAACTGGGCCACTACCTCGTCGGCCGGCTCTTCGGCGTCAAGGCAGACAGCTTTTCCATCGGTTTCGGCAAGGAGATCGCCGGCTGGACCGACAAGCGCGGTACCCGCTGGCGGCTCTCCGCGCTGCCGCTGGGCGGTTATGTCCAGTTTGCAGGCGATATGAACCCGGCGAGCACGCCGAGCGCGGAATGGCTCTCGCTCCCCGCCGAGGAGCGCGAACGCACCTTCCAGGCCAAGCCGATCTGGCAGCGCGCGCTGATCGTGCTCGCGGGGCCGCTGACCAACCTGCTGCTCGCCGTCGCCATTCTGGCTGGCTTTACGATGGCTTATGGCAAGGTCGTCATCCCGCCGGTCGTCGGCATGGTGCAGGAAGGCTCCGCCGCCGCCAAGGCCGGTGTCCAGCTGGGCGACCGCGTCGTTTCGCTGCAGGGTTCGCCCATCGACAGTTTTCTCCAGATCCGCCTTGCCGTCGCGCAGCATCCGGGCGAGCCGCTTGATCTGGTGATCGAGCGTGATGGGCGGCGCCTGACGCTTCCGGCCATCGCCGCCTACAAGAAAGTGTCCGACAAGTTCGGCAACACGCAGAAGATCGGCTACCTCGGCATTGGTCCCGCTTCGGCGCAGCGCGTGGCGGTTGGGCCGGTCGAAGCCGTTGGCGATGCCGTGATCCAGACGCGCGACATCATGGGCATGATGATCACCGGCATCAGCCAGATCGTGACTGGAAAGCGCGAGATCAAGGAACTCGGCGGTCCAATCAAGATCGCCAAGTATTCGGGCGAACAGCTCGTGTCCGGCTGGGCGAACTACGTCTGGTTCATCGCGCTGATCTCGATTAACCTCGGGTTCATCAACCTCTTGCCAATTCCAGTGCTCGATGGAGGCCACCTCGTATTCTATGCGATCGAGGCGGTCAGCCGCCGGCCGGTCAGCCAGCGCGGGCAGGAATGGGCCTTCCGCACCGGCCTTGCGCTGGTCGCGGCACTGATGCTGTTCGTGACCTTCAACGATGTCGCTTCGTTGCGCGTTTTCGGAGGCTAGGGAGTAAGACTTGCGAACGGCTGCGTCCGGGCCCGTGCGCCGGACGTCAGGGGGAGCCGGATTTTCCACAAAATGCGGGGCAATTACGGTCTGCTGCGGTGTGCTTGCTTGATTGGCGGGCCTGCATCGGGCAGGAGGCGGCATCGCGGGGCGTGACGGACTGTTGCCGTCGCGCGCCATGGTGCGAGGCGGGGCGGCAGCGGCCGCTTTGCTGCACGAAGAAACGGGATGGCGCTTGGTGATGAATGCTTGCAACTTGCCCCGAACCGCGCGCGGCATGACTGGTCAGACTAACCTGGCCGGCACGTTGGCGGCGCTCGCGGCAACGACCTGCCTCGCCGGCATGCCCGTGGCTGCCAGCGCGCAGCAGGCTGCTCCGGCCCCGGCTCCGGCCACACCCGCAGCGGCGCCTGCAGCTGTTCCGGCACCGGCGCCGGCCCCGGTCGAACTCGTCCGTTCGATTACCATTTCGGGTGCCCAGCGGCTCGAAGCCGATACGATCCGCTCGTACATCCGCCTTAAGGAAGGCGATCGCTACACGCAGGCCGCGGCGGACCAGGTCCTCAAGGACCTCTACGCCACTGAACTCTTCGCCGACGTGCAGGTGCGCGACAACGCCGGCGATGTGGTGATCGAGGTCAAGGAAAACCCGGTCGTCAACCGCATCATCCTCGAAGGCAACAAGCGTCTGAAAGAGGACAAGATCCTGCCCGAGATCAAGTTCTCGGCGCGCCAGATCTTCACGCGTTCCAAGGTGCGTGCGGACGTTGCCCGCATTATCGAGCTCTACAAGCGCCAGGGCCGCTTTGCCGCGTCGATCGAGCCCAAGATGGTCATGCTCGATCAGAACCGCGTCGATATCGTGTTCGAGATCAACGAGGGCCCGAAGTCACGCGTCCGCCAGATCAACATCATCGGCAACGAGAAGTTCAGCGCCAGCCAGCTGCGCGGCGAGATGGTGACGAAGCAGTCGCGCGTGTTCCGCGTGTTTTCCAGCGGCACAAGCTACGATCCTGATCGCCTTGCGTTCGATCAGCAGAAGCTGCGCCAGTTCTACCTGACCAACGGCTACGCCGATTTCCGCGTCGTTTCTGCGGTGGCCGAGCTCACGCCCGACAAGCGCGACTTCATCATCACCTACGTGGTCGAGGAAGGGCAGCGCTACAAGTTCGGCGACGTGAAGGTCGACAGCCAGCTGCGCGATTTCGACGGCGATGCGCTGGCCAAGCGCCTGCCGCTGAAGCCCAAGCAGTGGTACAACGCCAAGCTGGTCGAGGACACCGTCGACAGCCTGACCGAGACGGCGGGCAGCTTTGGCTATGCCTTCGCCGACGTGCGGCCGGACTTCAACCGCAACAAGGACGACCTGACGATGTCGGTCACCTTCCGCATTGCGGAAGCGCCGCGCGTCTATGTCGAGCGGGTCGACGTCAACGGCAACACGCTGACGCAGGACAAGGTCATCCGCCGCGAATTCCGCGTGGCCGAAGGCGATGCGTTCAACTCGTTCCAGATCAAGCGCTCGTCGAACCGCGTCAAGTCTCTGGGCTACTTCCAGGAGAAGTTCGAGGTCGAGCAGAAGCCCGGCTCCGCGCAGGACCGGATCATCCTTGAAGCCAATGTCGAGGAAAAGCCCACCGGGCAGCTCCAGCTCTCGGCCGGTTTCTCGAGCCTCCAAAGCTTCATCTTCCAGGCTTCGGTCCAGCAGAACAACTTCCGCGGCCGCGGCCAGACGATCGGCCTTTCGGGCGATATCTCGCGCTACTCGCGGTCGGTCCAGGTCAGCTTTACCGAGCCCTATCTGTTCGATCGCAACGTATCGCTCGGCGTTGACATCTATCGCCGCGATTTCAACAGCTTCAACTTCTTCAACAGCAATCGCAACACGACCTACCGGAACGCGACCACCGGCTTCCAGGTCCGTGCCGGTCTGCCGCTGACCGAGTATATGTCGCTGATCGGGCGCTACACGCTCAATCTCGAGAACGTGACGCTCGACAAGAACACCTATTACCTGCCCGATGCCAATGGCGTGCCGCAGTGCTCGATCTATCTCGCGGGCCGCTACCTGTGCGATGCGATCGGCAAGCGCACCAGTTCGATCATCGGCGCGAGCGTGGTTTACGATACGCTCGACAACCGCCTGCGCCCGACGAGCGGCACCCAGTTCGTGCTTGGCGTCGATGTCGCCGGGCTCGGCGGTTCGGTGCGTTATGCCCGCATCAATGCCAATGCCTCGAAGTACTTCGCGCTGGGCAAGGGCTTCGTGTTTTCGCTGCGCGGCGAGGGCGGCGCGATCAAGGCGCTCAGCAACCGCTCGACTGATCCCACGATCGACGATGTGCGCCTGACCGATCGCTACTTCCTCGGCCAGCCGCAGCTGCGCGGCTTCAACATTCGCGGCGTCGGTCCGCGCGTGTTGCGCAGGTTCTACAGCGGGTTCGATCCCAAGGATGGCAGCGGCGGCACGATCAGCACCGATCGCAACCAGTGGGTCGATGACGCGCTGGGCGGCAAGTACTACTACCTCGGCCATGCCGAGCTCGAGATCCCGCTGGGCTCGGGCGCGCGCGAGCTGGGTCTGCGGCCCTCGATCTTCGTGGATGCGGGCGCGGTGTTCAGCGTTGCGAGGCCGGCGGTCTTCGGCACGACCCTGCTGTATCAGGACAATATCACCGGCACTCTGACGACCAAGGCGTCGGACTCGACCGGCAAGGCCAACAACGTGGCCCAGAAGTTCGACGAATCATTCTATGGCGACAGCCCCAGGCCGCGCATCGCGATCGGCTTCGGCGTCAACTGGAACTCGCCGTTCGGACCATTCCGCATCGATGTCGCCAAAGTCCTGAGCAAGGTCGATGGCGATCGTACCCAAACAGTCAACTTCAACGTAGGAACCCAGTTCTGATGCAAAATCGTCTTATCGCGGCGTTCGTCGCTGCTCTCGCGCTCGGCGCGGCGCCCCATGCCATGGCGCAGGCTGCTGCGCCTGCCGCTCCGGCGCAGGGCACCCCCGGCGGTATCATCGCACCGGGCATCGCCTATGCCAACGCGCAGGCCGTTGTCGGCGCTTCGGCGGCCTACAAGACCGCGATGGCCCAGCTGCCCACCACCTACAAGGCGCAGATCGATGCGGTGAACACCCGCCGCAACCAGATCACCGCGCAGCTCAAGCCGCTCTACGACAAGTTCGAGGCGGACCAGAAGGCTGCCAAGCCCGATCAGGCCGCGCTCCGCACGCAGGCTGCGCAGATCCAGCAGATCGAGCAGTCGGCCGAGCGCGAGATCCAGCAGATGGCCGAGCCGCTCAACGTGGCGCAGCAATACATCATCGAGCAGATCAGCGACAAGCTCACCGCCGCCACGCAGGCCGCGATGACCAAGCGCAAGATCACGCTCGTGCTCGATTCGCAAAGCGTGCTGAAGGCCGATGCGGTCTACAACCTCAATCAGGACATCCTGAACGAGCTCAACACGCTCATTCCCAGCGCTGCCCTCGTGCCGCCCGCCGGCTGGCTGCCGCGCGCACAGCGTGAAGCCGCTGCCCAGCAGGCTGCTGCGGCGCAGGCTGGTGGCCCGGCCGCTCCGGCGCCTGCCGGCAAGCAGCCCGAAGGCCGCTGAGACCTGACGGGATGAGCGAGGAAACTGCCGAAGCCGGCCAGCCGGCTTCGCTCAGCCTGGATATCCGGGGGGTGATGGCGGCGCTGCCGCACCGCTATCCCCTCCTGCTCGTCGACCGCGTGGCCGAACTGGTGGTGGGGGAGCGCATCCACGCCATCAAGGCGGTCTCGATGAACGAGCAGTTCTTCCAGGGCCACTTCCCGGGCCGGCCGATCATGCCCGGCGTCCTCCAGATCGAGGCGCTGGCGCAGGCCGCCGGCGTGCTGGCCGTGGAGTCGCTCGGGCTCGCAGGAACCGGCAAGCTCGTCTATTTCATGGCGATCGAGGAAGCGAAGTTCCGCACACCGGTGGAGCCTGGCTGCCTTCTCGACCTCCACGTCGCATTCACCCAGAAGCGCGCCCGCGTCTGCAAGTTTGCGGGCAAGGCCATGCTGGGAGACAAGATCGCGACGGAAGTCAGCTTCACCGCGATGATCGCGGATAGCTGATCGCCGATAGCTGATCGGTTGCCTTTTGGGCGCAAACCGTATAACGGCGCGCCTTTCCAAGATTCCCTGAAGCCGGTCGGAACCGGCTTCGCATTGTGGAGCGAGACCCATGAAGGCCAATACCCACCCCGATTACCACACGATCAAGGTGCAGATGACCGACGGCACCGTGTTCGAGACCCGCTCGACCTGGGGCAAGGAAGGCGACACCATGGCGCTCGAAATCGATCCGCTGTCGCATCCGGCGTGGACCGGCGGCACCCGCCAGCTTGATCAGGGCGGCCGCGTCGCGCAGTTCAACAAGCGTTTTGGCGGTCTTACGCTCAAGAAGTGAGCGCCGGATCGGACTGGAATTGCAGGAAGGGGCGGCCTCGGCCGCCCTTTTTCGTGAAATGTATCGGCACCGGCCCTTGCCTTCGCCGCGTGGCGGGATGAAAGAGCGCGCATGGCTGTTCTGACCAGTGCCCTCGACAAGCTGCTCGGCTACCAGATGCGCCGCGCCACCGCCGTGCTCATGGCCGATTTCGTGCGCACCCTCTCCGATTTCGACATGCGCCCGGCTGAGATTACCACCCTGCTGGTCATTGCCGAGAACCCCGATTGCTCGCAGAGCGAAGTGGGCGAGGCGATCGCGATCAAGCGCGCCAACATGGTGCCGATCATCGCCCGCTTGATCGAGCGTGATCTCGTCGCCCGTACCCGCGTCGATGGCCGCAGCCTTGCCTTGCGGGTGACTGACAAGGGCGCCGATCTGGCCGCAGAGGCATGGCGCCGCATCGCCGAGCACGAGGCCCGCTTCCGTGATCGGCTCGCGCCTGCAGACCTCGAAACGGTGCTCTGCGCACTCCCCGTCCTGCGCACCGCGATGGAAGACGCGGCGCCGGTGGACGAGCAATAGTCCGACACACCGAAATCCCGACTAACCATCGGTACTGTAACTCGAATGCACAGGCGCCGGTAATTCGGCGCAGTCCTCTCATTTTTGTCGGTTGCTGCACCAAAGGGCACTGCCCAACCTTCCGACCCGAAGCCGGGAACGTGCATTGCGCACAAAAACGCAGGCCCCGGCCGTCCATTGGATGAGAGGAGAATGGCATGCGGTACACGCGCGTTCTTGGCTGGTCGTCGGTTGCGGCGATCGCGGTTTCCCTGGCCATGCCCGCCCACGCGGCGGAAGCCGCCGATGCGGCCGCTGAGGGCGGCACTTCGGCAGAAGCATCGGGCAAGGATGTCATCATCGTTACCGCCACGCGTCAGGCGGCCGACAAGCAGAAGGTCGGCGTAGCGCTGACGGCGCTGACCCCTGAAGATCTCGCGCTGCTCGCCCCGCGCTCGCTCCTCGATATCCAGGGCTCGGCGCCCAACGTGTTCATCGGCAGCGGCACCGCCGCTCCGGGCCAGAGCGCCATCTTCATCCGCGGCCAGGGCTATGCCGACGTGGAAAAGACGCAGAGCCCGCCGGTCGGCGTGATTCAGGACGGCGTGTTCTTCGGCAACAACACCGGCCAGCTGCTCGACATGTTCAACATCTGCTCGGTCGAAGTCGACCGTGGGCCGCAGGGCATCTTCTACGGCAAGAACACCACCGCCGGCCTCATCAACCTCACTCGCTGCGCGCCCACGCGCAAGCTCGGCGCCAGTTTCGAGCTGGGTTATGGCTCGTTCAATGAATTCTACGGCCGCGGCGTGCTCAATGCGCCGCTGGGTGACAAGGGCGGCATTGCCTTCTCCGGCCAGTACCGCCGCATCGACGGCATCCTCAACAACGTCTTCACCGGCAAGCGCGCCGGCAATTCCGACTACCGCGCGTTCAACGTGAAGGTGAACTACGACCTCACCGAGTGGCTGAACGCAGACCTAAGCTATGACCATATCCACCAGACTGGTGGCGGCACCCCGGTCCAATTCGGCAACAAGCTGACGGCGGCGATCCTCTCGGGCGGCAATCCTGCGGCGATCTGGCCCAAGTACAACCCCGAAACCGGCAGCCCCGATGGTCTGAAGCCGCGCGAGATCGGCAACAACCTTGGCGCCGACCGCGACCGTCTCAACACCAATATCGTCAGCCTCGCGCTCAAGGCCAAGACGCCCATTGGCGAGCTCGTCTCGCAGACATCGTACATGTCGTCGGGCGATACGGTGAACCAGGACTTCGACGGCACCTGCGTCGGCGCGGCCGGCTGCACCAGCGTCGGCAATCCGCTGCTCGCGGCGACCGGCAGCGTGCTGCTCACCAATCGCGACCAGACCTACAAGCAGTTCACGCAGGAAGTCCGCCTACAGGGCAAGGCCGCGAACGGCCTCGTCGACTACATCGCCGGCGCCTACTACTACGATCACAAGATCACGCTGCACCAGAACACCAACGGCGCGATCGACGCGTTCCAGGCGGAAAAGGACCACAGCTGGTCGTTCTTCGGCAATATCGACCTCAACCCTACTCCGACGCTCAAGATCTCCGGCGGTCTGCGCAACATCTTCGAGGCCAAGCGCTTCGATACGCGCTATATCCTGCTCGGTACGATCCCGCTGGTCGGACCGATCCAGGATCGCCGTAGCTGGCAGAAGCTGATCACCCGCTTCAACATCCAGTGGCAGGCCACGCCCGACGTGCTGCTCTACGTCAACCGTTCGGAAGGCTTCCGCTCGGGCGGCTTCTCGATCCGCGGGACGCTGTCCGAACAGCAGGCCAGCCAGACCAACTGCGGCGTGGCTGGCGGCTGCCCGAACAACAACTTCCTCTCGTTCCTGCCGGAAACCAACACGACTTATGAGGCCGGCTTCAAGACCCGCTTCCTCAACCGTGCCATAACCTTCAACGCGGCTGGCTTCATCAACGACATCAAGGACTTCCAGCAGTCGCAGGTGGTCGTGACGCCTGGCTATGGCCCGGGCACCAACACCTACGTGGTCAGCTACCCCAAGGTCCAGATCAAGGGCCTCGAGTTCGAGCTTGATCTCGATGCCGGCAAGCTGAGCGAACCGCTGAAGGGCCTCTCGCTTTCGGGGACACTCGGCATCCAGGATGCCAACGTGAAGAACGGCAAGGTCAATGGCCAGACCGCCTCGATCGGTCCGGCCGCGCAGGCGGGTGCGCCCGGCACCACGGCCGATTTCACCGGCGTCCTGCTCCAGCGCGTGCCCAAGACGAGCTACACGATCCGCGGCAGCTACGTCCGCGATCTCTCGGACGATGCGAAGATCTCGCTGACCGC
>Ga0310345_10001592_pt1 | contig 24852 bp, 17 predicted proteins | sample HC15DNA20500_MG_FD_204667 | JGI IMG/M metagenome (GOLD analysis project Ga0310345, IMG submission 204667) | Marine microbial communities from station ALOHA, North Pacific Subtropical Gyre - HC15-DNA-20-500_MG | ecosystem: Environmental > Aquatic > Marine > Oceanic | place: Pacific Ocean: North... | reverse complement strand
CGGGACACCGGCGGACGGCGGTGGTCAAGTGAGCTCGACGCTGTTCACCGGTGGCACCATCTGGACCGGCGACGGCGACACCGACGCGCTGCTCGTCACCGACGGCGTCGTCACCGCCACCGGGCGTGCGGCGCAGCGAGACGACGCGCACGTCGTGGATCTGGGTGGCGGCTTCCTGATGCCGTCGTTCGGCGACGGTCACGCCCACCCCCTCTACGGGGGCCTGGAGGCCGTCGGCCCCGCCGTACGGGCCTGCGGCTCGGTCGACGAGATCGTCACCGCGGTGAGGCGTTACGCCGACGCACACCCCGACGACGAGTGGATCGTCGGCGCCTCCTACGACGGCAGCCTGGCCCCGAACGGGCTGTTCGACGCGCGCTGGCTGGACGCCGCGGTACCCGACCGTCCAGTCGTGTTGCGCGCCTGGGACTATCACACGCTGTGGTGCAACTCGGCTGCCCTGCAGCGAGCCGGGATCACGGCCGACACCCCCGACCCGCCGTTGGGCGAGATCCCGCACCGCGAGGACGGTTCGGTGCTGGGCACCCTGCGCGAATGGGGCGCCACCGACCTGATGATGCGCGTCATGCCGGCCCGCGACGAGCAGGTCCGCATCGCGGCGCTGGGCACCGCCGCCGACTACTACGCGGCGCGCGGCGTGACGTGGGTGCAGGACGCGTGGGTGGAGCCGGCCGACGTCGAGACCTACGCAGCAGCCGCGCGCCAGGACGCCCTGCGGATGCGGTTCAACCTCGCCCTCTACGCCGATCCGCGCCACTTCGACGAGCAGGTCACCCAGTTCGCCGAGCAGCGCCGCCTGGCCGAGGCGGCCGGCAACGAGCTGCTGACCGCGCACACGGTCAAGTTCTTCGCCGACGGCGTGGTCGAGAACGAGACCGGGGCGTTGTTGGCGCCCTACTGCTCTGGGCTGCACAGCCATTCGGGTGACAACCGCGGCATGCGCAACTGGGAGGGCGATGCGCTGGCCGAGGCAGCGTGCCGGGTCGACGAACTCGGCCTGCAGATCCACATCCACGCCATCGGCGACGCCGCGGTGCGCCAGGCCCTCGACGCCATCGACGAGGTGGTGCGACGTAACGGTCCACGGGACCGGCGGCCCGTCATCGCGCACGCGCAGCTGGTCGACGACACCGACATCGACCGCTTCGCCCGACTCGGCGTCATCCCGAACATGCAACCGCTGTGGGCACAGCTGGATTCGTTGATGACCGTGCTGACCATCCCGCGGCTCGGTCAGGAACGGGCCGACCGGCAGTACCGGATCGCGACGCTGCAGCGTTCCGGTGCGGCGCTGAGCTTCGGGTCGGACTGGCCGGTGTCCTCCGGCGCGCCGTTGGACGGAATCGCGGTGGCGGTGTCGCGGCGCACCGCCGACGGCGAACCCGAGGGCGGCTGGACGCCGCAGGAGATCCTGCCCGTCGAGCAGGCACTGAGCGCCTACACCGCGGCCGTCGCCGCGCAGGCGTTCGCCGAAAACCGCTGGGGGCGGATGTATCCGGGCGCGGCGGCCGACCTGGTGTGGCTGGACCGCGATCCGCGCCGGACAGCGCCGCTGGAGCTCCCACACGTCGGTGTCCGCGCCACCTATCTGCAGGGCGAACCGGTCTATGAGGCCGACAACGGAAGGGCAGAGTCATGACCAAGCCAACCCAGCCTGCCACGGCCGGCGTCGACGCCTCCCAGGGGCATCTGAAGCGTGCGCTGGGCACGCCCTCGCTGGCGCTGTTCGGGCTGGTGTACATGGTGCCGCTGACGGTGTTCACCACCTACGGCATCGTCACCGAGACCTCCGGGGGCCGGCTGCCGCTGTCCTACGTGGTGACGCTGGTGGCGATGGTCTTCACCGCGTTGTCCTACGCGCGGATGTCGGCGGCGTTCCCGCTGGCGGGGTCGGCCTACACCTACACCCAGAAGTCGTTCGGCGCCCCGACCGGCTTCCTGGCGGGGTGGTCGCTGCTGCTGGACTACCTGTTCCTACCGATGATCAACTATCTGGTCATCGGCATCTATCTCAATGCCGCGCTGCCGGCGCTGCCGGAGTGGGTGATCGTGCTCGTCGCGATCGGTGTCGTCACGGTGCTCAACATCGTCGGCATCGTGTCGGTGGCGCGGGCCAACTTCCTGATCATCGCCGTGCAGGCGATCTTCATCGTCACGTTCGTCGCGCTCGCGCTGGGCGAGACGTTCGGCGGCGGCAGCGTGGACCTGGCGGCGCCGTTCACCGGCGACGGTACCGCCACCGGCCTGGGTCCGGTGCTCGCCGGCGCAGCCATCCTGTGTCTGTCGTTCCTCGGGTTCGACGCGGTGTCCACGCTGTCGGAGGAAGCCAAGGACCCCCGGCGCGGGGTGCCGCGGGCCATCATGATCGCCACCATCTCCGCGGGCCTGATCTTCATCCTGCTGTCCTATGTGGGCCAATTGGTCTATCCGTCCAACGAGTTCGCCGATGTCGACTCCGGATCGCTGGACGTGATGGTCGCCGCGGGCGGGCAGTTCCTGAACAACTTCTTCACGGCCGCCTATGTCGCGGGCGCGTTGGGGTCGGCGTTGACGTCGCAGGCGTCGGTGGCCCGGATCCTCTACGCGATGGGCCGCGACGGCATCCTGCCGCGCAAGCTGTTCGGGCACATCTCCCCGCGGTTCAGCACGCCCGTCTACGCCATCCTGGTGGTCAGTGTGGTGTCGCTGCTGGCGATCGTGATCGATCTGGCCACGCTCGCGTCGCTGATCAGTTTCGGTGCGCTGGTGGCATTCTCGGCGGTGAACCTGTCGGTGATCAAGCACTTCTTCGTCGACCTGCGGGACCGTTCGAGGGTGGCGCTGAACCTGATCGCGCCGGGTGTGGGCTTCCTGTTGACGGCGTGGCTGTGGACCAGTCTGTCGGGGATGACGCTGGTGCTCGGGTTGATCTGGCTGGCCATCGGTTTCGTGTGGCTGCTGGTGGTCACCCGCGGCTTCCGTCGGTCCACCCCGGTACTCGACCTGGCCGAGTGACCGAGTCGGCGTACTGAGTCGTGCCGTGCGCGACCAGTGACGCCGACGTCACCGGGACGCAGCGGCGAGGGCGAGGACGTCCTCGGCGGCCGGCGGGCTGGCCGGGTGATACGACAGGCACCACGGTGCGACGATGCGGTGAAACGCCTCGCCTTCGGTCGCGACGTAGAAGTTCCCGGCCCGCAGTCTGCTGATGTCGTCGACCAGACCGCCCTTGGCTCGGGCCATCTCGCGCGCCGTCTCGATCTGGGCGGGCGAGTTCAACAGGCCGTAGAACTGGGTCGCCGCATTGCCCGGGATGCTGTTGTCGAGAGCCTTGGGGTGTTGGGTGGCGAACACCAACCCCAGGCCGTATTTGCGGGCCTGCGACGACAGTGCCAGGGTGCTGCGCTTGCAGGCGGTGAATCCCCTTGACGGGGCGAGGGTCTGCGCTTCGTCCATCACCAGCAGCCCGCCGAGCGGACGTTCCCCGGCGGGGTTGCGCTTGATCCACGCGAACAGCGCCATCTGCAGCTGGTTGACGAAGCTCTGCCGCTGTTCCTCAGAAGTCAGCCCGATCATGCTGATCACCGACACCCGCGCCCGGTATCCGTCGGCCGGGGTGAGCAGCACGCCGGGGTCGACCGGGGTGCCGGAGCCGCCGAACAGCGGGTCGTTGACCATTGCCGCCTGCAGGTCCTGGGCGATGTTGCCGGCGATCTTGCGGGCGTCGGCCAGCCCGCTGACGTCATCGGGCAGGTCGGCGAGCATGCCGATGAAGCCGGGCAGGGACGGTGCCGGTGTGGTGCCGTAGTACTGCAACGCTTCGCGCAGCACCGCCCGCGCCCGGCCGGCCTTCTGGGTCTGACCGGAGATCAGCGCCCGCGGTTCCAGTGCTGCGCAGGCGGATTCGACGGCGTCGATGAACTCGTCGTGGTCGTCGACGACGCTGGCGAAGTCGGGCAGCGGCTGGAACGCAAGCGGTGCGCCGTTGGCGCGGCGCGGCGTCCAGATCCGGACATCGGTGTGCTGCAGGTACTCCGCGGCGGCCGCGTCGTCGGGACGCCGCCATCCCGACGGCGGCTCGGGCCAGGCAGTGCCGAGCCGGGACAGGTCGTTGTTGGGGTCCAGCACGATGGCCGACACCCCGCGCAACGCGCACTCTTCGACCAGCCGGCGGATCAGCACGGTCTTGCCCGAGCCCGATCCGGCGAAGATCGCCACATGCTTGCGCAGCGCGGACAGCTCGATCGTCACCGGCGCATCGGTGCGCAGGTCGCGGCCGAGTGGAATCTCGTTGTCGGGCACCGGGATGTCGGGCACGTCGATGACGTCGGGTTCGGTGCCGGTGTCCTCGAGACCACGCCCGGCGTCCTCGAGCCCGGGCCCGGCCTCCTCGACCTCGGGCCCGGCCTCTTCGGCAGGCGGCGCGGGGGTGTCCGCCTCGCCCCCTAGCGCGTGGCGCAGCAGCGCCAACCCGTGCGCGGGCCGGTTGCGGCGCAACCACCCGGGCAGGTCGTGATGGTCGTCGTTGATCAGGTCGCGCAGCGCGATCATCGTGCGCAGGTCGTCGTCACCGAGTTCGACGGTGCGCGCGCCGGCGGCATGCACGTCGGCCATCAGCTCGGCGGTCTTGGGGCCCGTCGGCCATGGCGTGTTGCGCAGCAGGAACAGCTGCCTGCGGTCGGAACCGGCCTGCAGGCCGGCGGCGGTGAACGCCTTGCGGACCCGGCTCTGCGCGGACAGCGCGTTGCTGGCGGCCACCGCGCGGAACGCCCAGTGCCGTTCGTCGTCGGTCGCGGCGTCCAGACTCTGGCGCAACCGGCCGTGCAGCATCACGTGCGCGCCGGGCGGCGGATCGCACAGGTACGCCTGATCACCGTCGCGCTCGGCGATCCACGCGGTCAGCGCCGCACCCAGCAGCTCGGGCATCGTGATGTCCTCGCCTTCCGGGTCCAGCGCGGCGGCGGGCACCGCGCGACGCCGGTACTCGGCGAAGGCGCGGTCCAGCTCGGACGACGGTGCGACGACCCGGTCGCCCTCCTGCGTGTCCCACACAGGACCGGCGTCCTCGGCGAGATGGTCGAGCTCGAGGACCTCGCGGTGACGCAGGCACTGCCGCACGTGGGTGTCGGCGCGGATCAGCAGCTGACGGGGCGTGTAGTCCAGCGCCTCGTCGAACGCCGACGGCCGGATCGGCCAGCTCGGATACGGCGGCCTGAAGTCGACCGAGGCGTAGCTGGTGCTGAAGCGGCGCTCCAGGATCGCGCGGCCGATGTCGGCGGACGGCACCGGCGTCAGCACCCCGGTGACCCGGAACCGGTCGGCCACGCTGGCCGTGGCGCGGTCGCGGATGCTCTCCCATACCGCGGGCAGGCACGCGACCACCGATACCGTGCGCCGTGTCGTCTGACGCAGCGCCATCAACCCGTGGGCCACCTGCTCGAGCAGCGTGTCACCGGCGTCGCCCGGCTGCGCGAGGGACGCCGCCAGCAGCGTGTCGATCTGGTCGACCGCCAGCACCGACGGGCCGACCAGCGCGACCAGACGCGAAATCTCCCGCACGCATTCCTGCGTCAGCGACGGCGCGGCGCGCAGACCCCAGCGCAGCCGCTCGTCACCACCGGCCTCCGAGCTGGCCTGCAGGTACGCCTCGCCGATGTCCTGGGCGGTCAGGTCGGTCGCCGCGAACAGCACCAGCGCCCGCAGGGTCTGATGGCAGTGTCGCACCGTGTCCTTGCGGACCTTGGCCAGCGCGTTGACGAACCGGTCGAGCACCTCGGGTTCGAGGTCGGCGTCACCGACGATGGCGCGGCGGTCGGCGCGCGACACGTGCGCCAGCGACGACAGCTCCCACAGCAGGTCCTTGAGCTGGGTTTCGCGGTGTGCGCCGGGCCTGCCGAAGCTCTCCAGGATGCCGTTGCGCACCGACTGCCAGAAACTGGCCGCGTCGAGCAGCTCGATGACGAAGAAGAACCCACCGTCGGCCTGCACGCGTTCGCGGACCTGGCCGAGCAGGTGGGTCTTGCCCGAACCGGCGGGGCCGCGGATCACCACGCCGAGCGGCGAGGACGATTCGTCGCGCAGCGCGTCGGTGAAGGCGTCCATGACGTCGTCGACGGCGTGCTCGTTCAACCCGCTGACGTGGGTGGCTGCCTGGGGCTTCCACAGGTCGTCGACGGTGGGCGCCCACGTCAGGCGCAGCGAGGCGAGGGCGTCGCGCTGCAGTGAATCCATCAAGCCTCGATCGCGATCAGGTGCTTGGGCCGGTCCCCGATCATCACCGCGGCGGCGCGGTCGTCGGGCGTCAGCTTCTTCTGGTCCTCTTCGGGAATCACGCTAACCCCCGGCGTGCGGGACAACGCGGTGAGGGCGGTGTCGACGTCGCCTCGGGCGTCCCCGAGCGCGGCGCGCAGCTCGGCGAGGCGCACCCAGCCACCCGGCCGCGGCGCCAGCCGCGCATACGCCACGCGCACCCGGTCCTCGAGGGTTTCGGCCTCGGGGGTTTCGGCCTCGCGGGTTTCGGCCTCGGGGGTTTCGGCCTCTGAGGCCTCGGCCGGCCAGAACAGCTCGGCCAGGCTCACCTCCGAGCGCTGCAGGTAGCGGCCGAGGGCGCCCAGCACGGTGTAGAGCGTCTTGGCCGGGCCGGTGGACCGCGGCGGCGGGCCCGCCGCGACGATGTCGCGGCACAGCGCCCAGCCGCGGTCGGTCAGTTCGTGCACGTAGCGACCTTTGACCCGCTCGGACTCGAGGAGCCCGAGCGCGTTGAGCTTGTCGCGGCCCGGCTTGTCCAGCGCGGGACCCAGCGCGGCCAGCTCAGGATTGGCCACCGGGCGGGATTCGGCCATCAACACGATGAGCACGGCCCGCTCGGTTCCGGTCAGGTCCGTCGGCGTCACACTCACCCCGCCAACTTAACGGCGTGCGGCAGGATTGCGTCCGGCATGGTCGACAGCGAAGACACTCCCCCGGTATCGCGGCGCCCGCACATCGTGCGGTTGGCGCTGTTCGCCGCGGCGCTCGGGGTGCTGTTCTATCTGGTCGCCGTGCAGCGGGTCATCGACGTGGAGTACGTGCGTGAGCTGGTGGCTGCGACGGGTCCGTTGGCGCCGCTGACCTACGTGGTGGTCTCGGCACTGCTGGGCGCGGTGCTGGTGCCCGGGCCGCTGCTGGCGGCGGGCAGTGGTTTCCTGTTCGGGCCGCTGGTCGGGACGTTCGTCACGCTGGGTGCTGCGATGGGGACCGCGGTGATGGCCGCGCTGGCGGGCCGGCGGGCGGGACGCGACAGTGCCCGCGCGCTGCTGGGCCCCTCCCGCGCGGAACGTATCGACGTGCTGGTGCAGCGCCGCGGGCTGTGGGCGGTCGTCGGGCAGCGGTTCGTGCCGGGTATCAGCGACGCGCTGGCCTCCTACACGTTCGGGGCGTTCGGTGTGCCGATCTGGCAGATGGCGGTCGGCTCGCTGATCGGATCGGCGCCGCGGGCGTTCTCCTACACTGCAGCGGGCGCAGCGATCGGCGAGTTCTCCGCACCGCTGGCCATCGCCGCCGTGACGGTGTGGTGCGCGACGGCGGTGATCGGCGCGTTCGCCGCGCACCGCGGCTGGCGGGCCTGGCGGTCCGGCCGATAGCCGCAGGGGTACCCGCGAACGTGCATTCCCTGTAGTCGCAAGTGCACGCGCGCTACAGGGAATGCACGTTCGCGGCTGCGTGCGCGGTAGCCTGCCGCCATGGGGATCGTCCTCACCGACGAGTTCCGTCACGCGCTGGATCTGCTGGCCGGCGGCCGCCACGTCTTTTTGACCGGCAAGGCCGGCACCGGCAAGTCGACGTTGATCCGGCACTTCATGGCCGACACCGAGCGCAACGTGGTCGTCGTCGCGCCGACGGGCATCGCCGCGCTGAACGTCGACGGCTACACCATCCACCGGCTGTTCGGGTTCCGTCCGACGACGACGCTGGACGACATCCGGTCCGGCGGCTACCGGCCGGGCCGGTTCACCAAGACGCTGGCGTCGCTGCAGACGCTGATCGTCGACGAGGCGTCGATGGTGCGCGCCGACACCTTCGACATGGTCGCCGCCGCCCTAGAACGCTTCGGCCCGGCGCCGGGTTCCGCGTTCGGCGGCGTGCAGATCGTGTTGGTCGGTGACCTGTACCAGTTGCCGCCGGTGGTCAACGAGCACGAATCCGGGTTCTTCTCCGGCGTGCCCTACGAGACGCCGTACTTCTTCTCGGCACACTGCTTCGACCGCGCCCAGTTCCCCACTGTCTCGCTGACGACGGTGTTCCGCCAGCTTGGCGACGACCGGATGACGGCCATCCTCAACGAGATTCGCGAGGGAGTGCTGCTGGGTCACGCCCAGGAGCAGCTCAACGCCCGCGCCGACGCCGACTTCGTGCCGCCCGACGACGAGTTGTGGCTCACCCTCGCGCCGACGAACAGGCTGGTGACCGCCCGCAACCGTCAACATCTGCAGCGGCTTCCCGGTGACGAGTTCGTGCACCAGGCACGGTCTTCGGGTGATCTGTCGCTGTTCGATCCGCCGGTCGAGGAGACGCTGCGCTTCAAGGTCGGCGCACAGATCATGATGCTCACCAACGACCAGGGCAACCGGTGGGTCAACGGCACCATCGGCCGCGTCGTGGGCGTGGGCTACGACCGCTACGGCGCGGTGGTGGAGGTGGAGTTCGCCGACGGCAGCTGCGCCGAGGTCCCGCCGTTCACCTGGGAGGCCACCCGACCGGTGCTGTCCGGGGGTTCGCTGGGTCGGGAGGTGGTCGGGTCGTACACCCAGTTGCCGTTCAAGCTGGCGTGGGCGATCACGATCCACAAGAGTCAGGGGCAGACGCTGCCGCGGTTGATGGTCGACCTCACCGGCGGCATGTTCTCCACGGGCCAGCTCTATGTGGCGTTGAGCCGGTGCACCTCGTTGGCCGGCCTGGTGCTCAAACGTCCTGTGCTGCCGAAGGATCTCAAGACCGATCGGCGCATTGCCCGTTTCCTGCGCGGCGCCGGCGACAGTACCGCCGCCCGACGCTACTGCGCAATCGGGATGCTGACCGTCGGCGACGAGGGCCGGATGTCGCGGCCGCGGCCGGTGGAGCTTGCGGTGGCCTTCGACGACGGCACCGCGATCTCGACGCTGATCAATCCGCAGCGCGACATCGCCGATGCGCGAACGTCGTTCGGCATCGGGGTCGCCGATGTGCTGTTGGCTCCGACGCTGCGCGAGGCGTGGGCGATGCTCGCGCCGATGCTGGCCGGCTGCACGCCGGTCGCGGTCGGCGTCGACGAGCAGCTCGGCCTGATCGACTTCGAACTCAAGCGGCTCGGCTATGTGACGGCGATGCCGCTGGGCGTCGAACTGCGCGGCACCCGGGTGACGGGACGCACCGCGCTGGAGCGGGCCCGTTCGGCGCTGGCGGCACACACCCGCTCCGACGCCGAGGACGGTTCGTCGGCGTTCGACGAACCCGAACCCACCGAGGTGACGTCGGGGCTGTTGATCAGCCGCGACCGGGATGTGGCCACTCCTGCCGCCGATCATCTGCCTGCGCTGTCGGCGCTGTTACGGATCAGCCGCGACGTGGGCGCGGTGTTGCTCGGGGCGGCGGCACCCGCGGGCAACACAGCCGACATCGGTTGGGACGCAGCGGCGCGCCGTTCGGTGGCCGATCAGCTCCGCGCGGCGGTGTCGCGGGTTCGTCTGCCCGCCGATGTGCTGGACCGGCTGCACGCGACCGAGAAAGTACTGGGCATCGAGATCGCCGGCGAAGCAATGCTTCTCGACAGCTATGCGATCGCTGACGCGCTGCTGCCCGGCACCCGGATCTGTTTCACCGGGACCGCACAGGACGCCGCCGGACGCGTCGTGGAGCGCTGGGAGATGGAGGATCTGGCCCGATCGGTGGGGCTCACCCCGGTCAAGTCGGTGTCGAAGACGCGCTGCGATGTGCTGGTGACCGCGGAGGCGGGCACGCAGTCGGGCAAGGCGCGCAAGGCGCAGGAGTACGGCAAGCCGGTGTTCTGCGCCGACGAGTTCTTCGCCTGGATCGCCCACCGCCCCGCGAAATAGAATTCCGGGTCGCGATCTGTCCCGTGTACACGACCCTGTGTCCTCGCTCGCGGAGCCGCGGAGGCCGCGGAGCTCGCGGCGCTCGTGGAGCCCCCAGAGGCCGCGGCGCCCGCGGCGCCCGGGGTGCCCGCGGAGCCCCCGGAGCTCGTGGAGCCCCCGGATGCCGCGGAGCACGAGTGCGATCATGGCGGACGTGTCCGTGTCCGCTGCCTTCGCCTCCGACAACGCCGCGCCGGCGCACCCGAACGTGCTGGCGGCGCTGCAGCGGGTCAACGACGGCCCGATGGGCTCCTACGGCGCCGACCCGGTGACCGAACTTGCCGCCGACGCGGTGCGCAGCGCGTTCGACTGCCCCGACGCCGAGGTGCTGTTCACGTTCACCGGCACCGCAGCCAACATCATCGCGCTGTCGGCCGCGACCAGGCCGTGGCAGGAGATTTTCTGCAGCGACGTGGCCCACGTGCTGGTCGACGAGGCCGGCGGACCGGTGCGGCTGTCCGGCGCGCAGCTGACCCGGCTGCCGAGCGATGACGGCCTGATCGACCCACAGGTTCTCGCCCGCCGCGTCCTCGGCCGCACTGCGGTGCACCATTCACAGCCACGCATCGTGTCGATCACGCAGTCGACCGAGAGCGGGCGGGTGTGGAGCGCGGCGGCGATCGCCGAGTTCGTCGACCGGGCGCACGGCCTGGGCCTGCTGGTGCACGTCGACGGGGCGCGGATCGGCAACGCCGTCGCCGCGCTGGGGGGCAACCCTGCCCAGGCGATCGGTGACGCGGACATCGTCTCGGTCGGCGGCACCAAGAACGGCATGATGTTCGGCGACGCGGTCCTGGTCCGCCGTCCGGAGCTGTTCGACGGAATCCACTTCGTGCAGAAGCAGATCGGGCATCTGGCCAGCAAGCAGCGCTACGTCGCGGCCCAGTTCGAGGCCATGTTCGCCGACGACCTGTGGCTGTCCACCGCCGCGCACGCCAACGCGATGGCCGCCAGGCTCAGCGAGGGAATGACGGCGCTGGGGCTACGGCTGGCGTCCCCGGTCGAGGCCAACGAGGTGTTCGTGGCGATGGACCCCGACCTGCATCGCCAGTTCGGCGACACCTATGCGGTGCACCAGCCCGATCTGGGCGAGCCCGTGGTGCGCTTCGTCTGCTCGTGGGCCACCACCGACGCCGACGTGGACGGTGCGCTGGCGACGTTGCGGGGGCTGAGCTAGGTGCCGCCGCGGGGGTGCTCTGACAGTCGTCATCCGCGCCGGGCAGCTACCGGGGATGCGCGTTCGCGGGCAGGGAATCCGGCAAGAAAGAGCGAGGGAAAAAGGTCGGCCCCGCTACCGGGCTTGACCAGCTTAGTGCGGTACGTTTGACCGCTGGTGGCGCCGGGAACCCAGCACCCACCATCATCGACGACAGGATTTGCTGTGCCCGAAACACCTAGCGCCGAGTCCAAGTGGCTGTCCAAGTCTGCCTCGCAGACCCGTGGATCGGACAAGAAGGAAGTCCAGTTCCACTACGACATTTCCAATGACTTCTTCAAGCTGTGGCAGGACCCGTCCCAGACCTACAGCTGCGCCTATTTCGAGCGCGATGACATGACGCTGGAGGAGGCGCAGCAGGCCAAGGTGGACCTGTCGCTGGGCAAGCTGGGCCTGGAGCCGGGCATGACGCTGGTCGACATCGGCTGCGGCTGGGGTTCGACCATCCAGCGCGCGGTGGAGAAGTACGACGTGAACGTCATCGGCCTGACGCTGTCGGAGAACCAGAAGCAGCACATCGAGCAGAACCGGTTCCCGAACATCGACACCACCCGCAGCATGGAGGTGCGCCTGCAGCCGTGGGAGGATTTTGACGAGCCCGTCGACCGTGTGGTGTCGATCGGCGCCTTCGAGCACTTCGGATTCAACAAATACGACGATTATTTCAAGAAGACCTTCAACCTCATGCCCGATGACGGCGTGCAGTTGCTGCACACGATCATCATTCCCAGTGATGAGGAGATCAAAGGCAAGAATCTGCCCCTGACGATGTCCAACGTCAGGTTCATCAAGTTCATCATGGATGAGATCTATCCCGGTGGCCGTTTGCCACTGGCGGCGCAGGTCGAGCAGAGCGCCACCAAGGCGGGCTACACCGTGACGCGCCGACAGCACCTTCAGCCCCACTACGTGAAGACTCTGGACACATGGGCGGCTAACCTCGAAGCGAAAAAAGACGAGGCGATCGCGATCACCAACGACGAGATCTACGAGCGGTTCCTGAAGTATCAGAAGGGCTGCGCGGACCTGTTCCGCGACGGATACACCGACGTATGTCAGTTCACGTTGGAGAAGGGCTGACACAGCCCGGCGCTCGCCGCCACGGCATGAGAAGGAGCGTTTGATGGCGGACAACGGGTCGGGGGGCTCGACGAAGCTGGAACCGAACTTCGACGATGTTCAGGCCCACTATGACCTGTCCAACGAGTTCTTCGGACTGTTCCAGGATCCGTCGCGCACCTACAGTTCCGCGTTCTACGAGCGCGATGACATGTCGCTCGAGGAAGCTCAGCTGGCCAAGATCGATCTGGCGCTGGGCAAGCTCGACCTGAAACCGGGGATGACGTTGCTCGACGTCGGCTGCGGCTGGGGTTCGATGATGAAGCGTGCCGTGCAGCGTTACGACGTCGACGTCGTCGGGCTGACGCTGAGCCGCAACCAGCGCTCGCTCGGCCAGGAGATGCTCGACGGGCTGGACACCGAACGGTCTCGCCGGATCCTGCTCAAGGGCTGGGAGGAATTCGAGGAGCCGGTCGACCGGATCGTCAGCATCGAGGCGTTCGAGGCGTTCCCCAAGGAACGCTACGAGGCGTTCTTCGCGACGTGCGACCGGGTGATGCCCGCCGACGGCCGGATGGTGCTGCAGACCATCATGGGTCATCCGCTCAAGCGCTGGCCCGAGATGGGCATCCCGATCGTGATGAGCGACCTGAAGTTCATGCGGTTCATCGCCAAGGAGATCTTCCCCGGCGGGGCGGTGCCCTGCGACGAGGACGTCATCGACTACTCCAAGCGTGCGGGGTTCACCGTCGAGGAGACCGACTACCTGACGCCGCACTATGTGCGGACCCTGAACACGTGGGCGACGGCGCTGGAAGCGCACCGCGACGAGGCGATCGCGGTGACGTCGGTCGAGGTCTACGACCGTTATATGCGCTATCTGGTGGGCTGCGCGGACTTCTTCGAGCGGGGCATCAGCGAGGTCGCCCAGTTCACGCTCGTCAAGAACTGACAGGTTGTTCGCAGGGGCCGCGGGGTAACCCGCGGTCATGGATACCGTCCCCCAGGACCCGCCGGAGCGTCTGACGCCCGAGGAGGTCCCCGAGCGTCTGACGCCCGACGATCCGCCCGTCACCCCGCCCGAGCCTGCGACGACTCCGGACCCGGGTCCCCCGCAGCGCTGAGGAGGGACCCGCCCGGCGCCGGTGATCTCGAACACCAAGTGGGTATGCCACCGCCATGAGTGATTCCGGATTGGTCGTCCTCGGCAGCGGGCCCGCGGGAGTGGCCGCCGCCGAGGCGTACCGCGACCGCAGACCCGATGCACCCGTGCGGATTCTGAGCGCCGACCGGCGCCGTCCCTATGCCCGGCCGCCGCTGAGCAAGGAGTTCCTGCGCGGCAAGACCGATGACATCGACCTGCACCCGGAGCAGTGGTTCACCGAGCGCGACATCGTGCTGGCGCTGGAGTCCCGGGTGCAGGGCTTCGACCCGCAGCAGCGCGTCGTTACCGTCGACGGTGAGCCTCACGGCTACGACGCGCTGATCTTTGCGACCGGTTCGAGTCCGGTGCCGCTGCCGGTACCGGGCGGCGAACACGCCCTGCAGTTGCGGTCCCTCGACGACGCCGAGCGGCTGCGCGCCGCGGCCGAGTCCGCCCGCAGCGCCGTTGTCATCGGTGCGGGTTTCATCGGTTGTGAGGCCGCGGCGTCGCTGGCGCTGCGTGGGCTGTCGGTGACGCTGGTGGCTCCCGACGAGGCGCCGCAGCAGAAGCGGCTGGGCATCGAGGCCGGCCGCAAGCTGGCCGGGCTGGTGGAGGCGTCGGGGGCGCGCTGGCTGGGCGGCGCGAGCGTGGAGCGTCTCGACGAATCGGTCGTGCACCTCGACAGCGGCGAGACGCTCGAGGCCGACCTCATCCTGGCTGCCACCGGGGTCCGCCCGAACACGGAGCTCGCCGGCGTCGCGGGGGTCCCGATGCAGGATTCGCGCATCGTCGCCGACGAGGATCTGAGCACCGGGGTGCCTCAGGTGTACGCCGCCGGCGATGTGGCGTTGGCGTTCAACACCGGTGCGGGACGGCGGTTGCCGATCGAGCACTGGCAGGACGCCGAGGACCAGGGCAAGGTCGCCGGGGCGACGGCGGCCGGTGACGACGCCGCCTGGTCGGGCGTCCCGGGCTTCTGGACCACCATTGGGGACACCACCGTCAAGTACCACGCGTGGGGTGACGGTTATCAGGACAGCCGGATGGTCGAACACGGGGACGGGTTCACGGTCTGGTACGAGGCCGACGGCGCGGTCGTCGCGGTGTTGACGTGCAACGCCGACGACGACTACGACCTCGGCGGCGAGCTCATCCAGGCCGGCAAGCCCGCCCCGCTGCGCTAGCCCTGTTTTCGGAGTTCGCGACGCCGGGTAGTCCCACAGCATGAGTGCCCACCCGGCGGTGCTGTTCGATGTGGACGGCACCTTGGTCGATTCGAACTACCTGCACGTCTACGCCTGGCAGCGCGCCTTCCACGAGGCGGACGTGCCGATGGAGACGTGGCGGGTGCACCGCAGCATCGGTATGGACGGCACCACGCTGGTGAAGACCCTGCTCGAGCAATTCGGCCAGGATCCGACCGACGACCTGGTCACGCAGCTCAAGGACGGCCACAGCGAGTACTACCAGCGCAGCGCGTCGCTGCTGGAACCGCTGCCCGGTGCCCGCGATCTGGTGCGCCGGGTCGCCGACATGGGCCTGCAGGCGGTGTTGGCCACCTCCGCCCCGCCCGACGAGCTCGAATTGCTGCGCAAGGTGCTCGACTGCGACGACGTGATCGCGGCGATCACCTCGGCCGAGGACGTCGACACCGCCAAACCCGAGCCGGACATCGTGCGGATCGCGCTGGAGCGTGCCGGGGTGAGCGCCCAGCAGGCCGTCTTCGTCGGCGACGCGGTGTGGGACGCCGAGGCGTGTGCCCGCGCCCAGGTGCCGACCATCGGATTGCTCAGCGGCGGGTGCGGGCGCGACGAACTGCGCGACGCGGGTGCTGCCGAGGTCTTCGAGAATCCGCAGGAGCTGCTGGCCAACCTGGCCGGTAGCGCTATCGCTCGGCTCGCCAGCCGGGAGTGACCGGCTTCGGCACGTTTTCCTCGCGCGGCAGCGGGTAACCCCCGGAAGCAGCGGTGCGCAGCCCATGCCCGCTTCCCCTTTTCCCGTCGCATAGGAGGTTTCCTGTGTCTGCTCCCAGCATCACCAAGGCCGACGACGTCATCGAGTACCTGGTCGCCCAGCACGAGACCATCAAGAAGCTGTTCGTCGAAACCCTCGACGCCGCCGACGTCGACACCCAGCGCGACGCGTTCACCAGGTTGCGCACGCTGTTGGCCGTCCACGAAACCGCCGAAGAGATGATCGTGCATCCGCGCGTGCGTCGTAAGATCTCCGGCGGCACCGAGATCGTCGACGAGCGCCTGGCCGAGGAACACGACTCCAAGGTCGCGCTGAGTGAGCTCGAAGGTCTCGAGCCGCAGACCTCGGAGTTCAGCAAGGCGCTTATCCACCTTCAGGCTGCGGTCACCGAGCACGCCGAACACGAAGAGACGCTGGAGTTTCCGGCGCTTCGTGACGGTGTGGACGCCAGCGAGCTGGCCAAGCTGGCCGAGGCGGTTCGGGTCGCCGAGCGCATCGCCCCGACGCACCCGCACGCCGGGGTGGAGTCCGCGACGCTGAACTTCGCCGTCGGGCCGTTCGTGTCGATGGTGGACCGGGCGCGTGACGCGCTGGGCCACGTGCTGAAGTAGGTGCGGCGATGACGAACACCGCGGTGCTGGTCATCGACATGATGAACACCTATGACCACCCCGACGCAGAACGGTTGGCGCCCAACGTCGAAGCGATCATCGATCCACTGAGCAAGATGGTCGACCGGGCGCGCGACCGCGACGACGTGGACCTGATCTATGTCAACGACAACTACGGTGACTTCACCGCCGCGCCAGGCGATCTCGTGGACGACGCGCTCAACGGCCAACGCCCCGATCTGGTCCGTCCGGTCGCGCCGAGCAAGAAGTCCCGGTTCCTGACCAAGGTGCGGCACAGCGCCTTCTATGCAACGCCGTTGGACTACCTACTTGGCCGGCTCAAGACCGAGTGCGTGGTGCTGACGGGTCAGGTCACCGAGCAGTGCATCCTCTACACGGCTCTGGACGCCTATATCCGTCACCTCGAAGTGATCGTGCCTGAGGACGCGGTCGCGCACATCTACGACGATCTCGGCGACGCTGCGCTGCAGATGATGCGGCGCAACATGGGTGCCCGGCTTGTGACCACGGACGACTGCCTGACCTGACGGTGGGGCGGCTCACAAACGCAGGTGGTTTACCTGGGACATCGAAGTGGGCATATAGCTGGCAAGCGAATCGACCATCCGATTTGCGAACCTTAAATTGTGTGGAGGTGCACGATGGCTGACAACAACAGTGGTCCCGAGGAAGGCATCAAGGGCGTCGTCGAGGACGTGAAGGGCAAGGCCAAGGAAGTGGTCGGCACTGTCACCGGTCGTAACGACATGGTCGAAGAGGGCAAGGCCCAGCAGGACAAGGCCGAGGCCCAGCGCGACGCGGCCAGGAAGGAAGCCGAGGCCGACGCGGCCCGCGGGGCTGCCAGCGCAGCCGAGAAGCGCCAGGAGGCGCAGCAGTAGAAGCGTTGTGTGCGAGGGGCCCGGCCGTCACGGTCGGGCCCCTCGTCATGCGTTGAGACTGGGCCATACGTTGAGACTGCAGCCAGCGCGGGAAAGTGCGAGTGACGCCCGACGTGGACGCAGTCTCAACGTCGTCCCCGCGTTCACAATGCACTCAGCGCGGGAAAGTGCGAGTGACGCCCGACGTGGACGCAGTCTCAACGAAGCTCGTCGGGGCGGTAGCGGGCGAGTTGCTCGGTGAGCTCGCGCGCATAGCCCAGTTGCTTGGTCAGCGTGGCGCACGCATCGGCGGCACGGCGGTGAAACTCAGCCAGGGCGTCGGTGGCTCGGACTCGTTCAGCGCCGGACGACGTGCCGTCGTCGAGCACGTCCAACGCGTCGAGCAGCTCCCGCATCTCCTCGAGGGTGAACCCGAGCGGTTTCATCCGGCGGATCGCGATCAGCCGGGCGACGTCATCGCCGGTGTAGAGCCGGAACCCGCCCGCCGAGCGTGCGGACGGCACCACCAGGCCTACGTCGTCGTAGTGCCGGATGGTCTTGATGGACAGCTCGGTGCGCGCCGACACCTCACCGATCTGCAACAGCTCCATGCCGGTGTCCCTAGTGCGCGCCGCTGAGTTGGCCTGACAGCCGGGCGTGCCGCTCGGCGCTGTTGTCGTTCATGCCGATGATGGTGACCGACTTGCCCTTCGCTGCGTACTTGGTGGTGATCGCGTCCAGCGTGGCGACGGTGGAGGCGTCCCAGATGTGCGCGTCGCTCATGTCGATGACGATGTTGGCGGGGTCGCCCACGTAGTCGAACTGGTACACCAGGTCGTTGCTGGAGGCGAAGAACAGCTCTCCCCGGACCGCGTAGACGCGGGTGTCGGCGGCAGTCTCGGCAGGGGCGTCAGCAGGGGCCGGGTCCAGCGCCACGACCTCGGTGAAGTGCGCGACGCGGCGGGCGAACAGCACCATCGCCGCCAACGTTCCGACCGCCACACCGTAGGCCAGGTTGTGGGTGGCCACGGTGACGGCGACCGTCGCGAGCATCACGAACGTTTCGCTCTTGGGCATGCGGCGCAACGTCTTCGGGTTGATGCTGTGCCAGTCGAGCGTGGCGACCGACACCATGATCATGACCGCGACCAGGGCCGCCATCGGGATGCGCGCGACGAGGTCACCGAGGCCGACCACCAAAGCCAGCAGGAACACGCCGGCCAGGAACGTCGAGATTCGGGTGCGGGCGCCGCTGACCTTGACGTTGATCATCGTCTGCCCGATCATCGCGCAGCCGCCCATGCCGCCGAAGAATCCGCTGACCATGTTGGCCACGCCCTGCCCGACGGCTTCGCGGGACTTGTTGGAGTGGGTGTCGGTGATGTCGTCGACGAGCTTGGCGGTCATCAACGATTCGAGCAGCCCGACGACGGCCATGGCCAGCGCGTAGGGGGCGATGATGCGCAGCGTCTCCATCGTCAGCGGCACGTCGGGGATCAGCCACGACGGCAGGTTCGACGGGAGCCGGCCTTCATCGCCGACGTCGGGCACGTTCCAGCCGCCGAGCACCGCTGCGACGGTCAGCACCGCGATGGCGACCAGCGGCGCGGGGATCGCGGTGGTCAGCTTGGGCAGCGCGACGATCACCAGGATGCCGACGGCGACCATCGGGTACACCAGCCACGGAACCCCGAGCAGGTGCGGCACCTGGGACAGGAAGATCAGGATGGCCAGCGCGTTGACGAAGCCGACCATGACGCTGCGCGGCACGAACCGCATCACCTTGGCCACGCCGAGGCCGCCGAGCACCAGCTGCAGCAGCCCGGCCAGGATCACCGCTGCGATCAGATAGTCCAGGCCGTGGCTGGCGACCAGTGGCGCGATCACGAGCGCGACGGCTCCGGTCGCGGCGGAGATCATCGCCGGGCGCCCGCCGACGATCGCGATGGTGACGGCCATCGTGAACGACGCGAACAGCCCGACCCGCGGGTCGACGCCGGCGATGATGGAGAACGAGATCGCCTCGGGGATCAACGCCAGCGCCACCACCAGACCGGCCAGCACCTCGGTGCGCAGCCGCCGCGGTGACCGCAGCGCGCCCAGCACCGACTGCTGCTGTTGTGGGGAGATCTCACTGGACGTCGTCGACAAGACGGCTCCTTTCGCGCGGGCACAAAGGTCCTGTTGCGCGGGCTCTTGGGTCATTTCGCGCGGGCGCGCAGGCCCTTCGGCGCGGACGCGGACATGATCATGCGCGTCATCGCGCGAAAGATCTTGCTCGGAAGCCGAATTCACTGAAGACGGGCCGCACGGCGCGGCGCACATGGCGCTTCCTGCGCGGTGAACTCTACCCGTACCGGAGGGTTGGCTGGCAACTTCTGTCGCGCAGATCACCCCACGCCTGCCGTTGAGACTGTGTCCACTGCGGCAAAGTGCGAGTAGCTCCCGCCGTCACCGCAGTCTCAACGCAGGGGTTCAGCCGCCCAGCGCGGTGGCCGCCGGTCCGAGATCGAGGAACTGGGTCTCGCCGTTGGCGTCGTCGAGGCCGTCGTTGTCGGTGACGACATACAGGTTGCCGTTGCCGGCGACCGCGAAGCCCTCCACCTTCTCCTGCACGAAACCCTTGGTGGCCTGCAGATCCGGCACCAGGTTGCGCGCCAACGTCTTCGGCAGTACCTGCGGGGCCTCGGTGGCCGAGGTCACCCCGGCGTCCTCGGGCAGGGCCACCCGGTAGATCGCCTTCACCCGCGCGTCGGGGCCATTGAGCTTGTCGCGTTCGAGCACCAGCAGCGATCCGTCGTACACGGCGATCTCGGACAGCCCGATCCAGTCACCCTCGGTGTCGGTGGTGTCGAGCTGGTAGCCGAACCACTCCCAGGAATCGCTGTCGGGCGTGTAGCGCCCCAGCCGCGCGACGCCCGGCGGGTCGGTCTCGAGCTCACGCTGCAACGCCACCCAGATGGCGTCCCCGTCGACCGCCACCCCTTCGATCCCTTGCCCACCCATCGCGTCGGCGATGTCGGCGGGCAGCGTCACCCGCTTCTCGACGCTACCGTCGGCCGCGACGATGACCAGCTCGTTGCCGGGGCCCTCCTCGCCTTCGACACCGAGGACGAAGCCGCCGTCCGGACGCGCCGAGATCCCTTCGACGTCGAGGGTGACGGCCTCGCCGTTGTCGGTGACCGGCAGTTCGGTGTCGATCAGCGCCGGCGTCTGGGTGAGGTCGATGCCCAGCACCCGCGCCGGGCCGTAGGCGTTGTCGGTGGCGGTGTAGAGGCGGTTCTCGTCTGCGGGGTCGGCGGACAGCGCGCCGAGGGCGCCCCAGCCGATCGGCGCGCCGTCGACATCACCGGAGACGATGGACGGGAACATCGGGGTGCCGCCGGAGGCGGCGGACTGGTCACCGCCGCCGGAGGCGGCAAAACGATCCCCGAAGCCGTAGACGTTCAGCGACGCCCGCACACCGGCCTCGGCGTCGTCGGCCTCCGACGAGATGACCAGGAGGTTGCGCGACGGGATCGGCAGCACACCCTCGGGGCCGGGTGTGGTGGGCAGGATCTGGCGGAACTGCGGTGCCGTGACGTCGCTGACGTCGTAGACGGCGACGAAGTTGCTGCGCTCGGAGGCGACGAGAGCGGTTGGGGTGCCGTTGATCTCGGTGATCGCCAGCCCTTCGGGTTCGGGTCCCTTCGATTCGGCCCGGCCCTCGATGTGCAGTCCGGTGCGCACGGCGAGCTGGGAGAAGGAGTTGCCGGCGTCCCACACCACTTCGCCGGTGGTGGCGTCGAAGATCGTCCAGCCGCGGGTGCCGCCCTTCCAGTCACCTTCATTGGCGGTGACGACATGGTCGTCGCCGACCCAGCCGATCGCGTCCGGCTCGCGCGGGGTGTCGGAGATCGAGCCGCTCTGGTCGATGGTGCCGTCCTCGGCGGTGTCGATGCCCTCGACGGATTCGCTTCCGGCGCTGAAGATGTTGGTCACCTCGCCGGTGCGACCCTCGATGATCGCGACGCCGTTGTTCTCCTGGAACGTCAGCGCGACCTGGCCGCGCGAGTTGATGCTGACGTATTCGGGTTCAAGGTCTTCGGGGGTGTCCAGACCGGCCGAGCGGGCCGCCTCGACGTCGAAGTCGACGCGGCGCGCCGACCACGTGTTCGGCTCTCCCGCGAGGTCGATGAGTTGCAGGAAGCCGGTCGGCGGCTGGGGCAGGTCGCCTTCCTCCCCGCCGGGCGGGGTGGCTTCCTCGTCGCGCTGGTTCTCCATCGCGATCGCCGCGAACGAGCCGTCGGGGCTGATGGCGATCGAATCCGGTTGGCCACCGAGGTCGATGCTGTGCACCGGGGTGCGGTCGCTGACGCGCACGATGTCGACGCGCCCGGACGGGTTCGCGAAATCGCCGCCGGTGGTGTCGATGACCACCAGCACGACGTCGGCCACGGCCGCCACCGAGGTGGGCTGGTCGTCGGCGTTGCCGAGCTCCTCCAGCGACAGCGTGCCCTGCCCGACGGGGTTGACCGGGTCGGCGACGTCGACGAAGCCGATGCGCTTGGCGGCGGCGTCGGTGTAGATGACGGTGTTGCCGTCCGGGGTGACGGTGGAGATCTCCGCGACGGTCTCGGCGTCGACCGAGTCGCCCTCGGGCTTGTTGAGATACACCGGGTAGGTGGCGGTGCGGTGATAGCGCTGCGCGGCCGGCAGGTCGAAGTCGATCGGCGACGTGGCGCGGGGAGTGTCGGGTGCTGCCGTGTCACCCGCGTCGTCCTGGTTGTCGGTGCTGCACCCGGCCACCACGACGGCGGTGATCGCCACCGCGGTCGCCGCCCGCCGCGCAGTGCCCCGATTCGTCCCGGCCATGCGTCACCTCTTCAGTTGTGCCGTTTGCGTCGAGTCACCCTTGCGTGGGCAAGTAATGCCGCGGCGGTCAGTCGGTGAACAGCAGGCGACGGGTTGGTGTCCGCTTGCGCGACGTCACCGGAGGCCGGGGTTGCGGTGACGCTTGGCGCGGTACAGGTCGTCGTCGGCGGTCACCAGCAACTCGGTGAAGCCGTCACCGTCGACCGGCCGGCCGACGGCCACGCCGGCGGTGACGTGCACGGGGCCGGTGCCGCGGAGGTCGCCGGCAATTTGGCGGGCCGAGCCCTCGTCGACGCCGGACAGCACGACGACGAACTCGTCACCGCCCAAACGTCCGATCACGGCCTGCTCGGGTAACTGCGCCACGAGCCGGCGGGCGAGCTGAGTCAGCACGATGTCGCCGGCGGCGTGGCCGTCGCGGTCGTTGACCGCTTTGAAGTCATCGACGTCGAGCACCAGCACCGCGACGGACTCATTGCGACGTCGCGCGCGGTCGACGAGCTCGCCGGCTCGGCGGTCCACCCCGGCGCGGTTCCACACGCCGGTCAGCGGATCGCGGAGCGCCGCGTCGAACAGGGCGGCGTGCAGCACGCCGACCACTTCCGCAGCTCCGAGGATGCAGACCGGGAACGACACCGACCACAGCCAGGGTGCCGGCGCGGGCGCCAGCCAGAGCGCCGCGACCGCGGCGGCGGACAGGGTCACCGCGACGATCCGCGCGACTGCCGGGCGGTGCCATGTTCGCACGTACACCGCAGCGAACATCAGCGGGATCAGCGACCACACCTGCGCGACGATCAGCCGGTGGAAGAGCATCGTGACGACGGGTGCCGCACACAGGCACGACACCGCGACCAGATACCGCGCGCCGTGCGTACCGGCTCCGATCGCCGCGCCGAGCCCCACCACGCACAATCCGGCGCCGATCCACTCCCCCCGAGTGTCGGCCAGCAGCGGCGCCTGCACGACCGCGGCGCTGTACAGCACAAGAAGGATCGCCAGGAGGGCGACGAGCAGGCGGCGCTGCATGGCTTCCCCGACGGGGACCTTGGTCATGATCGAGCAGCTCTCCTCTGGTCTCATGGACAGCAACAGTCTGGCAGGGCGAATTCCACAGTGCACGAACAGCATCGGAGCCAAGGTGCGGAAGGCGGGCAACCGCGCCGCGTCAGCGTGCGGACATTTGACCGTCTGGCGCCTAGGAATTCGCTGTGCGGACGCTGGACATCGAGTTGTGTTTGCCAGCAACCATAAGCGCGATTAGGTTGCGGCTCAAGCCAAGTGCCATCGGCCGATGGGAATCACCGATTCCGCACACCGACCGTCTGCGGCACGTCATACTTTCGTCAGCTTCTCCCGCGGAGGGTTCGGATACCACCCGCGTGGGGAGGCGCGCGGCCGTTTCGCTCCAGACCCGGGCGGACGCGCCGGAGCCATTGAACCCGACGAGACGACCGGGACGTCGCCTTCACAACTTCTCAGCGACCCGCCCGGCGCAGGAAAGGGATCGCCAGATGCCCCCGATCGCCACGTCCATCCCCGCAGCACTCGCCGCCCGCGCCCAGGCACAGCCCGATGACGTCGCCTACACGTTCATCGACTACGACTACGACCCGGCCGGCGCCGCAGAGAGCCTGACGTGGTCAGAGGTGCACGAGCGGGTCCAGATCATCGCCGAGAAGCTGAGCAAGCTGGGTGCGCCCGGTGACCGTGCGGTGATCCTGGCCCCGCAGAGCCTCGACTATGTGGTCGCCTTCCTGGGCGCCATCCAGGCCGGCTTCGTGGCCGTGCCGCTGTCGATGCCGATGTTCCGCCAGCACGACGAGCGGGTGTCGGCCGTGATGGCCGATGCGACCCCGGTGGCGGTGCTGACCACCTCGGACGTGATCGAAGACGTCCGCAAATACGGCCAGGTCGAATCGCGGTCGCACGCCCCGAAGTTCATCGAGGTCGATACGTTGGACTTCGACTCCCCGGCCAAGCCGCCGGCGCCGGTCGCGCTGCCCAAGGCCGGCTACATCCAGTACACGTCGGGGTCGACGCGCCGACCGGCCGGCGTCGTGGTGACCCATCAGAACATCTTCGAGAACATGGAACAGATCCTGCCGGACTATTTCGAGGCGTACGACGAGCCGCCGGCCGACCTGACCGTGGTCACGTGGTTGCCGCTGTATCACGACATGGGTCTGCTGGTCGGGGTGTTCCTCGGGATGCGGATGGGCCGCGGCACGGTGCTGATGAGCCCGGTGGCGTTCATGCAGAAGCCGGCCCGCTGGATCCAGCAGCTGGCACTCAACCCGCACACGTTCACCGCCGCACCGAACTTCGCCTACGAGCTGGCGGTCAAGCGCACCAAGGACGAGGACCTGGCCGGGTTGGACCTCAGCGGCGTCGTGGTGATGATCAACGGCGCCGAGCGCGTGCACGGCGCGACGGTGCGCCGGTTCAACGAGCGGTTCGGCCCGTACGGCCTGCCCGAGGCGGCGATGCGGCCGTCCTACGGGCTGGCCGAGGCCACCGTCTACGTCACGTCGTCGGCCGGCGGGCGGGCCCCGACCTCGGTGCGATTCGACTACGACGAGTTGGCCGCCGGTCGGGCACAGCCCTGCGCCGAGGATGCCGGCTCCGAGCACATCGGCCTCGGGGTGCCGCGTTCGACGACGGTGCGGGTGGTCGATCCGCAGACGCGCGTGGAGGCCCCGGCGGGCACCATCGGTGAGGTCTGGCTGCACGGCCCGCACGTGGCCGGCGGCTACTGGCACAACCCGCAGCTGACCGAGGAGCTGTTCGCCGGCCAGCTGGCCCAGACCAGCGAGGGCACCCCCAAGGGTCCGTGGCTGCGCACCGGAGACCTCGGGGTCCTCTTCGACGAGGAGCTGTTCATCGTCGGGCGGATCAAGGATCTGCTGATCGTCGACGGCCGCAACCACTACCCCGACGACATCGAGGCCACGGTGCAGGAGCTGACCGGGGGCCGCGTCGCCGCCGTGTCGGTTCCCGACGACCC